>Ga0272441_10001503_pt1 | contig 49747 bp, 26 predicted proteins | sample SSMProp6N_FD_193582 | JGI IMG/M metagenome (GOLD analysis project Ga0272441, IMG submission 193582) | Marine sediment archaeal communities from Little Sippewissett salt marsh, Falmouth, MA, United States - SSM-Prop-6N | ecosystem: Environmental > Aquatic > Marine > Wetlands > Sediment ... | reverse complement strand
CAATTTGGGTTCCTGTTGAGGCACGAGGAGGGCGAATACCGGGAGTATTCAACCGACGAGAAACGAAGACAGGGGCCGAAATGGCAAGCAAATTTTGGGTCAGATTTCTGTTCCACCCCACTAGCCTCGACTAGAAGCTGAACTTGCCCTTGGCGAAGACCACGGAGCCGCCCGTGGCGGGGTCGCCGAACTTGGTGTGGCGCTTGCCGATCATCCAGAAGGCACCGGCCGACAGCTCGACGCCCGAGCCTACGCTCCAGGTCCAGGACGGGAAGATGACCATGGAGAAGCCGTCGCTGGTGAAGGTCCCCTTGTGGGTCCGCTCGCGCCGGCCATTGGTGGGATCGCTCGGGGACGCGACCCACTCGGAGATGTAGACGCCGGTCAGATCCAGAATGAAGAAGATCCGGAGCAGCATCTGGCCCCTGTAAAACCGGATGTCCGTGCCCGCCACCAGGTAGTCGCCCAGCCGCGGCCGGAGGTACTCCTTGGCGCACATGTCCCCGTCCCCGGCGCCGGTAGACAGATCCATGCAGGGCGCCGAGCCGAAGCCCGACAGGTCCAGGTCGTCGGTGCCGTCGTTGTTCACGTCCAGGTCCACTGCGCCCCGGGTGGGGACGAAGCTCTTGTGGAAAAAGTCGCCGGCGCCGAACTCATCGACGAAGCCGTGCACCCACTGCAGGTTCACCATGAGATAACGGTTGAAGGTGTAGTCCAGGCCGACGGTCCACTTGGCAAAGGGCCGCGACGAGATGATCGTGGGGGGCAGGCCGACGCCCGGCTCGCCCGGCCCGTTGTAGTCGTACTCGCCGTCGGGGATGATGGGCAGCCCCTGCTGGAAGATGGGCATGCGCACCTCCCGCGGGAAGAACACCGCCGCCTCCACCCAAAAGCCGATGCCGCGTCCGCCGCCGCCCACCTTGCCCAGGGGGATCTGGCCCGACCAGTCGAAGCCCAAGGTGTGCATCTTGGGGTACATGAGCGACGCCTCCGCGTCAATGAAGCTACCCCCGTTGGAGGTGCGCTCGAGGTAGGGCTGGGGGATGCCGTGCCGGCCGTGGTAGTAGCTCATCGAGAAGTCCATCTTGGCCATCTTCCAGGCCGTCTTGAACCCGACCTGGGAGTTCTCGATCCGCGTCTCGGGCTGAACCGGGGTCGCCCGGGTCACCACCGTGGGCAAGCCCAAAAACTGCGCGGCGTAGTCCCGCTCCACGTGGAGGCGGCGCCGAATGGACCCGTCGGCGATGGGGATGCGATCCACGCCCTTGATGGCGATGGGGGCCCAGCGGTTGAGCTGGTAGGGCTTGAAGACGGGCACCCAGACCAGCGTGAAGATCAGGTCCTTCCAGGGGTTGTAGTCCACCCGGATCATGTTGTTGGACACCCGGTCGCCGAACAGAAGGGAGTCCTCCAGGTCCAGCGGGTTGAGGTTCGACGTGGGGTTGAACATGTCCGCCTTGCCCCAGGTGACGATCTGCTTGCCGATACGGACATCCAGCCCCTTGGTCAGAAAGTCGGTGACGTCAAAGTACAGGGCGTGGGCCTCGACGCGGAAGGGATCCACGTTGCTGCGATCCGCCAGCGCCAACAGGTCCCCCACCGGGCGCACGAACCCGGTCCAGACGAAGTCCAGCTCGGCCACGCCCTTGTAGTCCCCGGAGCGCACGGTGAAGCGCATGCGGGCTGTGTTCTCGTTGCGGTCGAAGCCCGAGCGGATGTCGCTCACCCGCTGACCGCCCACGCAGCCGCCGCCGGCGGACTTGGGGCACCAAAACGGGTTCATACGCGGCAGCGAGTAGCGAAAGTCGGCCCGGATGAAACCCGACAGCGAGGTCTTCAGCCCCCCCTCGTCGTCGTCATCGTCGTCATCATCGTCGTCGGCGCGGGCCGTGTGCAGGGGGATCATCACCAGGACGATCGCCAGCCAGTACCATCTTCGCTTGAACATGACTCTTCACCCCGGGTGACGGAGAGCTAGTTGGCGCTGCGCAGCAGATAGCGGACCGTGAAGACCCGGTCCGAGTAGCCCTTGTTGTAACGGACCTTGCCCTTGAGCTTCATGTCCGAGACCAGGTTGCCCCGCGTGTGCTCTACCATCCGGATCCAGACCGGGTTGCAGTGGCTGCTGTCGGACTTGCACTTGTAGCGCTTGAACATCTGCGTCTTGACCTTCTTGCCCCGTCGATTGATGAAGCGGATCTCGTCGATGAGGCCGATGTCCCGCCGGATACGTAACCGCAGCCGGGGCCAGGCGACGGCCTTGCCCGGCTTGACCGTGAGGGACATGACCCAGTGCTTGGCCGTCTGTTTCGCAAGCCTCGCGTTGTACCAGGGCGTCCACTGGGCGATGGCCATGTCGTCGTAGGTGAACCCAGAGCCCTGGAACCCCTGGTTGCGCACGTGGCCCGCGATGCGGCGCACCTTTCGGAAGGCGGGCAGGTAGATGTACATCTCGGACTTGGTCTGCACGAGGATGTGCATGCCCTTGACGTCCCCCGGGTAGGTCATGCGGATGAGCCGCTGCCCCTTGGGCCGGGTGATGACCTTGAACTTGACCAGCGTGTGTTTCTTTCCCGAGTGCCGGACCCTCAGCGTCCACTTGAGAGTGAGGTCCTTGAAGTTGTTCATCTTGCGTTCCATCTTCTGCATGATCTTCCGGGCCGAAGGCGCGGCAGATGCGACGGAGGACGCCAGGAGGACCAGCGAGATGGACAGGGCAATGACAGATAGTTTCACGGCTCGGTACTCCTTAGGGGATGTGATCAATCACGGGGCGCAGTGCTCGGGGCCGGCGCCAATGCGCCCGCCTCCTGCTCGTTGTCGGCCGGCGCGCCATCATCGGCCGACCGCCGGTAGTAGGTCCGTCGGCCCGCCATGGCCGGAATCACCAGGAAGGTGATGGCCGCCGCCAGGAGCATGGATGAGGCGATCATGATCCCCAGCACCTTCAGGGGCTGCCCCTGGCCCATGGCCAAGACGGCGAAGCCCGCGCAGACCATGAAGGCGTTGGCCACGATGCCGCCGCCGGACTCCTGGGCGGCCGCGCGGGCGGACTCTGCCCAGTCGCCGTCGCCGCGCCGTTGCCACCAGGTCAAAAAGTGGATGGCGTAGTCGATGCCCACACCGATGGCGATGCCGGCCACCATGGACGTGGAGATGTCCATGGACCGGCCCGCCAGGCGCAAGCCTCCGAACACGGCGACGAGGGTCAGCCCCGCGGGCAGCAGGGCGACCGCGCCGGCCTTGAAGGAGCGGAACATGAAGACCATGATGAAAAACACCACGGTCAGCGACGCAAGGAGGCTGTAGATCTGGTTGCGCTCGACCGACCGCGCCAGGCCGCGCAGCACCACCGGCATGCCGCTGATCGTGGGCCGCAGGGACAGCAGCCCCTTTTGCTCGGAGGAGCCCTGGTGCTCTACGGCCACCGTGGGTGCGTCCAGGTCCACAGCGGCGGTGGACAGCGCCTTGAGCAGCTTGGGCGTGGGCCTGGTGACGCCCAGGGTCCGCGCCGCCATCCGGCCGAGCTGCTGGGCCCGTTGAAGCCGCCAGCTGTGGCCTAGCTCCCGCTCGGCGAAGGTCGAAAAGTCCAGGTACTTGGCGCTGCCCAGCACGTCCACTGCGGCCTTCTTGACCGCCTTGTCACGGGTGTCTTCCTTGGCTCCGGGGCCCAGGTCCGCCAGGGCCAACGCGATCTTCCGAGCGGTCTTCTTCTTGTCGTACTTCTCCCCGTCCGGGGTCTCGACGGGCCACACGCCGGGGAACTCGCTGCTGGAGAGGTAGGACGCCATGTTTGCCGCCACACCGGCCCTGGCGTCACGGGTGACCGCCACGGGCTTGCCGTGCCGCTCCTGGTAGGCGACGATGAGCTTCGCCCGGGTCCCCGGACCTGCCCGGTAGCCGTGGGAACGGGCTACGGCGATGACATGGTCCACCGTATCCTCGGCCAGGGTGGCCACCGCGCGAGCGCGCAGCTTGGCGTCGGTGGTCTTCTTCAGATCCACCGGCCGCAGCTGGCGCCGGAAGTCCCTGCGCACGAGGTCGCTGACCCGCCGCAGAACCCGGTTGACCACCTCGAGCTTGCTGGACCTGATCTTGATGTGGATCAGCAGATCCCGGTGGCTGGGGCTGAGCAGCTGGTTCACCGTGGGATCGGTGCTCACCAGGCCGTAGATGTTCTTCACCTTGGCCCGGGTGTCGGGGATCCGCCGCAGATCGTCGGCCATCTCCGTCCCCAGGGAGACCGGCAATCCCACGTGCAGCACGGAGGAGACCTCCTCCATCTGGGCGATCTTCTCCGAGAAACGCCGCACCTCCCGCATCACCAGCGGCTCCTCGATGAGGGGCTTTCTCTGGTGCCGCACATGGGGGAAGAACTCCTCCAAGGCGTTGGCCTCGGCCCGCGCCGTCGGGTGCGCAGGGTCCAGGTCGATGTGCACCTGGATGTACTGAGAGCCGCCGAAGCACCGCCCGAGGAAGGCGTCCGCCCGGGCCGGATCGCTCCCGTCGGCGTAGAAGGCCGAGGGCTCCACCTCCACCTTGACCCCCGCCGCCAAGATGATGCCCGTGACCCCCAGCGCCACCGCCACGCACACCGTCACCAGCCGCCGTCGCGCCGCCGCCGCCGCGACGGTGCCAATCTTGCGGCTCAGCCACCCAGGCGCCGCCGCCTCGGTGACCTTCGGGGTCTTGCGTCTCAACCGGCTCGTGACCGTCAACAGCGCCGGGATCACGCACAGCGCCGTGAGCATCGAGGCACCGATTCCGATGGCCGTGAAAAGCCCGAACAGCCGCATGGGCCGGATGTCCATGACCACAAAGGAGGCGAAGCCGGCCATGGTGGTGAGGCCCGTTGCCAGGACCGCGGGGCCCACCTCCACGACTGCGCCGTGCACAGCCTTGATGTGGTCCCGGGTCTCGGCGAGCTTGTAGTAGCGCGCGAGGATGTGGATGCCGTAGGCGCTGCCCACGGCAAACAAAATGACGGGCATGGAGCTCAAGACCAGGTTCAGCTTCACTCCGAACAGCACCATCATCGAGAAGGCCACCACGGCGCCCACGCCCGTCGAGACCAACGACAGCACGACCCCCAAAAAGTCCCGGAAGGCGATGAGCATCACCAGGATGATCGCCGCCAGGGCCCAGGGCGTCAGCATCTCCAGGTCGGCCTGCGTGGTCTCGAAGATGTATGACGAAGCAAAGGGCGCGCCACCCCAGTACAGCTTCCGGCCCCCCATCTGCTCCCGGGTCACCTTCTTGATGCGCCCCACCACCTCCTGCTGATTGACCCCTGGCACCAGGAAACACATCACCAGGGTCGAGGTGCCCGCCTCGTCCACGAACTGCCCTACCACGTGCTCCTTGCCCAAAACCCGCGACCGGAGGCCCTTGAGATACTCCGGATCCCGGAACTGCCGCACGTCCACGAGCTCGGCGGCCTTTATGCCTCGGCGCTTCTTGTCCGGCTCGAAGTCGGCGAGGTTCGTGAGGCTCACCACCCGGTCCACGCCGTTGGTGTCCCGCAGGTCGGAGGTGAGCACGTCGAGCTTCCTGAGAAACTTCGGCTCGAAGACGTCGGTGGTCTCGATGCCGATCATCGCCACCTCGAGGCCACCGAAGGTGGCGCTGATCCGTCGGAACACGCGCACGTCCTGATCTTCGGGCGGCAGAAACTCCAGAATATCGTCCTCGGGCTGGGGCCAGATGCCGATGACCAGGCATGCGGCGACGAGCACCGCCACCGCGGCCAGGACCAACCACGCCAGCCTGGTTACAATATTTGCAAGAACGTTCACTGCTTACACTCTGACTGCACGGTACAATACTGCTTTGTACAATGCAGAACGCCTTTCTGTAAAGTGATGAGTCTGCACGGGGACTGCGCGACCGCTCGCGCACCCGCTCCTCCCACAGGTGCGCCTACCGAGCCCGGTGCAGGATCCACACGATCGCCAAGGCCCAGGGCACCGTGGCGGCAAGGAGAGGGGTGTTGCCCTGGTCCGCGAGGCCAAAGACCCGCGCGCCTGTGTAGACCACCGCGATCAGGGCGTGCAGACCCGAAAGAGCCAGGAGCCAACGCAGGAGCCAGGGCGGCGGGGGCCGGACCACCAGAATCGCTCCCAGAATGATCCACGCCAGCCCGGTGGGCGGCAGGAGCGCCAGGTTCTGATTGCCCGCAAACACCGGCAGGCTCGAAAAGCTCCAGACGTAGATCACCAGCAGTGACGAGGCCGTGGTGATCAGCCCCCACAGGCCGAGCACCCCCCCGGTCAGGCGCCAGGCCCAGCGGCTCGACGGGCGGAAAACCAAGGGCGCCACCGCCAGGACGAGCAGCAACCAGGCGACGACCAGCACCACCGTCCAGGGCGCGGGCCCACCGGCAGCGCCAAAATCCGGGCCAGGCAGCAGCACCCGGGTGGACGACACGAGAGACAAGGGCCGCACGCGACCGTCCGCTGGCACCCGGGTGACCTCCATGGCCCGCATGAGCTGCTCCGGCGCGAAGCAGGCCTCCCAGGTCGAGATCCGACCGTCGGCGCGGGTGAGCACCAGATCGAAGCCCAGATGAAAAAACGGGGCGCCGCCAGTGGCACGCCTGAGCCAATGGCGGTAGGTGTGCGCGGGGCGAGCGGAGAGCTGTCGCCGCATGGCGCCGCCCAGGGCCTCGTCCAACACGTCGCGGATCTTGGTGGAGCAGTTGGCGTGGAAGTGATGGTACCGGTAGTTTCGCTTGTCGGGCTGGCTCAGGGCGTAGAGCCGTGTGAAGAGCTGCCTCCTCTGAAGCGGGGTCAGTCGAAGCTGCTGGGCGATGAGGCGCCGCTTCTCCCCTCGATACTCCCGCCGCGTCTCGGCATAGGTGGAAACGCTGAGCCAGTACCGCAGGGTGCCCGAAAGGAACTTGGAGACAACGGCGGGATCCTCGTGATCGAAGGTGCCAAAATTGAAGACGATGTCGCCGACGCCCCGCCGATCCGTCACCCGCAGCGCGCTGTGTCCGAACCGGCTGTACGTCTCGACGCCGGGCCCCATGGTGAGCAGCTCCACGCGCAGGTGTGCGCCCAGTCGCGCGGCCCGCTCCTCGTCACGGGACGGCCCGGATCCGATCATGATCATGGCGACAGCGCTAAGGGTGACCAGGTGCACGTTTGAAGGTGTATCACAAAGCCACGCGAGGTCCCAAATACACCCTCCCGGCCGTACAAAAGGCGCGGAATATGTTGACTAAAGTACACTACTGCTGATAGTTAAAGCGTTCAGCCTCCAGGATGGAAAATTCCGCCGCATCCCATGGGAGCGATGTCCAAGGACGAGCACGTGGCGACCGATCAGCCGGACAAAAAGACCGAGAAACGGAGCAAGTTTCATCCCCTGTTCTGGCTGGTCATCATCTTCGAGTTTTTCGAGCGGGGCAGCTACTATGGCATGATGAGTGTGCTGTCGGTCTACATGACCGAGCACCTCCACTTCGCCAAGACCGACGTCGGTCTCATCAAGTCCACGATCCAGCCCCTGCTGTACTTCCTCCCCATCCTGAGTGGCGCCCTGGCCGACCGCTTCGGCTACCGGCGCACCCTGATGATCGCCTTCGCCCTGCTCGGAGGCGGGTACTTCCTCACGAGCCAGTCCACGGGCTACGCCACGGTGTTCTTGTCGCTGGTGGTCATGGCCGTCGGCGCGGGCACCTTCAAGCCGGTGATCTCGGGCTCCATCGCCCGGTGCACCGACGAGACAAACGCCACCCTCGGCTTCGGCATCTTCTACTGGACAATCAACCTGGTCGCCTTCCTCTTCCCGCTGTTTCTGGTGCCTTTCCTCAAGAACAACATCGGCTGGCGCTGGGTGATCATCGCTGCGGCCATTGGCACCGGCGCCATGCTGCTGCCGACCCTCTTGTTCTTCCGCGAGCCCCCCAAACCGCCCGAGACCGAGAAACAGAAGAACAAGCCCAAGTCCACCCTGGTGCAAACCCTGGCCAACGCCTTCGAGATCATCTACAGCCCGGTGGTCCTGCTCAACTCGGCCATGCGCCGGTCGGGTCTGGCCGCCATGGTGATCGGGCTGGGGCTCGCCGGCGTGACGGGATACGGCGTGTACCGGTACGCCCAGCCCGGCACGGACAATCACACCCTCTCGGCCCGTCGGCTGAAGCTCGGCAACACCCAGGTGCAGGTGAGCGTGCGGCGGGATCTCTGCAAGGCCGACCCCTACAGCCTCGCGTGGAGCTCCAAACCCGGGGAAGTCCTGCTCACCCTCAACGATCCGGATCGCTTCCCCAAGTACCGGGACAAGCTCCTGGCGGAGCTGCGAGCCCTCCACGGCCCGGGGGCCATACGAATCGGACAGCTCAAGGACGTGGTGACGATCAAGGAGCTGTACCGTCTCTACCAGCTCCACGGACTGGAGAGCCTCACCGCGAAGCAGCTCGAGGCGGTGAGGGACGACGCAGTCGGCATGATGACCGTGATGGTGGTGGTGGATCGCAACCAGCCCGAGCCCTTCCGAATCAAGCGCCAATCCAAACGCAAGTTTGCGCTGACCCTCAACGGCCCCGACGTCGCCAAAACCCACAAAAAGGCCATCCGCGAAGCCCTGACCAACCAACCCGAGCTCGCCACTCTGAGCCAAACCAAGCTGGACGAGCTGGTGGGCAAGGCCAGATCCAAGGACTTCTTCTTCCTCTTCGTGGGGCTGCTGCTGCTGGGTGCTCTGGTCGTGATCCGCGTAGCCCCGCGGTTCAAGAAAGCCGACGGGCTTGGGCCACGGCTGGTTTGGATGGTGCTGGTGATGGGGCCCATGCTGGGAGCCCTGTGGCTCTTGCCGAACCTGTCGGTCTTCGCCCGCGTCCTCTGCAGCGCCATCGCCCTGACGCTGCTGTCGCTGTACGAGATCAACACCGAGGATGTCTCCAGGTACCGGGACCACGCGCGGTTCTTGCTGATGATCTTCCTGTACGCCGGCTTCTGGGTGCTCTACTTCCAGATGTTCGACGCGGTGCTGTGGTACGTGCAGGCCTACGTGGACGCCTCGAGCCTCAACGCCGCCGTCAACACCGTGGCCGGCTGGTTCGGGGCCGACCTGAAGTGGCGCTTCGACATCGAGCACGTGACGGTGATCAACGCCGGCACCATCATCGCCTTGCAGCTGATCATCTCGCAGCTGGTGAAGAACACCAAGGCGCTGCCCACCATGATCGTCGGCATCTGCATGGGCACCACAGGCATGGCCATCCTCGCCATCTCCGCGGGGATCTGGGTGTTCATCCTGGGCATCGTCATCTTCAGCGTGGGGGAGATGACCGCCCACCCGAAATTCATTGCCTACGTGGGCCAGACCGCGCCCAAGTCCCGCGTGGCGATGTACATGGGCTACCTGTTCCTGTACGGCGTCATCGGCGCCTCCATCGGAGGCGTGCTCGGCGCGAACCTCTACGTGGAGTATGTGGACCAACGCAACGAGCCGCGCACCCTGTGGCTCATCTTCACTTCCATTGGCGTGGCCACGGTGCTGGGCCTGCTGCTCTACAACCGTTTCTTCGGAAAGAGGAAGCTGGTCAAGGACGGCGACGACGAATAGCCTGTCCACCCGCTCCCCACGCCTGGTATAGTCACAGGGAGCAGATGATTCGACCCGCAATAGGGACAGGGAGCGAAGACATGAAGCCCTTGGGACTGGTTTGCAGGCTGTTGTTTGTTGGTGCGCTCGTGGTGATGGTCGCGGGCGGCTGTAAGAAGGACTCCGGACCCGTCTGCGGCGACGGCGTAATCGAGGGCGACGAGGTGTGTGACTCCACGAACCTCGCGGGGGAGACCTGCGAGTCCATCAGTGGCGAGGCCGACGGGGAGCTGCGTTGCGCCCCTGACTGTCTCAGCTTCGAGGACGCCGCCTGCCACGTCTGCGGCAACGGTGAGCTCGAGGGGAGCGAGGATTGCGAGGGTGACACGGGGGGCACCACCTGCGAGGACCTGGGGTACGCGGGCGGCAGCCTGACCTGCACCGTGGACTGCCACTACGACGAGAGCCACTGCTGGCGTTGTGACGACGGCGTGTGCCAGTCCGCCGACGGGGAGACGCGCGACGCCTGCCCCTCGGACTGCGGCTGGTACGACGTGGCGGTGGGCTACCGCTTCAGCTGCGGGCTCATCCGGGGAACGGGCCCCTTTTGCTGGGGTGAGGGCGTCGGGCCCCTGGCTCTGCTGCTGAACGGCGGCACCCGCCTGGAAAGCATCGTCAACGGCTTCGGGGCGATGCTCGGCACCGATGACGAAGGCGTGGTGTGGATGTGGTTCCAGGGCAACCCCACCGCTCCGGACACGCCGGAGCTGGCGCAGGCCACGGAGATCTCCGCCTTCGGGGCCGGGGGGAACCACTACTGCTTCACCACAGCCGACGGCCAGGCCTGGTGCAACGGCACCAACGAGTCGGGGCAGCTCGGCGACGGCACCACCGACACGCCCGGAGACGCAGTGCCAGTCATCGGCCTCGACGACGTGATCTCCATCGCCGCGGGGGCGCAACACTCCTGCGCCGTATCTGCTGACGGCCGCGTCTGGTGCTGGGGTGAGGGCACCGCTGGGAAGCTCGGCGACGGGGGCGACCATGACACGTGCGACGTCGGCGGCACCATCATCGACTGCGCCCCGTCCCCCGTGCAGGCGGCCGGGATCACCGACGCGGTCACCGTGACCGCCGGCGGCCTACACACCTGCGCCACCACCAGCGGTGGCGAAATCTGGTGCTGGGGGCTCGACGACCACGGTCAGGTAGGCGACGGACCGGAGTCCGACACCTGCACGACGACGGCCGGCGACTTTCCCTGCCGGGCCACGCCGGTCCAGGTGGCGGGGCTCACCGACGTCACCCAGGCAAGCGCGGGCAACTTCTACACCTGCGCCGTGTATGGCGAGCTGGTGAACTGCTGGGGGCAGAACGCCAACGGGCAGCTGGGCAACAACAGCACCATGGACGAGCACGCGCCCGTCTCGGTGCCCATCCTGCGGGTGCGCCGGGTGGTGGCCGCAGACACCCACACCTGCGCCGTGTGCACCGACGGAGGGCTGCAGTGCTGGGGCCAAAACGACCTGGGACAGCTCGGCGACTCCACCTTTGACAACTCCCTGGTCCCGGTAGACGTAGCCGACTCCTCCGACATGCCGTAGCCCGAGCTCCGACCTGCCGTGGCCCGAGCTCCTATCCCGTGAGCCAACCATTGCGTCCCGCCGCCGGGTCCGTATCATGGGAGACCGGAGAGCCGTTGATGACCGACCCCGCCAATCCGACCGACAATCTACCTGAGCCCGCCGGGGGCGCCACAACCCTGCCCACCAGCTCAGCCCTGGGCATGGTGGTGGACGGCCGGTACAGGATCGTGCAACCCCTGGCCGCCGGCGGCATGGGATCGGTGTATCTGGGCGTACAGGAGAACCTGAACCGGCGGGTGGCCATCAAGCAGGTGAGCCAGCCCGACGAGCAGGACGCAGAGCGGTTTCGGCGTGAGGCCGAGGCCCTAGCCGCCGTGTCCCACCCGGCCATCGTGGAGGTGCACGACTACGTCAGCGAGCCCGACGCCGGGGCGAGCTATCTGATCATGGCCTACGTGGACGGCGAGAACGTGGCGGACTTCGTGGCCGGACGACCCCGGGGCATGCTCGAGCCCTTGGACGCCCTGGAGCTGATGGTGCCGGTGGCCTCGGCCCTGGTGGAGCTGCACTCCCACGAGATCCTGCACCGCGACATCAAGCCCGCCAACCTGGTGCGCTACGAGCGCGCCGATGGCCGGGCCGCGGTGAAGCTGGTGGACTTCGGCATCGCCCGCCGTGCCCAGGATCCCGGGCTCACCGCCGCGGGGCTCATCGTGGGCACGCCGCCCTATCTGTCGCCAGAGGTGATCCTGGGCAAGGGCCACTCCGAGGCGTCGGACGTCTACGCCTTCGGGGCCACGCTGTTCGAGTTGCTCACCGGGGAGCCGCCCCACGGCCGGGAGGACCTCCACCACATCCTCAAGCACGCCACCCAGGAGGACGTTACCCTCCCGTCGGGCCTGAGCGCCACGCCCCTTGGCACGCTGCTTCTGCGGGTGCTCAACCGCGAGGACGAGGGGCGGCCAAAAATGCAGCGGGTGCTCGACGACCTGGAGCAGATCCGGCTGGCACTGCTGATGGAAAGCGACGATCCCGAAGCTCCCCTCAAGGCCACCCGCAACATCTCCGGGGGCACCATGCCGCCGGGGTTCGGTCCCTCGCCCGTCTCGCGGAACGCCGTCACGACGGCCATGAGCCCCGGATCGGGATCTCCCGCGGTCACCGGCGCGGCCCCGCCGGGGGCCACCGCCGTGGTGCCGGCGTCCGAGGCGCTCGTGCGCACGCACGACGTCCCACGGCTGCGCGCGGCACCGGGCGTGCGCGCCGCCCGGGCCACCGCGCTGGTGCCCTGGATCGTGGCAGGAGTCATGGCGGCAATCACCGTCGTGGTGACGATCCTGCTGGTGGCGGCCGAGCCGGAAAAGAAGACGGCTGCCGGCGACAAAACCAAAGAAGACCCCATCATCGCGGCCACGACGAACGGCGCCCCCAAGCCCAGGGAACGCCCCCACGCCCGCCACCGCGCACCGCCAACCTCGCCCCTTTCCAAGGCCGCGCTCGCCAAGACCACCGGGGAGCTTCTGGGTGGATGCGTCAGCGCCAACAAGGCCACGAGCCTCTTTTACAAGGCAAACCGTCGCCGATACAAGTCCGAGCACCGCCTCTGGGCCAAGGCCGCCTTCATGGCCCTGCTCAAGTGCCGCCACGCCCTCTCCGGGCAGAAGATGTGGTCCGCCTACCGCCTGGCCCAGCTCCACGCCAAGGACGGCGAGTGCGACGCCGCCGACTGGGCCTGGCGCCGGTGGATCTTGAACGGCGGCCCAGGCAAAAAGCCCCACCTCAAGCGCCCGAAGTGCAGACGATCCAAATAATCTAGTTGACCGAGTTGATCAGGTTCAGGTCGAGGCCGCCGGGATACAGGTAGGAGGTGAAGCTGGCGAAGCCGTAGACCATGATGCCGAAGGGCTGGTCCGAGTCGGCCGTGAACGCGTTGATCCCCGGGTAGCCGGAGGTGAGGTCGATGCGCGCCACGCCGAGGTAGGAGGTGCCGATGGCCGGGCTGAAGCTGGTCTCCGGGATGGCGATACCGTTGAGGTAGACCGTGGGTGCGCCGATGCCGGGCTGCGCCACGGGCTTGACGATGGTCACGTAGTTGAGGGTCATCGACGAGGGGACCTGGAAGGTGTAGTCCCTCCGGAACTGCTCCACGGGCACCATCAGCCCCATGGCCGGGTCGGCGTCCACACCGGCGCCATAGTAGCTGTCCGCCAGGATGAACTGGGTCACCACGCAGGGCTCGGTGCAGTGCACCGAGTAGTCCTGGGTGGTCTGGAAGGTGACCTCGTCGCCCTCGTTCAGGGTGACCCCGCCGCTTCCCTCCACGTCCGGGGTGAAGGTCACCAGGTTGTTGTCGGCGGACGACACCACGCGATACTGGTTCTCCTGGGCGTAGTCGGTGATCGGCACCACGTAGTCCTGACCCCAGGTCTCCAAGGGGAACAAGTACTCCTCGATGTGGTCGCAGCAGCAATCCGTGGCCGGCAGGTAGAGGCAGTTGTGCCCGGCGATGATGCCCACCGGCTCGCCGCTGAGCACTCGGATCCGCGTCCCGGTCAGGTCGTAGTCCGAGCTGCAGTACGCGTACGAGCCCGCCGTGCAGTTGCGCGACGGAATCTGCAGGACGTCACCGTCATCCACGGTGTACGTCTGGACCTGACCGCGGTTGGGGCCGTTCCAGGCGTGGCCGTTGAAGGTGACCTCCACCTGGGTGTTGTTCCCAGTGCCCAGGATCGCGAAGAAGCCCGGGGAGGTGTCCCAAAAGGTGGGCCGTGTGGTGATCATGTAGTTGTTGGTGAACACGTGCTTGGGCAGGACCAGCGACGCGTCGTTGGAGTAGGAATACGCCCCGTTGAAGTAGTCGAAGGGGTTGAACTGGTACACGGTGACCGGCAGGGTCGAGGTGAGGTGGTACGCCCCGTCCGTGTCATACCAGACCGTGTCCTCGGTGTTCTTCAGGTCCATATCGAAGTTCAGCAGGAACGTGTGTACCTGGTCGGGATTTATCACCTGGGTGGCGATGGTCGCCGCGCCCTTGGTGATCGTCACGGTCACTGCCGCGCTGCTCGGGTTGTGCACCACCACCCCGAAATTGCTGTCGAAGCCGGTGAGCAGGGTGTTCATGGTGGTGGCGAGATAGTACTCGCAGCCGCGGTAGCTCCGCTCGAACTCGGCGATCTCACAGGGCGACGCGCAGGCGGCGTCGGTGAGGCCGTCGCAGTCGTTGTCCAGGCCATCACCGCAGATCTCGATGAGCGCCGGGCTCTCGAGGGGATCCCAGTCGTCGCAGTCGTTCTCCACCCCGCCCACGCAGCGAAGCTCACCGTCGCCGTCCTTGTCCGGTTCGGCGTTGTCGGTGAAGCCGTTGCAGTTGTCGTCCACCCCGTTGGCGCAGATCTCGTCGGCCGCGGGGCTGATATTGGGGTTGGAGTCGTTGCAGTCGCCGTCGTCCTCGGAGAAGCCGTCGCCGTCGTCGTCGGTGACATCAGAGCACCAGGTCCCCACGCAGTTGGCGTCAGCGCAGTCACTGGGGCTGCCGTCGTCGTCCTGGTCCTGGGGGTACAGGGAGCTGCATCGCTCCTCGGGGGTCTGGCAGTTGATGGAGCAGTTGGCCTTGGAGGCGCCGTTCACCGCGAGGCAGCCCCCGGGAAGGCTACCTGCGTTCGTGCCGCAGTCACAGTCCTCGTTGGCCTCCACGACGCCGTTGCCGCAGGTGTCGGCGCCGCACACGGCCGAGCAGCCATCACCGTTCGTGCGGTTGCCGTCGTCGCACTGCTCGCCGGGATCCAGCACACCGTTGCCGCACCGGCTGCAGCAGCGGAAGCCCACGTTGGCGCTGAAGGCGTCCTCCACCAGGGCCGAGGAGAGGAAGTCACAGCGCAGGCCGCCCTCCAGGTCGGTGTAGGCGCCGCCGCGCACGGTGTAGATGGCCTTGCCCGCCGGGGTGTAGGCCACCACGTCGTCGGTCCACTCCCGCAGGTTGCCCGACAGGTCGTAGATGTGCCAGCCGCCCGACTGACAGCCTCCCATGGCGCCACTGTCCACGGGGCCGCCGTTGCCGGCGTCCTCGCCGTTACAGATCGTGGGGTTGTAGTTAGCGATGTTGTAGGGGAACGCCCAGGTGCCGGTCTGGCCGTCGCAGGCCTCGCTCCACTCGAGGTCGCCGCACAGGGTCATGCCGGCCCGCTGGCAAGCCAGCCGGGCTTGCTCCCAGGTCACCCGAGACCAGGGCTCCACGCCTGGCCGGGAGCACGCGCGCACCTCGGTGCCCGAGCCCTGGTCGCCGGAGGTGGCGCTGGGCCGGGAGGCCTCGTAGGTGTACACGCGCACGGACTGACCGGCCACGTTGATGGTCACCGTGTCGTCCTGAACATAGGACGGGTGGGTTCCCACGTTGACCACCGACTCGTCCACCAGGCCGTCGCAGTCGTCGTCGACGTCGTTACACACCTCGTTGGCGACAGCCGCCCCCGGCGATGTGATGACACAGACGACGCCGTCCTGGGTGACGTTGCACTGGTTGGTTCCGGTGCCGCGGCAAGCGCCGAGCAGGCCGTCGTCGCAGGGCGTCCCCACCTGGGGAGTGAAGGACTCGTCGATGTTGCCGTCGCAGTTGCCGTCGATGCCGTCACAGACGACCTCGTTGGTCAGCACCTGGTTCGGGTTGGCCGGGTCCGTCTCCACCCCGGCCGCGTACTGGCAGTACCATGTGGTCCCCAGAACCCCCGTAGTGCAGCTGGTGGCGACGCCCACGCAGGGCGTGCCGGCCTGGCTCTTGCACAGATTCGCCGGAGGGGCCACCAGATCCGACGCCTCGTCGATGGCGCCGTCGCAGTCGTTGTCCACGCCGTCGCAGAACTCCGTGCCCGCCGGGGCCGTCTGGTTGCAGGGGTAGTCGCAGCCGTCGCCCCCCGGTAAGGTCAGGTCACCATTGCTGTCAACGAACCCCGGCAGACAGGCGAAGTGACAGACGCCGGCCACACAGCCGGTGGTGTAGGCGTTGGTGGGCGCGCTGGTGAAGCAGGAGTTGCCGCAGGACCCGCAGTTTGCCAGGTCGGTCTGCACGTCGAAGCCGTCGTCCACCGTGCCGTTGCAATCGTCGTCGAGCCCATTGCACACCTCGCCCACGGGCCCCTGCTCGGCGGTGCACTGGTCGATGCCGCCCACGCAGCCGAACTGCCCGGCGTGGCACTCGCCCACGCAGGTGAAGACCCCGGGCGGCGCCTCGACGCACCCCGAGGGGTTGGTGTAGCACGCGGCGCCCGCGGGCGCGTCCTCATCGATCTGGCCGTCGCAGTCGCTGTCCACACCGTCGCACAGGTCCACCGGGTTGCTGATCAGACACTCGCAGCCGTTGTTGGGGTTGCCGTCCTTGTCCACGTACCCCGCGTTACAGCTAGACAGCTCACAGCTCCCACCGACGCAGCTGCCCTGCCCCTGGAAGAAGACGCACGTGAAGCCGCAGCTGCCGCAGTTGCTCGGATCAATCTGCAGGTCGAACCCGTTGTCCACCACCCCGTCGCAGTCGTTGTCGATGTTGTCGCAGATCTCAGTGCCACCGCTGGTCTGTTGGCAGGCGTACTCACAACCGTCTGATGTGTCGTAGTCAGCCGTATCGCCGTTGTTGTCGTGATGCCCAGGGAAGCAGCCGGTCCACACGCACTCGCCCAGCCCGTCGCCGTTTGTGTCCTGGCACTCGGTCAGGGAATAGGGGAGCTCACAGACCTCGCCGCAAGCGCCGCAGTTGTTCGGGTCGGCAGACAGGTCATAGCCGTTGTCGGGCACCCCGTCGCAGTCGTTGTCCTCGCCGTCGCACACCTCCTCGGTGGGCACACAGGCGTCCGCGCTGGCATCCGTGGCACCGTCGGAGTGGATCGTGCCATCCGTGCCACCGTCGAGAAACTCCCAGTGGCCGGTGCCACCGGTGTGATAGGTGGACAGCTCGCAGCCCGCCGCCGGCAGGGCCAGCACGATCAAGCCCGGCAGCGCAATTCTCCCCAGCCGCGCCGTCAGCAGACGCCGACGACGACGCACCATCAGCCACAGCAGTGCAAGGAGCCCCAGCGCCAACCCCGCGTCGTTGCCGGTGCTGCTGCAAGCCGTCCCTCCGCCTCCTCCAGCGGTCAGATCCAGGCCGCCACCCTCGGGCACCCAGTGCCCCTCGCGGGGCTCGCACACGCCCGTGGCGCCGCCTTGGCCGTCATCGTGCACCACGCAGTCGGCGTGGTCCGGACAGGCGATCAACTCGCAGGGATCGCCGTAACAGCTGCCACCGAGGCACACCTCGCTCGGGGCGCAGGCCACGGCCAGGCACGGATCCGCCACGCAGGTCCCGCCGTCGCACACCTCGCCGCCGATGCAAGCACCTCCGCAGGGATCGGCCACGCATGCACCGTCGGCGTCGCAGATCTCGCCCGCCCCACAGGCGCAGATGGCCTCGCAGGAGGCCGTACAGGTCCCGCCGCTGCAATCCCGCACGCAGTATTGCCAGATCGGATCGCATCCCTCGGTCAAGCAGGGATCGGCGACGCACTGCCCGTCCACGCAGGCCTCGTCGGCCTCACACGGGTAGCAGGGGTCGTCCTCGCACTCGTGGGTCACCGCGTTGCACACCTCACCCTCGGCGCAAGACCCGCCAAGGCCCGTGCAGCTCACGTCCTGGCAGAAGCCCATGTTGCACTCCTCCCAGGCCTCGCAGGTGACGTCCGCGCAGGGGTCGACACACACGTCATCGATGCACACCCAGCCCTCGGGGCAGGTGGTGTTGCCGCAAATTCCCTGGGGCGGCAGGCACAGGAAGCGGTCCGTCCCGTCCACGGCGATCTCCGTGCAGACCAGCCCCCCTGGGCAGGGGAACTCTTGGGAGGGATCGCAGATGTGGCGACAGGCAGCCGCAACGCAGTACCAGTCTGGCGGGCAGTAGGCCTCGTCGTCGATCAGCGTGTCGCAGTCATTGTCCAGGCCGTCGCACACCTCGTCGGAGGGCAGAACGCCCCCCTGGCAGATGATGACACCGCCGACACACAGGGTCAGGCCGGGCTCACACTCGCCCTCGGTGTTTCCGCAGGGAAGCCCCTCCTCGGCGGACACCTCGTCCGGCTCGTCGATCTCCCCGTCACAGTCGTCGTCCAGGCCGTTGCACTCCCCGGGGAATGGCCCGGCGCCGCCGGTGCAGACCTCCACGCCGTTGACGCACTCGAGCAGCCCCGGCGTGCAGCGGCCCAGGGCGTTGGAGCAGGGCTGCCCCAGCCCTGGGATGTTGTCGTCCACTTGGCCGTTACAGTCGTTGTCCAGCAGGTCGCACACCTCCACGGTGGGCGTCGTGTGACCGGAGCACTGGGTCCAGGCGCCGGTGATGCAGTCGCGGGTGCCCACCTGGCACTCGCCCAGGCAGGTCCACACGCCGCCGCTGTAGGTGCACCCCGTGGCCGGCCCGGAGCCGGGCGGGTAGCAGTCCTCGCTCAGGTTCTCGTCCACGCTTCCGTCGCAGTTGTTGTCCACGCCGTCGCAGATCTCCGCCGTGGGGCCGGTCTCACCCTGGCAAACCCCCCAGTCATTGGTGGGGTCCTCGGCGGGGAGGGCAGCGCAGACCTCGATGCCCGCCGTGCACTGGCCCAGACAGTCGTAGCTCTGGGTCCCGACGTTCCACGTGCAGCCCGACGCGAAGGAGTAGCAGCCCCGGGTGAGGCCATCCACCACGCCGTCGCAGTTGTCGTCGTAGCCGTTGCACACCTCGGCCACCGGGCCCGTGCCGCCCTGGCAGACGATGTTGCCGCCCACACAGGCAGTGATCCCGGGCTGGCAAAGGCCCAGGGTGTTACCGCAGGGCTGGCCCACGGCTGGGTCGTCGGCGCCGTCGGGGGTGGTGGGGTCGCTGTCGTCGTCCACACCGTTGCACATCTCCGGCGGTGGAGTGGAGCACGGCAACCCCTCGTCTACGAGGCCGTCGCAGTCGTTGTCCAGACCGTCGCAGCCGAAGTTCACCTCCGCGCCATAGCCGTATGCCGCCTCACCGCAGGGGTTGGCCGCGTTGGCCGCGGCGAAGACGCACTCGGTGCCCAGCCCGCCGGCGGAGCACTGCTGAGTACCCACGCAGAAGCACTGGCCGAGCTGGCCGTTGTCGCAGGCGTTGCCCACCTCGGGGAAGTCCTCGTCGATGAGGCCGTCGCAGTCGTCGTCGCTGCCGTTGCACAGCTCCGTGCGAATGGAGGAAGCGATGATCTGTGCCATGGAGGCCGCCAGGTCGGCGTCGTTGTCGGCGGGGATGGCGCCGCCCGTGCCGCCGGCCACGGCGATGTCATTGCAGTCCATGAACTCGTTGAAGGCCACGGCGAAGGCGATGACGTGGGTCTTCACCTCGTACACACAGCGGGGGGCCTGGCAGGTGGACCCGGGAGGGCAGTCCGCAGGCACCGAGCAGGTGTGCTGCATATCCGGCACCTGAAGCAGCTGGGCCGCCGCCGTAACGGGATCGCTGTTGCAGCTCTCCGCGCCGTCGGTGAGCACGATGACCGAGTAGGGGCGGCAGCCGCGTAGGGGGTCGTTGCCTATGTCCGTGGTGGACAACTGGGTGTACAGGTCCTGCAGGGAGCCGCCGATGGGCGTTCCGCCGACGCCGCGCAGCTCGCAGTCCTGCATGACACCGCCGGAGAAGCAGTGGTCGCCTGTGGCCGCATCAGTGCCAGTGGCGAAGGCAGTCTCCTGATGGTCGATCCACATGAGGATGCGGTCCTCGCTGCCGGCGGCGAGAGCCACGAGGATGTCGGCGCCGATGAGAGGCGCGCTGTTGATGGGGTCGGTGCACCCGGCGTAGATGCCGCCTGCGTAGTTGATACACACCCGGTCGTGTGTGCCCGGCAGGTCGTAGTCGGGGTAGGGCGTCATCATGTCGCAGAGCCGGCACGCGTCCGCGGCGTGCCAGAGCCCCCCGTACCCGCCGCAGCCCAACAGGTTGTTGGGGATCTCGTCGTGACACATGCAAAAATAGTTTTGCCCGACGTTCTGCTGGAACCGCGCCAGGCCCCACCGCACCTCGCCATAGGCATTGATCACGGTCTGCAACGCCTCCTTGGCCATGTACAACCGGCTCGTGGTACCGGCCACGTGCGGGTGCTCCGACGATCCGTCTCCGTAGGTGTTCTGGGTTCCGTCCGGGGTCATGAGCATGGAGCCGGACGTGTCCACCAGCACATAGATGGCAGGATCCAGCTCCTGGGCCCGGGAGACCCCCGGTGTCCAAACCAACCCAGCCAACACCAGCCCGAGGGCGACGGCGCGCAGTGATCGCCCACGATGATTTGCCACACAACGCTTGATTTCCATGACCCACACTCCTTCTCGGCTTTCGCCCACAATGATAGACACGGCGGCTGCCCCCAGTCCAGGGCAAAGACGTATGCCCTGGCTCGACAGCCGCGAAAGTACAGCCGTGGCCTCTGGCAGGACGTCCGCCGCCATGGCGCCAGCGTGGTTTTTCTCACGCCGGCGATGACCGCCGCCCTCCTCACCGCCCCCGGTCGCCGTTCTAGAAGATCAATACCCGTAGGCCTGTTGCTCGTCCTCGGGGTCACCGACGATGACCTGGGTGCTTGCGATGAGGTCATGGAGGCACCGACGCTCCTGGCCGAAGATCAGCAGGGGATCCACCAGGCCGACGATGCCGCCGATGTAGGGGATGTTCGTGATGAAGCTCATGACCCAACCCCGAAGGAGCACGCCGTTGACGAAGCCGGGGATGGAGCCGTCCAGCTTCACGATGCGGATGTGCAACCACTTCTTGGCCAGGGACTGGCCGCGGGTGGCGATGAGGTACCACTGGTAGATGGCGAGGATCAAAACGCCGATGATCACGAGCCCGAGGCCGAGCCAGAGCTGGTCCTCCTTGCCGGATTCGAGGGACTCGAAGGACATGAACAGCACGATCAGCCCGGGAAGGGCCGCGCCGAGGGAGAGGAGGCCATCGAGGACAGCCGCTCCCAGGCGCGTGCCGCGGCCGGCGAGCTGGTAGGGCTGCCAGTAGGGCTGGTGGCCATAGGCCTGTTGCGGCGGAGGATAGCCGGCAGACGGCGGCGCATAGGGGTTGTGCTCGCCGCTGGCCGGGGGGTACCCGCCGCCGGCCGGGGGGTACCCCTCGCCGGCCGGGGGGTAGCCACCGCTGGCCGGGGGGTACCCGCCGCTGGCCGGGGGGTACCCGCCGCCGGCCGGGGGGGAGCCGCCGCCGGCCGGGGGGTACCCGCCGCCGGCCGGGGGGTACCCGCCACCGGCCGGGGGGGAGCCGCCGCCGGCCGGGGGGGAGCCGCCGCCGGCCGGGGGGGAGCCGCCGCCGGCCGGGGGGTAGCCACCGCCGGCCGGTGAGACACGGCTTCCACTGACCGGGTACCCGTCCTTGGAGTAGCCCTCCAGGGGTGGGAAGCCGTTGGCGTCAGGAGGGGAATCTTCGGGCGGGGCAGACCCACCGGGCGGCTTGCGATAGCGGTCGTCCATGCGCTCCTCGAACGGTAGAAGGCCCAGGATCCCCGCCCGGCGTCAAAGTGTCAATCCAGGATCTGGATGTCGTCCACGTAGAAGCCCGGGTAGGTCACCGAGCCGTCCGTATGCAGGGCAAAGGCGAGCTGGATGGTCTGGCCCACGTAGGCCGACAGGTCGAACGTGAACTCGTTCCAGGAAGCGAGGGAGGTGCCGTTCCAGGCCTGTTGGCTGGAGATGGTGGTGTTGTACGCGATGCTCGGGTTCGCCAGGTGGATCCAGGTGGTGCCGTTGGTGCTGACCCAGACGTTGGCCCCATCGCAGCAGCTCTCCAGGGCGACCCACCCGTGGTAGACGAGCATCGGGTTGGTCGCCGCGGTGAGATCGATACTGGGCGAGACGGCGCGGTTGTTGGTGTAGGTCATGGAGTTGGAGTAGGCACCCCCCATGACCGTGCCGAGGCAGCTCGTGCCGAGATGGCAGGTGCCGGGCTCGGTGCTGGTGTACCCCGTCGGCGTGCCCCACTGCCAGTTGCCGGTGAACGTCCACCCCGTGGAGCCGGCCTCGAAATTCTCCGACCAGCCGACCTGCACCACGTCTGCCGTGAGTGTCTGCTCGTCGAAGTTGCTCGGGTCCGAGGGGTTCTCCACGCGGACGATCACCGACACCGGACCCTGGTTGGCCGCCAAGGGCGTCCCGCTGAGCACCCCCGTGGTGGGATCGATGGTCAGCCACCCATCGTTGGTACCGCCCGGCTGGATGGACCAGGCCAGAACGGGCGGACCGCCATCGGCGGTGAGGGGTCGGGTGAAGGGCTGGCCGACGAGCTCGTAGCCGAGGTCCTGTCCGGAGGTCATCTGGATGGGTACGTCTCCGGCCTCGGTCACGGCCACGGCGTCGACGTACCAGCCGGCCCGCTGGGTGGAGGTGCTCGACACGAAGGCATACCGCAGGTTGACCACCTGGCCCGTCCAGGGGGTGAGATCGGCCAGCACTCGGTGCCAGCCCAGGCTCTCCTTGTCACCGTAGTAGGCCAGCTCACTCGCCACGGTCCCGTCGTAGCCGGGCGACGGTGTGAGCGGGGACCAGTTGTTGCCGCCGTCGGTGCTGATCTTGAGGTTGCCCCCATCAGAGCTGTTGTACGTGTGGAACCACTGAAAGAAGGAGAGCGTGGGGTTCACCGCACCGGTGAGGTCGATGGGGGGAGGCTCTGCCACGCAGGTGGCGTAGGCCATGCTCGGGCTGTGATCGGCGTCGATCTGCGTGGCGACACAGGAGCTGCCGTTGAGGCAGGCCGCCGGGCCACTGTTCGAAGGCGTGCCCCACTCCCAATCGGCGTCGAGGATCCAGTCGTTGGGGTACCCCGAGTCGAAGTCCGTCTGATAGGGCATGGGCTCCGGCGCCACGATCTCCTGGTAGAAGGTCACCTCATGGAAGTTCTGGGTGAAGGTGGACTCCTCGCACCGCACGGTCAACTCCACCGCGCCCACGTTGGCCGGCCCCGGGGTGCCGCTGACCAGTCCGGTGACCGGATCGATGGAGAGCCAGGCGTTGTTCACGCCGCCGGCCAAGATGGACCAGTTGTAGACCCCGGTGCCGCCCTTGGCCTGGATCTGCGCCTGGTAGGCCTGGCTGTCAGCGCCCCGCCGCAGGTTCGGATCGGTGGTGATCTCCACCGGCACCAGGTAGGCCTCGCTGACCAGCACCTTGTCGACGTACATGCCCGAGTAGTTGCTCGAGGAGTTGCTGTACAGGGAAAAGCCGATCTGGATCGTGTCCCCGATGAACGCCGAGAGGTCGAAGATGACCTCGTGCCAGCTCTGATGGGTGGAGATGCCTTCCCAGCAGGACTGGCCGTCGCTGGTGCCGTTGTAGGCCAGGCTCGGGCTGGGCAGGACGACCCAGTCCACCCCCCCGTTGTTGGTGATCCACACGTTGTAACCATCGGAGGTGGAGCTGGATCCCCACAGGTAGAAGATCAGCAACGGCTGGGTGGCAGCCACCAGGTGCATGGTCGGCGTGATCGCCATGTTGCCGAGCCACGTCTGGTTGGCCGAGTAGTCGCCGTTGACGTTGGTGCCCAGCAGCAGGCTGCCCTCGTAGGCGTTGTCGGGCTCTTCGCTGGAGCCGTTGGGCTCGCCCACCTCCCAGTCGCCCAGCAGCGTCCAGTTGTTCTGCACCTCCGTGGGATCCTCGAAGTCTTCGTTCAAGTACCACACCAGCCCGGTGCACTGGCTGACGTCCAGGACGCAGCCGCCCGTGCAGCCCAACGTCCCGGTGGTGTAGCCCACGCTCTGACAGGTCTTGCCCTTGAGGTCCGCGCCGTCGCACTGCTCTGCGCACTCGGCAAAATCGTCCCCGCAGACCGGGCCCGTGCCGTTGCAGGTCGTGAAGTCGAGGGTGCACCAGGGCGTGCAGCTCAAAAAGCCCCCCTCGTAGCACTCGTCCTCACAGGTGCGCCCGCCCACGTCCAAGCCGTCGCAATCCTCTCCATTGGCCAGCTCCCGCACGCCGTTGCCGCAGTTGGGGCAGCAGTCCATCTGGCACCGCTGGCAGGTCTCACCCATGTGGCTGTCGCACTGCTGGTCGCCGCAGACGAACTCCATCTCACAAATGTCCGAGCAGCCGTCGTGGATCGTCGTGTTGCCGTCCTCGCACTCCTCTCCGGCCTCCCAGAGGTTGTTGCCGCAGATGGCCACGCCATCCTCGTCGCCGCATCCCTTGCTGCAACCGTCGCCGCCGAGGTTGTTGCCGTCGTCGCACTCCTCGCCCGGGTCGAGCACACCATCGCCGCAGTCGGGACAGCAGTCCGATGGGCAGAGGTCGCAGGTCTCGTAGTTGGCCGCTTCGCAGAAGCCGTTGCCGCACACGAACTCCACCCGGCACTTCCAGCTGCACCCGTCGCCAGAGATGGTGTTGCCGTCGTCACACATCTCCGAGGCGTCCACGGTGCCGTCGCCGCAACCGTCCTCGCGCCGGCAGTCCACACCGCAGCCGTCGCCGCTGGCCGTGTTGCCGTCGTCGCACCCCTCACCCAGCTCGTGGATGCCGTTGCCGCACAGCGCCCCGGGTTCCTCGTCGGTGCACAGGGCGTCGCAACCATCACCGTCGGTGAGGTTGTCATCGTCGCACTGCTCGCCGATCTCCAGTCGCCCGTTGCCGCAGCCCACCTCCACACGGCACTCTGCGTCGCAGCCGTCGCCCGACACGAAGTTGCCGTCGTCGCACTCCTCGCCGGTCTCCACGATGTCGTTTCCGCAGAAGCCCTCCACCCGGCAGGTGGAGCTGCAGCCGTCGTGATCCATGGTGTTGCCGTCGTCACACTGCTCACCAGGGTCGACCTCGCCGTTTCCACACAGGCTGGTGCTGCTGTGTTTCTCGGTGCCGGAAATGCACCCCGCGATGAGCAACACAGCCGCCACAGCGACCATCCGTGAGACGCTGGCAGTTGGACAATTCAGGCGCCACATTCGATCTCTCCTCGAGCTCTGGCTCAGTCCAGAATCACGACGTCGTCGATGTACATGCCGGTGTAGGTTCCCGAACCGTCACTGTACAACGCGAACGCCAGTTGAATGACCTGCCCCGCGTAGGTCGACAGGTCGAAACCGATCTCGTTCCACGACTCCAGCGTCTGCCCCTCCCAGGCGTCCTGCATTCCCAGGATGGTATGGTACGCGATCGTCGGGTTGGGCACCACGCTGCAGGTGGCGCCGCCGTTGGTGCAGACCCAGACGTTGGCACCATCCCAGCCGGCCTCGGTGGAAACGAACCCTCGGAAGACAAGCTGGGGACTTGTGGCCGAGCCGAGACCGATGGGCGGCGAGATGGCGCGGTTGGCGGCGTAGGTCATGTTGTTGGAGTACTCCACGCCCATCCCCGTGCCGATGCACCCCGTGCCGGCGTAGCATCCCACCGGCTCGACACCGTTCCAACCGGCGTAGCTGCCCGGCGTGCCCCACTCCCAGTCCCCGGTGAAGGTCCATCCGGAGCCGGCCCCCGTCTCGAAGGACTCCATCCAGACCACCTGCGCCACGTCAGCAGTGAAGGTGACCTCATCGAAGTTGCTGGCGCTGCCAGACGCCGCCGCTCGCACAACCACAGCGACGGGCCCAAGGTCCCCGGTGCCCGGCGTGCCACTGAGCACCCCCGTGGCCGGATCCAAAGACAGCCACCCATCGTTGACGCCCCCGGGCCTGATGGACCAGTCGTAGGCGCCAGCGCCCCCCACTGCCTCCAAGGTCCGGGTGAAGGGCATACCCGTCAGGCCGACTCCGAGGGCGGGCGCCGTGGTGATGTCCACGGGGACATGCCCCGCCTCGGTGACCAGCACGTCATCCACATACATGCCGGGGTAGGTCACGATGACATCGGAGCACAGCGCGAAGGCGAGCTGGATGGTCTGCCCGACATAGGCCGACAGGTCGAACAACACGCTCCGCCAGGTCTGGGGGGCCGAGCCGCTCCAGCAGTCGCGCCCGCTGATGGAGCCGTTGTAGGGAATGGATGGCGCCGGAAGCACCGTGAAGACGATGCCACCGTCGTCCGAGACCCACACGCTCACGCCGTCGTAGGTGTCCTCCGTGGAGACCCACATCTTGAAGGCCAGCACGGGTTGGGTGGTGCTGGTGAGATCGATGGGCACCGTCACCGCCCGGTTGGTGTTGAAGTCCGTGTTGTCGGTGTAGCTGCCGCCCATGGCGGTACCCAGGCAATGGGCGCCAGCGGCGGCCGCCGCAGGCTCCACGCCGCCGTCCACGGGCTCGAAGCCCGACGGCGCCCCCCACTCCCAGTCGCCGGCCAGGGTCCACTTGCTCCCGGTGGCCGCTTGGTCCTCGAAGTCGTCGTGGAAGTACCACAAGAGCCCGGTGCAACCGCTCACGTCGTAGCTACAGCTCACGCCGCACACCAGGGTCCCGCTGGTGTAGCCCAGGCTCTGGCACGTCTTGCCCTTGAGGTCCGCCCCGTCGCACTGCTCGGCGCACTCCGCGTAGCCGTCCCCGCACTGGGGCCCGGTGCCCGTGCACTGGCTCACATCGAGGGTGCAGTCCGCACCGCAGGCCAGGGTGCCGCCGTCGTAGCACAGGTCCTCGCAGGCCAGCCCGCCCAAGTCATTTCCGTCGCAGGCCTCGCCCTGGCTCGTCTCCCGAAGGCCGTTGCCGCAGTTGGGACAGCAGTCCTGCTGGCAGGCGGCGCAGTCTTCGCCCATGTCGGTCTCGCACACCTGGTTCCCGCACTCGTACTCCGTCTCGCACAAGTCCGAGCAGCCATCGTGTATGGCGGTGTTGCCGTCGTCGCACTCCTCCCCGACCTCCCAGATCCCGTTGCCGCACTCCGCGCCCGGCTCCTCGTCGGAGCAGCCCACGCTACAGCCGTCCCCCGAAACGTTGTTGCCGTCGTCGCACTCCTCGCCCGGGTCGAGCTGGTGATTGCCGCAGGCCGGACAGCAGTCGGCGGGGCAGGCCTCGCAGGTCTCGAAACTCTCCTCCTCGCAGACCCCGTTGCCGCAGGTGTACTCCACCTGGCAGCCGTCCGAGCAGCCGTCCCCCGAGACGTTGTTGCCATCGTCGCACTCCTCGATCCCCCCGAGGACGCCGTCACCGCAGCCGTCCTCCCGCAAACAGTCTGGACCGCAGCCGTCGCCGCCGGTGGTGTTGCCGTCGTCGCAGCCCTCCCCGAGCTCCAGGATCCCGTTGCCACACAAGGCGCCCTGGTCCTCGTCCAGGCACAGCCCGCTGCAGCCGTCCCCGTCGGTGAGGTTGTCGTCGTCACACTGCTCCCCCACCTCCAGCCGGCCGTTGCCGCAGCCCACCTCGGTCTCGCACCTGCTGTTGCAGCCGTCGGCGGGCACGGAGTTGCCGTCGTCGCACTCCTCGCCGTACTCGACGATGGCGTTGCCGCAGTAGGTCTCGACCTGGCAGTCGGAGGTGCAGCCGTCGTGATCCGTGAGGTTGCCGTCGTCACACTGTTCCGGGGGGTCGACGATGCCGTCCCCGCAGGATCCCGGCCCGGGGTCACCGCCTCCGGGACCACAGCCCAATCCTCCCACCAGGGACCAAGCAATCATCAAGAAAATCGCCGGGGTTACTTTACTATACATCGCCTATCGCTCAATGCACCCAAGGTCCATGTCGCGCGGTGACTGTCCGACGGGACGACTCGCACTGCCAGAGATCATACCGTGATGGCCCGTCTACGTCGAGAGAATGGGACCTTGGGCCTCGTGCGCTCCATTGCCCCAGACCGACGGAATGGGTACACTGTGCCGCAGTCCGCCGCCCTTACACAAGGCGGATCCCGGATCGAAGGAGTCGTACATGTCAATACGCACCAACCATCACGGCGTCGCGGGACGCTGTTTCGTCTTCGGGCTGGCCCTTGTCGTCGCCGGGGCGATGATGATCACCGACACCCGAGCCGCACCCGCCGGGTCGGGCAAGAGACCCGCGGCCCGGCCCAAAGCCCCGACGCCACCCGCAGTAGCGCCACCCCGGCGCAAGGCCACTCCTCGGGCCACGCCTCCCCGGCGCAAGGCGCGCCCCGTGGTGCCCCCCAAAAAGAAGCGCGCCCGGCCAGCGCCGCCCCGGCGGGACCTGGTCCCCCGGCCCCCCGTGCGCCGCCGCCTCGAGATCACGCCCCCGGCCAAGGAGTCCGACGAAAAGGAGCCCGTGGACAAGACCATGCGCAAGCTCCAGGGAGCCGCCTGGGCCATGGTGGGGGTCACCGCGGTGCTGCTCACGTTCACCGGCGTCTTCGCCCTGATGGTCGAGGACCGGGAGGACGAAATGGAGCGGCTGGCCAGCTTCGTGGACCCCTACTCCAACCCGCCCATGCAACCCCTGACCTATGACGGGCGAACCAAACGCGACTTCGAACAGTACAAAAAGGAGGGGAAGCGCTTCGAGATCGTCGGGTTCACCTTCCTGGGGCTGTCGGCCGCCGCGGCCATCGCCGCCACGACCCTGTTCGTGGTCGACCACGTCACCAAGAAGAAACAGATGAAGAAGTCGAGCCTGCGGGTGCGGCCCATCCTCGGACCCCGGGGCGGCGGCGTCGCGGTCGGACTGGAGTTCTAGCCATGCGTGGTTCACTGCTGATAGCCACCCTCGCGGCCGCCCTGGTCGGCGCGCCTGCCTGCTTCAACCCCGAGATCGCCGACGTGGCCTTCCGCTGCGGTGACGGCGGCCTGTGCCCCAGCGGCTACACCTGCGGCGCGGACCAGTGCTGCCACAAGGAAGGCAGCGATCCGAACGACCACGGCGCCTGCCTCGTGTGGGAGGACGCCGCGATCCAGGACGCCGCCGTGATCCAGGACGCCTCGCCCACCGCCGACGCGAGCCCGTAGCCTGGCAAGCCATTCCTACGCAGAGACCCCTCGGCGCCGGACCACCGAGATCTGCAGGGAGAGCACCAGGGCTGTGAGGCCGGCCCAGAGGCCGAGGTGGACCAACGACAGGGTGCCCGTACGGAAGGACTCGACCTGCGGTCCGGCCACGCAGGTCGCGGCCAGGGCCAGGGTGAGGCCTGCTGCCACAGCCCGGGATCGACGGCCCAGGTCCGACTGGAACACCGCCGCGGCGCCCAGCCCCAGGGCCACCGAGACAAAGACCCAGTGGTGGATCCAGGTGATGGGGTTCAAAAGCACCATGGCCACCATGACCTGGGCCGCCGCGAGGGACCAGGCCGCCCGATCCGCGCGCCATCGCAGCCCCACCGCCGTGGCCAGGGTCCCCATCCCAACGATGACGCGCAGAGCCAGATAGATCCCCTCGATGGACCGGGGTGGCAGGCGCACCTCCCGTGGGGCGCATTGACCGAACCAGTGGTGGAGCGAAAACAGCAGGCTGTGGTTGGCGCAGTTGTTGCCCCAGGGAAGGGACTCCGTGGCCCCCAGGGCGGTGCGCCCGAGCAGCTCCCCAAAGCCCGCGGTCATTGTCCAGGTCCAGCCGAAGCCGCTGACGAGCCCCGGGACCAAGAGCCCACACACCACAAGACCCAGCCCGAACCCACCCAGCCACCGCCCGGCCCTGCGCAGGGGCAGCGCCGGCACCAGAAGCACCAGGAAGATCGGCATCAGCTTGATCGAGAAAGCCAGGGCCGTGAGCCCGCCGGAGACGAGCGGCCGGTCCCGCCGCAGAGCCAGCAACGCCCCGAGCACACAGATCCAGACGACCAGGTTCACCTGCGCCCATTCGATGTTGTCGACGAAAAACCAGGTGCAGAGCACCACCGCGCCTCCAGCCACCAGCGGCGGTGCCGGCGCCCCGAGGGACCGAACCAGTCGCCTCAGCAACTCGAACCCCAAGGGGATGAGCAGCAGCTGCAGCAGGTTCCACAACAGCGCCGCGCTGCGCAGCTCGACCCCGGCGAGGGGGCGCAGCAGCGACACCAGCAGGGGCGGATAGAGATAGGGGTAGATCCTCCGCTGCTGGTGGAAGGCATAGACGTCGCCGCCGGTAGCCGCCACCTGGGCGCCCGTGTGGAACACCTCGAAATCCACCCGGTGTCGACCCTTGCTCAGCCTCCGATGGGTGCGATGCGCGTGCAGCGCGCACACCCCCACCGTGACAGCAACCAGGACCAGGCCGAGCCCCCATATTGCGGTAGAGGTCCAGGCCTTGCCGTCGGCTGGGTCGCCACCGGGGTCACGGGCGTCCCGGGGAAGTAACTCGGACTCGGTCACGTGGACACCAGCGAGCCGAGCCGCTCCACGACCGCATCGTACACCGACGCGTGCGCGGCCAGCAGCCCGCGCGTGAGATGGACGTCTCCGGCGCCGTACTCGACCACGCCGCCGTCCAGGGTGCCCATGCGGCCGCCGGCCGCCTCGACCAGGGCCTGGGGCGCGCAGGTGTCCCAGACCTTCAGCCCGTAGCGATGAAGGTACAGGTCGTGGTCCCCGGCGGCCAGCAGGGTCACCTTGAGCCCGACGCTGCCGCGGCGGCCCGGCTCCCCGAGCCCGAGCCGCTCCCGGACCTGATCGAACCAGGGGTCGTAGTGCGAGCGGCTGACCACCAGCCGCAGGGACGCCAGGTCGGCGGGCGCCTGCATTCGCAGCGTCACCCCGGTGCCCTCGTCCCCATCCAGCCGCTCCAGGGGCAGGCCGAGGCCGCCGCGATAGAGCGCGTCCGTGGGCGGGTGGTGCACCGCCCCGAGGGCGGGGCGGCCGTCGACGCACAGCCCGATCATGACCACGAAGTCCTCGATGCCATCGACGAAGTCTCTCGTACCGTCCAGGGGATCCACCACCCAACACCGGCCCTGGGCGGGCAGGCTGCCGGGGGCCTCCTCCGAGAGGATCGCGTCCTGTGGAAAAGCATCCTCCAGCCCCGCGAGGATGATGGCCTGGGCTGCCAGATCCGCCTCGGTGACGGGGTCGCCGCCTCCCTTGTCGCGAACCTCGATGTCCTGTCGCCACAGCGTACGCACCTTGCGCCCCGCGATTCGGGCGAGGGTGGTGGCGACCGTCAGCTCCCGAGTCAAGTCCGGTGTGGATTGCATGGATACGTTTATAGCAGATTCCCCGGCCGGGCCCCGGACCTTGCCTCTGTCGAATTGGACGGCCTTCGGTTATAGTCGGCATCGGAAGGGTTCCTGCATGACACTCGTTGCGTGGACAAAGGTGACCCGTAAAGGTTGCAGTCAGTGGGCAGAGTTCTTCTGCGTGGTCGCCGGTGAGGCGAACCCCGTGGCGAGCCTCGTGGGCAAGAAGGCCCTCGAGTGGGGGGCCTTCCTCAAGGAAAACTTCGCTCCCATGGCCCAGCGCCAGCTCCTGGCCGTGACCGATGAGTCAGTGCGGGCCCAGGTCGTCCGCTCCATGCAGTCGGTGCTCGAGCTCCACAAGCGACTCGCCGCCGCTGCCGAGGCCGAAAACCCCGCCGAGGTCTCTGAGGTCATGCTGTCCATTGACGCGGCCCTGCAGCGGCTGGCAATCGGGCTCAACCGCGTCGGGCCCTCCAACGTGGACGAAGCGATCCTGGACGATCTCCCCGACCTGCCCACGAGCCCGGACGAGCAGATCACCCGACGCTCGCCCGGCCGCACCACCGCGGAGAAGAAGCGCGATTCCGAGGCCAAGCGTCAGCTCCGGGAGGGGAGCGGCTCCAAGCGAACCCGCCGCCCGGGCAGCGGTTCGGGTGCGCGCCCGGGCAGCGAATCGGGCCTGCGTCCCGGCAGCGGATCGGGGGTGCGCCCAGGCAGCGGGTCGGGTGTGCGCCCCGGCAGCGGCTCGGGCCGCCACCCCAAGCCCGGCAGCGCCAGCGGCGCGCGGCCCCGCCCGTCCCGGCAATCGTCAGGATCGTCACGCCGTCGCCCACAGTCCGCGGGCCTGGCGACCACACCGCCGCCCCGCAAGCCACGCCAAACCACCGGCCCGGGGACGCCGTCCACACCGATCCCAGGGTCGGCCAGCGCCACCTCCCCCCCTGCCGACGGCTTCAAGCGGGTGCACACCCAGGAGGATCAGGTGATCCCCCTGACCCAGAAGAAGGGCGAATCGGGGCTAATCAAGCTCACAGGACAAGCCAAGAGCCGCAACGCGGACGACCACGAGAGCCCCGCCCAGGCCAAGCGCAAGCCGGGCGCGCCGGCGAGCCCCCTGCGCCCCGCCGCAACGGACCCCCGGGTGGCGCTGCTGCGAACCTACGTCAAACGCCTCGACCGGGAGGTGCTGGGGCCGGAGGAGGACGCCGCCCTGGAGCAGGTGCTGGCGATCCTGTCCGGGGCGCTCAGCTCCAGTGAAGAGACCCTGGCTCGTCGCTTCCGCTTCCTGGACCAGCAGTTCGCCGCCGATGACGCGTCGTTGTTCTCCAAGCCCCTGCTCAAGGACCTGCGGGGGCTGCTGGCGAAGGTGACAGACCAGGCCATTGCGCGCCTGGCGGAAGCCTGCAACCAGGCCCAGACCGACCGTCTGCTGTTCATCATCGGCGACATGGAGCTCCGCGACTCGCCGGACGATCTGCCGGTGGTGGACCTGGCCCGCGCCTCGGCGGGCCTGCGGGCCGGGCTCCTGCCCAGCTATCTCCCGCGCCTACGCGGGCCCTCGGCAGGGTTCACCTTCCACGTGGGCACCAAGGACGGCGCCACGGTGGTCAGACCCGTCCCTGAGAACCGCCTCGAGTTCGCCTTCATCGCCGGTGCCACCCGCATGTGGCTCACCGCCTTTCACGTGCTGCGCCTCGGCAGCGGCGGCGTGCTGAACATCGAGCCGACCGGAGACGACATCCCCGCCTACTTCGAGGCCCGCCTCACCCTGCCCGCCACAGACGAGACCTACGCCGTGGCGCAGCGGTTCGTCCTGGCCGAGACCGCCCGCTTCGTGGATCGAATCGTCTCGGCGTAGCGCGCTATTGACCGCTGATGAGCTCTGACAGCGGGACCACGATCTGGTCGTGGACCAATGGGCCCAGGGAGTTGGTCTCACAGTAGTGGTCCCCCTCGGCCTCGGAGACGTAGGGGGACAGCTCTGCCAGCTTGTAGTTGTAGTTGGGCACGATGTATCCCACCTCGTCCTGCCCCAGGCCCAGGAGCCACTGGAACTGGCTCCCATCCGCCTGGAGAAGATCCCTGAGGAAAGGTCCGGTGGGCGCCTGGGTCAGGTCCGGCGGGTTGGGATTGCCGGCCTGGATGATATCGAACCCGTAGCTGCAGCTCCCGTCGTAGCAGCCGATGAAGACCTCGGGGGCCAGCTCGCCGGGCACGGTGACCATGGAGGTGAGGCCCACCTGGAGGTAGACCAGGTCGGTCACCAGGTCGGGCGTGTTGCTCTCGTCGATGTAGACCTCTGGGTCGAAGTTGTACAGCTCGCGGGTGAAGATGCCCAGGCGGAAGGCCGCCTGGAAGTTGAAGTTGTCCACCCGCAGAAACACCTCCCTGGAGCGGAAGGTCAAAAAGGGCTCGGTGTCCACGACGGCGCCGTTGGTGGCATCCAGCGCGGCGACGGCAAACTCCGCGTACCGGTGCCCGAAGGCCTCCACGGCCTCATAGCTGTGTCGATCCGCCACCACCTCACCGGCGTCGTTGATAGGGTGCACGTGTCCCGGGCCGATGAGTCCGCCGCAGGTGCCCTGTACGTAGATGGCAACGCCGCCCACGCCCTCGAGGAGCCCGGGGATGCCATCCTCCACAGCGTCGCGCAGCCAGTGGGGAAAGTCAGCCGACAGCAGGTTGTTGTCGTCCCAGAGCACCTCGGGGTGGTTGCCGAAGTTGATCAGCGTGGCGATGGTGGAGTCATCCGATGGCCGGAAGAACCGCATGACCCGCATCTGGTTGTCCATGATCACGGGATCCCGGGAGTCGTCCAGCAGGTTCAGCGTGGAGCCCGTGGCGTCCTGCACGGCGATGGCGCCGTGCACGATGTGCGCCGGCTCCAGAGCCGCCACGGCGTCTTCCACACCGGCTGCGATCTCCTCCTGGACCCACGCCATGTACACGGGGTCGAAGCCCGACTCGATGAAGCTCGCGCCCCAGATGCCCACCATGTCCGGACCCTCGTGGTTGTGGGTCGACGAGAGGACGATCTTGTCCACCGCCGCTGCCGTGCCAGGGGAAAGCAGGTCCCGGATGCCCATAATGTGGTCGTAGAAGAAGCCCACGAAGTCCGCCGACACCATCACCACGGTGGTCTCGTTGTGGCGCATGGCCAGGATCCGCGCCTCGATGGGATCGTGGATGCCCGTGGCCGGCCGGGTGCCGAAGCCGGCGATCCACACGGCGTCGAGTTCACCGTTGCCGTTTGCATCGGTGAACTCGTCCACGTTCTTGTCCCACTCTCCGTTGCCGTTGAGATCGACAAAGGAGGGACCCTCCTTGAGATCCTGGGGCGTCAAGTCCACCACCACCGTTCCCGCGTAGAAGGTCCCGTCTCCCTGGTCACCGCAGTTGGGATCCCCTGGACAGGTCTGCTCCTTTAGATCCCAGGTGAGCACATCCGGCCCCGCGTCGGCCACGGCGGCGTCGGTGTCATTGGTTCCGCCGTCGTCATCACTGCAGCCGGCGCCCAGCCCGAACCCCCACACGACCGCGACCAGAACCACGACCTTGGATAGCTCCCATCCCAGAAGTGGACTTCGGCTGAAAGCGCGCCATGCACGCCGTCTGCACACCACCAAATCTGGGGCAGTACACCCGGTACGACCACCAGCTCTGGTAGTGCACATCCGACGCACCTGTCGCGCTTTCGCTTCGAAGTCACTTCTGGGATGGAAACCAGGTAGCACGTTCCTGCACATGTCCAACCTCACTTTTCTCATGCTTCTGCTGAATCTGGCGGCATCTTAACCCAGGCATGGGGCAACGCCAAGAGCGCAGCGATTGATCATTGCCAGCGGAAAAGCTTGAGGGCGAGCACGAAGGCACCCACGCCCCAGGCCGCGAGCACGGCCAGGGAGGGCCAGGTGTGCCACAGGGCGGCGCCGTCGTTGATCACCGCTCGGAGTCCGTCGTTAAAGGCCGTGAGGGGCAGCGCCTTGAGCAGCGGATGCACCGCCTCGGGGAACCGCTCGTAGGAGAAGAAGGAACCCGACAAGAGCCACATGGGCAGCATGGTCGCGTTCATCCACCCAGACGCCACCTCCGTGGACTCGGGCCGGGCGGCCACCAGGAGCGCCAGCCCCATGAAACACAGGGAACCCAGCAGCGCGATGACGGCGACGGCCAACAACGAGCCTCGCACGGCCACCCCGAAGGCGAGCCACCCGAAGACCACGAGCAACGCCACCTCCGCGGCCAAAAACACGATCCGCGAGAACATGAAGGAGAGGAGGTAGTGGCTCCGCCGCATGGGCGTGGCGGCCAGCCGCTTGAGCAGCCGGCGCCGCCTCGCCAGCACCACGGCGTACCCGATGCCCCACATGCTCGAGCCCATGACGTTGAGCCCGATGAGCCCCGGGATCAGAAAGTCGATGTACCGCGAGCCCCTGGCCGACACCGGACGGCCGTCCGCCTTCATGACGTCCCTGCGCCCCAGGGCCCGCTGGAGGGCGTCGTCCACCAGGAGCCGGGCGTAGCGGCTCTCGGGCTGGAGCGTGTCGAAGCGATAGATCAGCCGCGGGGGGCCATGGCTCGCCGCACCCGACGGATCGCGGGGGGGCGCGACATCCACGATGAGATCGACCTTGCCCGAGCGCAGGGCCGTCGCCGCCTCGGCCGACGAGAGCCGCAGCGGCTTGACGCCCCTGGCGCCCTCGAGCCGCTCCACGGTCCGCGCGACCTCGGCCCCCTGCCCCACCACGGCCACGCGCACCTGCGACGGCGGCTTGGCGCGGAAGGCGATGCCCAGTCCGATGGCCAGCAGCACCGGGAAGCCAAACGTCCAAAAGACGGCGCCGGGCTCCCGGAGGAACTCCCGCAGCCGCGCCAGGGAGAGCTCGAAGAGGGGATGTGACACCCGCCTGCTACTCATCGCGCAGCCTCCGTCCGGTCAGGTGAATGAACACGTCCTCCAGGCCGGGCTGCTTGGTGATCATGGCCTCCAGCGTCACACCGCCAGCCGCAAGCGCCCCGAGGATCGCCGGCAGGGCCTCCCCCACGGCCGAGACGCCGAGGCGGAAGCCGTCACCGCCGTTTCGGTCCACACGGGTGACGCCCGCCAGGCCGCGCAGGGCCTCCTCGTCCAGGTCGCCGTCCACGCGGAGCTGAACGATCTGCTCGGCGTCGAGCTGGGCCACCAGAGTGTCGGGCGAACCCTCGGCGATGATCCGGCCGAGGTCCACGATGGCGACGCGATCGCACAGCAGCGCGGCCTCCTCCATGTAGTGCGTCGTGAGCACAACCGAGCCTCCCCCCTCGCGAAAAGTCTCCACCACGTCCCAGATGCGATGGCGGGCCTGCGGGTCCAGCCCGGTGGTGGGCTCGTCCAGAAACAGCAGCTCCGGCTCGCTCACCAGGGCGCAGGCCAGGGCGAGGCGCTGCTTCTGACCGCCGGAGAGCTTGTGCACCCGCGCCTCGCGCTTGGACTCGAGCCCCAGCAGCGCCAGGGTCTCGTCCACACCCCGCCCACGCGGGTAGAAGCTGCGGAAGAGCCCAGTGGTCTCCTCCACCGTGAGCTTGTCGGCCAGGTCGGTCTGCTGGAGCTGGATGCCGATGCGCTCCCGCAGCCACTGGTCGTGACGGCCACCCCAGCGGTGCCCGAGCAGCTCCACGGTGCCGCCGTCCGGACGAATCAGCCCCTCGAGCACCTCCACGGTGGTGGTCTTGCCCGCGCCGTTGGGCCCGAGAAGGCCGAAGCACTCCCCCCGACGCACCTCCAGGTCCAGCCCGTCCACCGCCTTGACGTCGTCGTAGTGCTTGACGAGCCCGACGCAGCGCACGGCGATGTCACTTGCGAAGGCGTCGGCTGTGGCAACGGTGGGTGTCACTATTCCTCGTGGGAAGTGTGGCTTGGCGCAGATGATCGACCCGCGTCCCCTGAATGTGGATCCACCTGGCCACGAAAGCAATGGGTAGCGCGGTTCCCCGGGCAACCCGCTTCGGTCCAGCCGCCACCTCCGACCTTGACGCCATCGTGCGCCGATTGCTAGCCTGGACACATTGTGTAACAAAGAGGTAATGTCTATTGTTTAGATTAACTTACTCAGGTCTTGGGTGTCTGCTCTTCCTCACGATCGGGCTGGCCATGGCCGCGGGCTGTGGCGACGACGACAGCGGGATCAACAATACCAACAACACCAACGACCTCGACGCGCAGCCGCCCCCCGACGGGGACGTGGACGCCGGCCCTGACGCCGGCCCCTGCACGCACGAGGGCGCCCTCGACGATCCCTGCACGGATGACTGCGGCTGCGCCGTGGACCTCGCCTGCCGGGGGTGGCCGGGGGACCAGGTCTGCGCCGTGCCCTGCGCGGACTGGGATCAATGCCAAGGTGTGGACCTGGGCTGTGGCAACAACGTAGTCTGCGACTTGAACGTCGGCGCCTGCCGATGCAGCTGCGAGGGCGGCACCTGCCCCGCGGATGAGCACTGCGTGATGGGCTACTGCGTGGGCTGCAGCGGTGACGGCCACTGCGACGGTCTGGTGTGCACCGATCCAGGCGCCGATCACGGCGTCTGCCTGGTTTCCACCGAGACCTGCGTGTGCGGTGGCGTGTGCGGCGACGGCGTGTGCGACGAGGCCGAGGAGGCCGCGCGCTCCTGTCCCCAGGACTGCCCGGGCGGTTGCATGGAGGGCGAAATCCTGCCCTACTCCTGCCCGGACAGCTCACAGATCGCCTGGTGCACCTGCACCGGCGGACAGTGGGACTGCGTGGATCCCGTGTCGGCCTGCCCCGGAGACACCGACTGTGCCCGGGCCGGTGGTGTCTGTGTCGACACGCCGGCCAACTGCTATGACGGAGAGATCGCCGCGGATCCCCAGGGCTGCGCAGCCGCCACCCCGGACTGCTGTGTGCCCCTGGCCTGCACCGAGGCCGGCGCGACCTATGCGCCCTACTCGCCGGGGCTCTGCTGCCCCGGCCTCAAAGCCCTCGTATCCCTCGCCATCATGGAGAGCTGGGACCCGGAAACCCCGGGGATGCAGTGCTGCTCCACATGCTTCGTGAAGACCTGCGCCCCCTGCGGCGACGGGGCGTGCCAGCTGCACCTCGGCGAGACCACCTGCAACTGCCCCGAGGACTGCCCCTTGCCTCCCTTCCCCCTGGTCTGCTCGGACCAGATGCCCGAGGCCTGCGGCTACAACTACTGCCGTCAGGAGGGCACCGACTGCTACCAGTCCGTCCCCTCCTGCGTGGACAACGTCTGCCACTACGACATCCAGACTGTCCCCGCCGCCATCTGCGATCCCGTGGCGGGTCTCTGTGGGACCCCGTAACCGCGCAGCTCGCCTCAGTTGTCCTGCAAAAGAGCCACCTCGGTGCCCGCGGCGCCGACCACCAACTCCCAGAACCCGCCGTTGGAGTAGAAGCGCACCTCGCCGGTCACGCGCACGACGTCGCCCGCGTCCAGGGTGGCCGGCAGAGTGGCCGACGAGTACACCGCGATGCAGTCCGTCGTGGAGGGGTCACAGATCTCGAAGAGGCTACCATTGCGCGAGGCGACGTCCGCCGACTGGACGGTGACCACCTGGTACTCGTTGCCCGGGATCTCTTGGAGCACCCGGGCCACGGTGTCCGCGGCGGCGGGTGGCCAGTCCCCGGAGCGCACGTAGCACACGAGCAGGTCCCACAGGGAGGTGGAGCCCACGCCGGCGGTGGCGTCGTAGGCCGCGATGGACGCGAAGGGGCGACCCGACAGTATGACGTTGGCCAGGGTGGTGGTGAAGCAGTGGGAGGTGAGCTGCGGGTAGGTGGCGTTGTTGAGGATGTCCACCCCGGGGGCCTCCTCGGCGAGGGTGAAGCAGTACTCTACCGAGTCGTGCCAAAAGCAGTATCCGCCCCCGGGGCTGGGGTCGTTCTTCCAGGCGGCAAGGGCCGTGTCGAACAGGTTCCAGTCCGCGACCATGGGAGCGCACAGGCCGTAGCTCACACAGCGGGGGACGTTCACCACCTGGCTGTGCTGGGTGTACCAGTAGTCCCGGCAGGGGTGCGCCAGGGTGAGCCGGTAGGGCAGCGAATAGCTGTAGCCCCAGGTGGCCTCCACCACCGCGGACTTGTAGCCATAGGTCCAGACCACCTGGAGGCTCTGCCAGTCGCTCGGATCGAGCCACTTTTCGATCTGCACCACCCGGTCGATGCCCGCGTCGGCCCCGGCTCGCACGCGCAGCCGCCAGGCGCCGGCGTTCACCTCCACCAGCCCCTCGAGGGCGAAGACGTGGCCGTACCGAAGCTCACCCCAGGTCGGCTGGGGCGTGGCCCAACGATAGAAGCTCGGATCGAGGTAGGGGTCGCCGTCCTCCTTGATCCAGTCCGCCAGGGCGTCGACGCTGTCGGTCTGGGCCCGATCATAGCTGGGTGACCCGGGCGCCTGGTCCAGAAAGACCGGCAGGGTCGTGGCCGTGCCGGGATAGAAGTCCGCCGGATCCCCCCAGTCGCCGAAGGTGAGCGACTGCGTGGCAGCCGTGTCCCCCGTGTCCAGCAACGCGGCGCGCTGAATGCGCACGGGCGCGCCGTCCCAGGCGCCCGGCGTGGCGGGAGCGGGGAGCACGGCCAGCAGGTCGAAAAGCGACGCAAACACCTGCACCGGCTGCGCCCCGGCGAGCCCGATGATGTACGGGTCCTCTCCCTCGGCGGCCACCATCCAGTCGTCGATCTTGGAGCCGGTGATGGCGGCGATGGCCTGGAGCTGCCCCAAGGACTCGAACAGGCCGTTTGCCGTGCGGTAGGCCACGATGGCGTCCGCCGTGGCGGGCCCGATGCCGGTGACCTGCTGCAGGTCGAGCGAGGTGCCCGTGTTCACGTCCACCACGGTCACCCCGGCGGGGGGGAGACCGGCGCCGCAGTTGATCGCTCCGGGGGAGGAGCCCGACGGACAGGGAGACGCCACCCAGTTGCTCGGATCGTCACCTGCGGCCAGGTCCACCCGCTCCACAGAGATACCGTCCCCCGGGTTGAAGGGAGAGGCGTAGGTGGACACCACGGTGACCCCGTCCGGCTCGAGCAGCGTGACCGGGTCGTCCACCGCCAGCCCGCTGCCGAGGCTCAGGTCATCGGTGGTGAGCAGCACCGCCCCGGCGTCGATGGTGTACGGCGTACCCGCGTAGCTCCGATCCAGCACCACGGCGTAGCCCCCGGCGGGCACCACCGTTGGTCCCCCCTCAAACCCCTCGAGGGGATCGGCGGCGTCGCCGTCCGACAGCACATAGCCCGCCAGGTCCACCGCCACGGCGCCCAGGTTCACGATCTCCACGAACTCTCCGGTGGACTCCACCAGTGGATTGGCCATGACCTCGGAGACGACGAGATTCACTCCCGGCGGGGGATCGGGCTCGCCACCGTCCGAGACGCAGTTGTCCGCTCCCGGCGAGGAGCCGCTCACGCAACTGGAGGCCAGCCAGTTGGTCTGCACGTCGCCGGAGTCGTCCACGCGCTCCACCGAGATGCCGTTGCCCGGGTTGAACGGAAACGAGAAGGTGTCCACCACCGTGACGCCGTCGGTGGCGTAGAGCGTGATGGAATCGGTCGTGGCCAGCCCATTGCCCAGAGTCGTGTCATCCGGCGCCAGCAGCACGGCGCCGGCGGGGATGGCGTAGCTTCCGTCGTACTCCGGGTCCAGCACCACCCCGTAGCCCCCAACGGGGATTACAGTGTTGGTCTGCCCGGGGAAGGGCTCGAGCAGGTCGTTTGCGCCGCCGTCGGAGAGGACCAGCCCCGCAGCGTCCACGGGGTCGGGACCGGGGTTGAAAAGCTCCACGAACTCCCCGCGGTCCTCGTCCACGGCGTTGGCCATCACCTCGGTGATCTCCAGGATGGGCGCCGTGCCCGGGCCGGAGCCGCCCGATGCGCAGTTGGGCAGCCCGGCGGAGTGCTGGTCCGGGCAGGGCGAGGGGACCCAGTTGCTGGGCAGATCGGCCTCGAGGGGATCCACCCGTTCCACGGACTGCGCCGAGGTGGCCAGGGGGTGCGAGAAAGTCGCGAGGATCGTCTGGCCGTCGATGTCGTACAGAGTGATCGGATCGGTCATGGCCAGGCCGTTGCCCAAGGCCGTGTCGGCGACGGTGACCACCACCGGTACCGCCGCGTCCAGGTTGTAGGGCGGCCCGGTCATGGTCGGGATGAGATCGGGATCGACGATCACCGCGTAGCCTCCGGGACCGAGGAGGCTGGACTTGCCCGCCACGGCGATGAGCCCGTCGGTGGCGTCTCCGTCTGTGAGAAAGAGCCCCACGAGCTCCACCGGGTCGTCGCCATAGTTGTACAGCTCAACGAACTCGCCGGTGGTGGACACCGTGGGGGACGCCATGACCTCTGAGATCACCAGGAGGGCACCGCCCGTGGGGCCGCCGCCCGAAGAAATGCAGTTGGGGTTCCCCGGGGAACCCCCACAGGGGGAGGCCACCCAGTTGCCCGGCAGATCGTCGGCGGCGGCGTCGATGCGCTCGGCTGCGATGCCGTTGCCCGGGTCGAAGGGGTGCGCATAGGTGCTGACTGCGGCGCCGTCACGCCACAGGGTAATGGGGTCATTGGTGGACAGAGCCGAGCCCAGGGCTGCGTTGCCCACCGTAAGCAGAACCGCCGTCGGCGGTATGTCGTAGGGCGTGACAATCGCGGCATAGCCCGGATCGAGGATCACCGCGTAGCCGCCGGCGGGCACCACGGTGGTTCCGCCGCCGTAGGCGACCAGCGGGTCGGTGGCGTCCCCGTCATCGAGCACCAGGCCCGCCGCGTCCACCGGCGCCGCGGTGGGGTTGAAAAGCTCCACGTACTCACCGCGGTACTCGTCCACGGGGTTGGCCATGACCTCATTGATCACCAAATCCCCGCCGCTGGCAGTGGCCTGCAGCTCGTGGGCCCCCAGATCCGGCCCTGCGCCGGCTGGGCGGGTCAGTCCGTCGGCGTCGCCGCTCACGCCGAGGGCCACGCCCACGTCCACCGCTGGCGAGCCCGGGACCAGCCTGAAGTCCTTGGCGCCGGCGTTGACAAAGGTCGGGTCCAGCGAAAGATCGCCGGTGCCCGGGGAGGCCTGCTCCGCATAGTTGGTGACGTTGCCCCAGACCAGGTTGTGGTGGTTCGAAGAGTTCGACTCGTAGCCCCAAATGCCGCCGTGGTTGGACACGACGATGTTGTTTTGCACCTGCTCATTGTTGAAGGCCCCTATGGCCACACCCGAGGCCCCGTTCGCCAGGGAAGCGCCGAAGCCGTTGCCCACGATGGTGTTGTGGAAGATCTCGGCGCTGCTGAAGCAAAACAGGATGACGCCGCCCTTGGTGTTGTTGACCAGCTCGTTGTTGACCACCTCGACGCCCGAGGCCTCGTTCATCTCGATGCCAAAACCATTTTGTCGGATCAGGTTCGCCCGGATGTCCGCGCCGCTCACGGCATCCAAACCAATGCCGCCGTCGAATCCCTCGATGATGTTGTCATGGATCGAGGCCGAGCCCATCGAGCCAGTCACGCCGAGGTCGAGCCCCAAGCCGGACGCGCCGTCTCGGGTGATGGTGAACCCGGCGATCTCGCAGCCGTCAGCGCCGTCGAAGATCACCTGGCCACGGAGCACCGTCAGGCCGGCTCCGGCGCCGAGGAGCGCCACGCCCGTCTGCAGGGTGACGTTCTCCGTGTAGTCTCCGGCGGCCACGGCGACCACGTCCCCGTCGGCTGCGGCGCCCACCGCCGCGCCGATGGTCTGATAGTCCCCGGGCACCGTGAGGGTCACGCCCCGCTCGACGGTCCCGGTGAGACGATGATCCGGTCCTTGACACGACACCAGGCACGACACCAGACACCCAACGGCGGCTCCCAGCACGAGGGTCCCGAAGCTTCGCATTGCCATACTCCCAATGGTTTGGTTAATTATGGTAGTGGTCACTCGCGATCATTACAAGTGCGCGGAGGACAACATGGCTCTTGACTACGAAACGCACAGGCTCTTTGGCGCCGTGGCCGCGCTCGCGATCGCGCTCGGGACAGCCGGGTGCGGCGACGACGACGGCGGCGTGAACGACGCCGGGATCGACGCTGCCGACCAACTCGACGCTGGAGACGCCTCCTCGGACGCCGGCGCCGACGCTGCCGTCGACGCCTCCGCGCCCGTTCCGTGCGACCTCGACTATGACTGCGCCTCCGGGGAGGTGTGCCGGCTCGGCTTCTGCGCGCCCTTCGAGCCCGAGTGCGAGGACGAAAGCGACTGCCCGGGCACCCAGGTGTGCCTGGAGCACCTCTGCCTCGACGAGGGCGTCAGCCCTGGTTGGGGCACGGTGATCTTCAACGAGGTCCTCTCGGACGGCACCACCAATGGGGACGCCAATGGAGACGGCAACACCGACGCCATGGAGGACGAATTCGCCGAGCTGGTGAATGTCTCCAGCCAGGCCGCGGACCTGGCGGGTTGGACCCTCGTGGAGACGGACTGGGCCTCGGCGCTACCCCGTCACACCTTTGCGCCCGGCACGGTGCTCGACCCGGGCGACGCCATCGTGATATTCGGCGGCGGTGATCCTCCGGTGTCCACATCCGTGGTGACCTTCGGGGTGTCCAACGCCGCGGACCCGGGTATACCCTTCGGTCTCGACCTCGATGACGCTGGCGACCAGCTCCAGCTCCTGGACGAAACAGGACTTCTGGTGGCAGTCTTTGCCTATGGCGACGAGGGTGGCACCCCCGCGGTCAGCGACGAGTCCATGACCCGTGACCCCGACCTAGTCGGCGGTTTCCTCGGCCACACCACGGCCACCGGCTCCGCCGGTGCAGTCTTCTCCCCGGGCACCCGCACCGACGGCTCCCCCTTCTGACCCCGGGCGTATCGGTACCGTTTGGTTGGGATCCGGCTCTAATACCCCACCGTCATGGTGTAACCCGTGTCTCCGGCGTCACCGTAGGCAAAGACCTGCACGAGGTAGGTGGCCGCGTCAGGGGCCGTCACGGTGACGGTCTCCTGATCCGAAGTGGAAACGGAGCGGTCCACCACGACCTCGCTCTCATCGGTGAGCAGCATATCCAGGTCGGCCGCCGCGTGGGAGAAGTCGATGGTCACCGTGAGGGTGTCTCCGGCGGAGAGGTCCACCAGGTAGGCGTCCCGGTCTCCGCGGCACAATACCAGGCCCGGGTAGTAGCCCGACGCCATGACCACCGGGTCGGCTGACTCGAAGGGATCGTCCGCGCAGCCGTCGAGGTCGGTGCCCGTGTCGTCCCGGGGCGGGGCGTCCCCCACCGAGACCCCGTACTCTATGTCCGCGCCCACAGGCCACAGCGTCACCGCCGAGCCCAGATCCACCACGTTGCCCGCGGCGTCTTGCTCAGGCTCCCGCTGCACGGTGACGGGCGTGTCGGGGTGATACCGCACCAGGTAAAACAGCCGCACAACGTCCGGACCCGCCATGCGCATGCAGCCGTGAGAGACGTAGCCGCGGACGAGCTCGCTGGTGATGGGGCCGTGCATCCCGTAGGTGTTGTAGCCCTGGGAGTTGGGGATGGTCAGCCGCAAAAAGGGGTAGCCGCCAAAGTAGTCCGGGGCCACCCGCCGCGCGATGTACCACCAGGCATCTTCGGTGTCGGGACCCGTGGCGAAGTGCCCCGTGGGAGTGATGGACACCCCATCGGCGTTGATCACGCCGACCCCCGTCGGATACACCTCGCTAAAGCCCGTGTGCCGATCGAACAGGTGCACCGTGAGCTGGTCCAACGAGACGATGATCTCGGGGTTCACCAGCACCGGCAGATCGCCGGGCACCTCATAGACACTGCCGAGGCCGTCCTCCTTGCCGCCTTCCACCGGCGCGCCCGGGTACAGCTCGTCGTACTCGGTGCCCTCCCAATACTCCTCGCCTCCCCCGCCGCCACCGCCCTCACACCCTCCGAAGCACAGGGTCGTCACCATCGAAAAACAAGTCAACCAAAGCGTACATCGCGCGATCATCCGCATCGTCACCGCTCCTCGCCTCTCAAGCCCGCAACTATAGCAGACACACCCTGCCGACACACGCTGCCGACACACGCTGCCGACACACGCTGCCGGTAGCTCAAGATTCAAATTTAGCAGACACACTCTAGCAGACACACCCTGGAGAGACACCCTGGCAGAGACACCCTGCCAGGAACTCAAGATTCAGGTTATGATCGCAGAAAATGCAATATTGTCAGTAGAATATGACTACCTAGCGTTCGAGATTCAGCATCTGCTTGGCGGCATCGAGTGCTCACACGACGGTTCCGACGAACATCGGAATCCACAAATGGCCTGGTGAGCCGACGCGGATCTGGAGCTAATGTTGAATCTTGAACTCCCGGCAGGTTCTTACTCAAATGGCCTGGTGAGCCGACGCGGATCTGGAGCTAATGTTGAATCTTGAACTCCCGGCAGGTTCTTACTCTACGGGTAGCTGGGCTCCATGGGTACGCCGCCCATGAGGTCGCCGGGGTCCAGGTGCGTGAGAACCAGCTCCAGGTCGTGGAACCAGTCGCCCGGGACCTCTCCGGTGTCCTGCTCGTAGGCCGCGTTGAGCAGCGCGCGGTGCTGGGTGGCCACGGCGACCACGCCCGAGGCGGTGGCGAGCTCGTCGAAGGTGCGACCGGCGAGGTCGTCGGCGACCAGATCCGTGAGCCGATCCCGGGCGTCCACGGCGAAGAGGGAACAATCCTTGTGCCAGGTGAGGGCCACCGCGTAGAACCGCGCGTAGCCTCCGTCGATGAGATACACGGCCCGGTCGTCTGTGGCTGGAAGCCGCACGGTGTAGTAGTCGGGCTGCTCCACTCCGCCGTCCAGCTCGTAGGGTTCCTGGCTCCCAAAGGGGCGGCCGCAGGCCGTGGCCAGGGCGCCCGCTCCCAGCATCACCGCGCTGCCGGCGAGAAACCGGCGTCGGGCGACGCGGTGGTCGTCGAGGGACGGGTAGTCGGCATCGGCGTCGTAGCGGCGCAGTCGGCGGATCTTCTTCACAGCATCACTCCCGCCCGCAGGTGTCTCACGGATAGGACGGCGTGGAACCCGCAAAGCCGTCCAGGATCTCCGGCGGGTCCATTCGTGTAAAGGTTACCTCAACGTCGACGAACCATCCAGCGGCGATGTCCCCGGTGTCGTCGTTGTAGGCCTCGTCGAGCAGCAGGCGCAGCTCCTCCTGCACGGCGACCACGCCAGCGCTGGTGGTCAGCTCGTCGTAGGTGTGCTCGGTGATGCGGTCGGCCATCTGGTCGGTCAGCGCGGCGCGGGAGTCGATGGCGAAGAAGGCGCAGTCCTCGTGGTAGGTCATGGCCACGGCGTAGAATCGCACGTAGCCGCCATCGATGAGGTAGACGGCACGATCTTCGGGTGTCACGGGGAAGCGCACCGTGTGGTAGTCGGGCTCGGGCATGTACCCGTCCATCTCGCCCTGGTAGTCCGTCCAGAAGGGCCGGCCACACGCTGTGAGGGCCCCGGCTCCAAGGACGGCTGCGCTCCCCGCCAGGAAGCGCCGACGGGACGCCCGGTGCTCGCTGAGCGTGGGGTAGTCCACGGCGGGCTGCCGGTGTTGGGGTGTCTGGGTCACGATTCGTCGATTCTTGCGTCCCATGGTCATCTCCATGTGCGGCCACCCGGATATCATTCAGGAACCGTGCCAGACCCGGAGTGTGAGCGCCGGATTGGGCCAGGACAGAGGATTCCGCGGGGTTAGCCCACCAGCCCGGTCCCATTGGGCCCGGAACTCCGGAAATTCCTCAGATATCTGTGGGTCGACCAGACGCGGGGATCCGAAGTTCCACCGGATTTGTCCAACAAGTGAATGGGAGAATGGTTGTCATTTCACAGGTTGCGCGATAGACAATCCCCGATTCGAAAGCGCAACACGGAGAGTGCCCTATGAAGAAAATCGGTCTGATCGCTGCCCTGGTGGCCGCCGGGACGATCCTGGCTCCTCCCGTCCAGGCGGACGAGGGAATGTACCTTCTGTACGAGGCGAGCAAGCTCGACCTCGCCTCCCTGAAAAAGCGCGGCCTCGAGCTGTCGGTAAAGCAGCTCCAGGGACTGGCACCAGCCATCGTCCAGATGAACCGCGGCGGCACGGGCTCCTTCGTGTCATCCAAGGGGCTCATCGTCACCAACCACCACGTGGCCTACGGCTGCCTCGCCCGCCTGGACGCAACCACCCACAAGGGGATCATGGAGCGCGGTCACGTGGCCCGCTCCCGCCAGACCGAGGTGCACTGCCCGAGCTACGACCTGCTCGCCGTGCTCGAAGTCAAGGACGTCTCGGCCCAGGTGCTCAAGGTGGTCAAGCCGCGGATGAAGCCCGAGAAACGCGCTACCGCAATCCGCATCCGGAAGCGAAGAATCGAGGCCGCCTGCCAAAAGAAGGGCGACCGGGTCTGTGACGTCGACGCGCTCAACGGCGGCGCCGGCTACGTCCTGTCGGCCTACAAGCGCATCAAGGACGTACGCATCGTCTACGCGCCGCCCAAGTCCCTGGGCAAGTACGGTGGGGACGTCGACAACTGGCGGTACCCGCGGCACACGGCGGACTTCACCTTCATGCGCGCCTACGTGGCGCCGGGCGGCAAGGGCGCTACCTACAGCCCCAAGAACGTGCCCTACAGGCCGAAGGCCCACCTCAAGGTGGCCACCGGCGGCGTACGGCGCGGCCAGCTCAACCTCGTGCTCGGCTTCCCGGGCCGGACCATGCGCCACGCCACCCACGCCCGGGCGAAGTACTTCAGCGACCACGTGCTGGCCCGTCGGGTGAAGCTCTTCGGGGAGCTCCTCAAGGTGCTGCCGAAAAAAGGCCTGGACGGCCGTCGCTACCAGGGCATGGATTCCCGGCTGAACAACGGCCACAAGTACTACGCCGACTCCATCCGGCAGTTCGGCCGATTCAAGCTGCTCGCACGCAAAAAAAAGCAGCAGGCCGCCTGGCAGCGGCGCATCGACGCGACGCCGGCCCTCAAGAAGAAACACGGCAAGCTGCTCGGACGCTTCGACGCCGTGTACCGGACCCTGGGCAAGATCCAGGACAAGCTCACCGTGCTCTGGTACATGCCGTACCTGGTCACCAGCCTACGCACCGCCGTGGACATCGTGCGCTGGAGCAAGGAGCGCCGGGTCAAGGACATCGCGCGCGAGGGCGAGCGGTACCGCGACAAGAACATCTACCGCGTGGTCCGCGGCGCGAAGACCCTGGAGGCCCGCACCACCGTGACCGGCGAGAAGGCCCTGCTGAGACGCTTTTTGAGCTACGCCAAGGGCCTGCCCAAAAACCAGCGGCTCGACAGCGTACAGTGGCTCTGGCGTTGGGGACGAAAGAAGCTGCGTCGGCTCCGGAAGGGGGGGGCGGCCGGATTCGCGAAGCGATACGCGAAGGCCACCCGGGGTGCCAAGCCGAAGACCGATCCCCTCGCCGCCGCCGTGGACCTGATGTACGGCGGCACGCGGATCTACGCCCACGACGTCACCGACAAAAAGGCCGTAGGCCGGGCGGTGGCCCACCGCAAGCGGCTCTTCAAGGCCCCCGCACGGAAGATCCGACGCACTCGGGACCCGCTGCTGCGTTTCGCAGTGCGTCTGGTCCGAGAGCGCGACAAGATGAAGAAGGGGCCCCTGCGCGTCTATGAAAAAGTGCTGGGGCCCATCCTGAGGCCGCGGCTGGTAACCCAGGTCATCCGGCCGAAGTACTGGGACGCCAACTTCACCATACGGGTCTCGTTCGGCACGGTGAAGGACTACACCGAGTCCAAGACCGGCAAGCGTTGGCGCTACCTGTCGCGTCTGACCTGGCTGGTCAAAAAGGGGAAGGGCAAGTTCCCCTTCCACGTGCCGCCCAAGCTCAAGGCCGTCTACAAAAAACGAGACTTCGGACGGTGGAAGGACCCGGTGATCAAGGACGTCCCCGTGAACTTCACCACCACCCTGGACACCACGGGCGGCAACTCTGGCAGCCCGGTGCTCAACGGCGCAGGAGAGCTCATCGGGCTGCTGTTCGACGGCACGCCCGAGTCGATCCTGAGCGACTGGCAGTACCTGGAGAGGGCCCAGCGATCCATCTGCCTGGACATCCGTTTCGCCCTGTTCCTCGCCGACAAGGTGGACAAGGCCCGGTACCTGCTCGCAGAGCTCGGGCTCTGATCTGTCTCACCCCACGCCGAAGGCGGGACCGTAGCGAAGCCCGCAGAAGCCCGGTCGGGGACCCGAAGGGGACCCGAGGCGCCCGACGCAATCTCCCAAAGGCGATTCACGACACTAAGCTCCAATACCGATGTCGGAGACCTCGATCGCCCTGCCCCACTCCCTAGGGTGATCGCAAAGTAGCAGAGCCGCTTGGAGCTGGGCGCCTCGCCGCCCTGCGGGCGGCGACCGGGCTGCTCCGGGCTCCGCTTCGCTCCGGTCCCGCCTCCGGCGTGACTGCTTCGCACCCTCCACATCCCTTGCGCGGGGAGAGTCGCAACAAGTGGATTGGGGGTGTGGCCCCGCGCGCGCCGATCACTCTGGCCTCTTGATGGGCCCAGTGGTCGGCGCGCGCTGCCCTGGGGCTCGAAGAGACGGAGCGACAGGTCCTCGGCTGGACGTCGCTCACCCGCTTTCAGCTTCCACCACTCGAGACGCCAAGTCGATCGCCTTGGATATTGCGCCCCGAAAACACTGACCGATCCCCCGGATCATGATCT
>Ga0272441_10001502_pt1 | contig 49759 bp, 42 predicted proteins | sample SSMProp6N_FD_193582 | JGI IMG/M metagenome (GOLD analysis project Ga0272441, IMG submission 193582) | Marine sediment archaeal communities from Little Sippewissett salt marsh, Falmouth, MA, United States - SSM-Prop-6N | ecosystem: Environmental > Aquatic > Marine > Wetlands > Sediment ... | reverse complement strand
AGCCGGGAACCCACAATGGCCCCCACAATAATGTAGAAGGCCAGGTCAAGGATCACATGGGGATCCACCTGCAGACGTTTTGCTTCATTTTTGGCCACCAGGATACCGAGCAGGAAACCGGTGGCAATTAAAAAACCGTAGGTCTTAATAGAAAAAAATCCGAGATCCAGAAGTATGGGGTGCAATTGTGTTACCTATCTATATTATAAATTAACGCTGCATAAAATTTGCCGTCTGTGACTGAACATCAGATCAAAGCATGGCGCACAGGGCAAAGCGCATGGCCAACAACTTGCCGTCCCAATCGTTTCGCCCTGATTTCAACGCTATGCGCTATGCGCTTTGCTCTCTGCTGAATCACTTTCCCGCTTCCGGCTCAACACCAGTTCATCGAAAAGGATGAGGACGATTCCCACAGTAATAGCGGAATCGGCCAGGTTGAAAGCGGGCCAGTGGTAAACATTTCCCCAGTGAAGATCCAGAAAATCGATTACTTCCCCCAGGTAGAACCGGTCGATCAGATTACCGACCGCACCGCCCAGAATCATGGCCAGGCTGAAGGCCTGCAGCTGAAGCCCCTTCCTGACCTGAGACACAAGAAAGAAAATAAGGAAAACAATAATCAAAAGCACGACGGCCATGGAAAAAAACCGGTAGTCATTGCCGAAACGTTTGAAAAGACCGAAAGCCACACCGGAATTTCGAATGTGGATGATATTAAAAAAACCCTTGATCACTTCGACCCGGGAATAGAGCGGCACCCATTCACAGATCAGATATTTGGTCAGCTGATCCAGGCCGGCCACCAGACCGGCCACCAGCAGCAGCATTCCATACTTGGATTTATTGGCTGTCATGGTAAGCTTTCAGCGCCTCTCCGCAACGGCTGCAAACGCCCGTATCCGTTCCGGTCGTATCGGTAAAATATTTCCAGCACCGGTCACACTTGTTCCCTTGCGCCCGCGCAACGGAAACCGTCATTCTCTCCACCGCACTGTCCGGAGAAACATCATCCGGGCCGTCCTGTACTTTCAGGTCCGCACAGGAAACGATGAAAATGTCGGCCAGCTGTCCGGTATAGGGCTGAAGCCGCTGATACAGCTTTTCCGGTACTTCAAGGATGACAACCGCCTCCAGAGAATTCCCGATCACTTTTGCCGCGCGCGCCTCCTCAAGGTTCTTGAGAACAACATCCCGGACCGCCAGAACCGTGTCCCACCGGTCGGCAATGTCCCTGTTTTTAAATTCCGGATCCGGTGACGGAAAACGGCTCAGGTGCACACTGTCTTCCTTCTTTCCGGGAAGAAACCCCCACACTTCCTCAGCCGTGAATGAAAGGATCGGCGCCAGAAGCCGGACAACATCCCGAAGAATAATATAAAGGGTCGTCTGGGCGGTTCTCCGCAAGGTCTCCGCCGGCGCCGAACAATAGAGCCGGTCTTTCAGAATATCCAGATAAACCGCGCTCATGTCCGTGATGCAAAAATTGGTCACGGCATGGTAGACGGTGTGAAATTCATAATTTTCATAGGCCTTTTTGACCTTCTCTTTCAGCAGGTGCAGCCGGTGGAGCGCCCATTTGTCGATTTCCTGCAGATCGGATAGAGGCGCCATGTCTTTTTGCGGATCAAAATCGCCGATATTCCCCAGCATAAACCGGCAGGTGTTCCGAATCTTGCGGTAGGCCTCGGACAGGCGCTGCAGAATGTCCTGAGAAATGCGCATGTCCTCCTGGTAATTCTCGGACGCCACCCACAAGCGAATGATTTCCGCGCCGTACTGTTTGATGATCTTGTCCGGCGCAATCACGTTGCCTTCCGACTTGGCCATCTTGCGGCCCTTGCCGTCCACGACAAATCCGTGGGTCAGGACCGACTTGAACGGCGCCCGGCCCCGGGTCCCCACCGAGGTTAACAGAGAGCTCTGAAACCAGCCCCGGTGCTGATCACTTCCCTCCAGGTACATATCGCAGGGGCTTGTAAGCCCTTCCCTTTTTTCCAGCACGGACGCATGGCTGACACCGGAATCAAACCACACGTCCAGGATATCGGTCTCTTTTTCAAAATCACTTTTGCCGCAGGAACAGGTCGTACCTTCGGGCAAGAGCCGGTCCGCTTCCCGGGAAAACCAGATGTCGCTGCTTTCTTTTTCAAACAGGTCTGCCACATGGTCCGCAACCCGTTTGGAGACCAGCGCTTCTCCGCAGTCCCGGCAGTAAAAGGCGATAATGGGCACCCCCCAGGACCGCTGCCGGGAAATGCACCAGTCCGGACGGTTACCCACCATCCCCAGAATCCGGTCCTTGCCCCAGGGGGGAATCCACTTTACCTGTTCGATAGTCTCCAGCGCTTTTTTTTGAAAATCATTTTTTTCCATGGAAATAAACCACTGTTCGGTGGCCCGGAAAATCACCGGGTTCTTACAGCGCCAGCAGTGGGGATAGGAATGGGTAATCTCCTCTTCCTTTAACAGAACGCCCTTTCCCTGCAGGGTCCGGTTGATCTCTTCGTTGGCGTCAAACACAAATTTTCCGGCAAAAAGCGCCACGTCATCCGTGAACCGACCCAGGTCATTCACCGGCGCATAGATATCCAGCCCGTACTGCATGCCGGCCACATAGTCTTCCTGTCCATGTCCCGGCGCGGTATGGACACATCCGGTACCGGCTTCCAGGGTCACATGGTTTCCCAGAATGATCAGGGACTCCCGGTCATAGAGCGGATGGCGGCATTTCATATTTTCAAGATCGCTGCCACTGAACTTTTCCAGTATTTCATAGCCTTCGATCCTACAGGTCTGCATGGTCTGTTCCAGAAGACCCTCCGCCAGAATCAGAACATCATCCCCGGCCTGAACCGCCACGTAATCAAAGTCCGGATGCAGACAGACGGCCAGGTTGGCCGGCAGCGTCCACGGGGTCGTGGTCCAGATCAGCACAGACACTTTTTTACCTGAAAGTCCAGGGATTTTGGCCGCAATATCCGACACCATTGCAAACTTCACATACACCGACGGCGACTTGTGGTCCAGGTACTCCACTTCCGCCTCGGCCAGGGCCGTGCGGCAGGAGGCGCACCACTGAATAGGCTTTTTCTGCTTGTACAGGTTTCCGCTATCGGCAAACTTTCCGAACTCCCGCACAATGGTCGAGGTATAGACCGGATTCATAGTCAGGTAAGGGTCCTCCCACTCGCCGAGCACCCCCAGCCGTTTAAATTCTTCTTTCTGGATATCGACAAATTTTTTGGCATATTCGCGGCAGTTCTCACGGATTTCCACCTTGGAGAGACCGGCCTTTTTCTTGCCCAGCTTCTTTTCCACGTTGATCTCAATGGGCAGGCCGTGACAGTCCCAGCCGGGAACATAAAGGGTCTCAAACCCTTCCATGGTTTTGCATTTGATAATAATGTCTTTCAGGATTTTATTTAAAGCGTGCCCGATATGAATGTTGCCGTTGGCATAGGGCGGACCGTCATGGAGAATAAATTTTTGCGCACCCTGCCGTGAGGCTTTAATCTTTTCATACAGCCTGGTTTCTTCCCATTTTTTGAGCATCTGGGGCTCTTTCTGCGGCAGGCTGGCCTTCATTTTAAATGCGGTTTTCGGCAAGTTGATACTGTCTTTATAGTCCATCGAATTCTCCAAAAAAACCGGGTTCTGGTCTTCTTTTAAGCAAAAAAATAAGATATTCACACAACTTAAAAAGTAAAAAAAAGTAACATATCAACCGTTAAAGTCAAGGGATTTCAAGTTGCCCACAAAGGGCTTGACACATTAAGGGTATAATTATACTATAAAGACAGTATAAAAAAAACCGATTAGAGAAAAGATTTATATGTTCAAAGACCGTTTTTTCTTTTTCTTTTATTTTAGGCACTCTGCCGATACCCCTTAAGGTTTGATCCTTACCGGGTCATGGGCAGAGAACCAAATGCCTGTGGCCTTTTTTTATGCATAAAATCAAGAGCCATGGGTTGCAAAACATGGCTCTTTCTTTTTAGAAACGGAGTAAAAAATGATTATTGTGCTTAAGAAAAACATTACCCAAAAAGATTTCAAGGAAGTCACTGAAACCATTGAAGACCTCGGATATCATGCCCACATCATCCACGGGGAAGAAAGAACCGTGATCGGCGCTGTGGGCAGCGGCCGGGGCAAGGACAAGCTCCAGGCCATGGAAAGCCTGCCCGGTGTTGAAAGCGTATTCCCCATATTAAAACCGTATAAACTGGCCAGTCTCGAGGTCAAGGCGGAAAAAAGTATTATCGCGGTCAACGGCAAGATCAAAGTGGGCGGAAAGGGCATCGTTGTTATGGCCGGCCCCTGTTCCGTTGAAGGCGAAAAACAACTCATCGAGACGGCAAAAATCGTCAAAAAGGCCGGCGCCACCATGCTACGGGGCGGTGCCTTCAAACCCCGGACATCCCCTTACAGTTTTCAGGGTATGGAGGAGGAGGGGCTGATTCTTTTAAAAAAAGCCAAGCAGGAAACCGGCCTTCCCATCATCACGGAAATATTGAAACCCGCAGACCTCGACCTGATCTGCAAATACACGGACGTGCTTCAGGTGGGGGCACGAAACATCCAGAACTTCGCGCTGTTGAAAGAAGTGGGCAAAACCGACAAGCCCGTTCTGTTGAAACGCGGCATGATGACCACAATTGAAGAGTTCCTGATGTCCGCGGAATATATCATCTCGTCCGGAAATCCGAATGTCATCCTGTGCGAAAGAGGCATTCGGACCTTTGAAACCGCTACCCGCAACACCCTGGACCTCAGCTGCATACCGGTCCTTCGCCAGATGACCCACCTGCCCGTGATCGTCGATCCCAGTCATGCCACCGGACACTGGCGGTATATCGAGCCCATGGCTAATGCCGCCGTGGCCGCCGGCGCGGACGGCCTGATGATCGAGGTCCATCCCCATCCGGACCAGGCGGAAAGTGACGGTCTCCAGTCTTTAAAACCGGAAAAGTTTGAAAGGCTGATGACCGGCCTGGCACGCTTTGCCAAGGCCGCGGGCAGAACCCTGGCAAAACCGGAATAGAGTAATAGGTTCCGGTAATGGGCAACGGCAACAACCCTCGTTAAAAAACTCCCCGACGGCGGCCGACGGTAAATCCGCCCCCCGGCCCCGGCATCATCGTGTTACGGGAAACAAAAAAGACTTGCTTTATTATATGGAAGAAAGTAAGAAAAAGATTCCGAGAAAGATGTTGCTCCGATAAGCTTTTCATTTCGGAGGAACAGCCGGGGGCTAATAACGGTTTAAGGATCCGCCCAGGTCCCGATGCATCGGGAAGCTCGCTCGGTGGATGCGCCTGAATCATTGGTAAAAACACGGATTGCCGGAACGAAGAAAATTTGGCGTGTTTTGCTGAAGTTTTGAACCGGGCGTCAGCATATTCGCGATATGTCTCCAGTCAATATATTGATGCCGGAAGATCTGCATATTGAAAACCCTTCAGCCGCTAAAAATTTATCTGCTTTCGATTCTCCTGCTGCTGATAGCAGTATCTTCTTCAGCCGAACCCAAAGCACTGGTTGTCCTTAGCTTCTCGGACCTGCACGGCCAGCTGGATCCTTTTGCTTCAACGGACCCCGATCGGAAAATCAAAAACGGCGGTATCGCGCGCATGGCCTTCGCCGTTACCGCCATCCGCAGGTTGAACCCGGACCGTACCCTGCTGTTTTCCTGCGGGGACAGCCTGACCGGCAACTATTTTCTCAATTTTCACGGCAAAGCGATTTTGTCGGCCCTGGAGTTGATGAACCTCGATGCAGCCACCCTGGGCAACCATGAATTCGACCGGGGGGGAACCTTTCTGGCCCGGGCACTCAATCACTGCACTTTCCCCATCATTCAGTCAAACATGGAACTGCCCGAAGACAGCCCGTTATCCGGTCGCTTTTCAGATTTCAGGATCATCGTGAAAAACGGTCTTACGATCGGCATTATCGGACTGATGACCCCGGACCTGCCCTTTATTTCAAAAGCAGACAACATAAGGGTTCCTGCAGACACCGCCGGATCAGCTGTTCAAATAATCAAAAAAATGAAAAAAAAAGTGTCTCCGGACATCATCATCGCTCTCACCCATATCGGTCTGGAAAAAGATATTGAACTGGCCGAAAAAGTCCCTGAAATCGACCTGATCTGCGGCGGCCATTCCCATGACCTGATGCAGAATGGAAAAGAGACCGTGATTGTGCACCCGGATAAGACCAGAACCGTCATTGTTCATTCCGGCGCCAGAGGCAGCCATCTGGGCGTGCTGCACATGACGGTAAAAAAAGGAAATATTCAGCATCATCTTTGGGAACCTTTGAAAATCACCGGCCGTATCAATCCGGACCCTGTAATGGTGGATCGGGTCGGGCACTACCGGAAACAGCTTCCGGTGGAAACGGTGCTGGCACTGTCGGGAAAAAACCTGGACTGCCGATCTGAAAGTCAAAGAACCCGGGAAACCAAAATCGGCAATTTGATCACGGACATCATTCGGGAATATTTTGAGACGGATGTGGCTTTCCAGAACGGCGGCGCTATTCGCGGAGACTGGACGCTTCCGGCCGGGAACATCACCACCAACGACATCGACCGGCTGCTTCCCTTTGAAAACACCGTCTCCATTTTCGAACTCAGCGGTTCCGAGATCCGGCAGGTCCTGGAACAGAGCGTCTCTTTTTTGCCCCGGCAATACGGCGGTTTTCTTCAGGTGTCCGGCCTGCGCTTTGGTGCGGACCTGCGCAAAACCCCTTTAAAAATGAACAGGTACACGACCAGCGGCACAGCAAAGATTGTTCATTCCGGGAACCGGGTCTCCGATATTCAGGTGCTCGACCGCAATCAAAAATACACCCCCCTGAACCCCAAAAAAAAGTACCGTATCGCGGTAAACACTTTCCTTGCCTCCGGCGGGGACGGATATGTTATATTTCAAAACAAAACGAAAATTTCAACCCACGCGGTACTGCGAAGCATTGTTAAAAACAGCCTGAACCGTACACAAAGAATACCCGATTTACCCCTGGACAGAATCATCATAAAACAGTAACCGACCGTCATCAGAAAAGAGTTCACCGAAACTTCAGAGGAGACCCGTTATGAAAGCCAAAAAAGTCAGCGACAGTGCCATTATTACCTCTATCATTATGATGCCCGAAGACGCCAATCCGGCCGGAAATGTTCATGGCGGTATTATTATGAAACATGTGGATGAAACCGCCGGAATCGTTGCCTTTCGGCACAGCCGTAACAACTCTGTGACCGCTTCCATTGACAGCCTGGTCTTTCATTATCCCGTTTTTGTCGGCGATCTTCTCACCCTGAAGGCCAGCATTAATCTTGTTTCAAAATCCTCCATGGAAATCGGGGTCCGGATCGAATCCGAGAACCTGCTGACCGGCGAGGTCAGACACAATGCCTCTGCATACCTTACCTTTGTCGCACTCGATAAAATCGGCCGCCCCACTCCGGTACCTCCCCTTGTCTTTGAAAATGACACAGAAAAAAATCGTAACAGCGAAGCCCAGGCCAGAAGAAAGGCCCGTCTGGCCGCCCGGCAAAAAGAAACCAATTGATAGGGGTAAGGTTCCAGGATTATTTATAAAAATTTTAATTCTGATTGATTTACAAAAAAAATTTTTAAAAAATATAATATAAATATTATTTATTTTTTTATTAATAATATATAAATGTTATTTTTTTAATTCTCAAGAAGCCGTTTTTATCCTGCATACCTTTCATTGGACGCTTGCCTCTATTTCTTACTTCGTGTATAATCTTGCGAATTTTGCATGTGAAAATGCAACAAATTAAATATAAAATAATATTAATAGAATTATTTTAACTGTTTTTATTAATTTATTTTTAAAATCATTAACTGATGCGGTTTGAAAGGAGACATTATGGGCTACAAGAAAAGCTGTGGAAACGACACCCTTTCCAGGCAGTACCAGGACTTGATGGAACGCTGCGACCTTAACCTGGAAAAAATGGGCAGGGATCTTCCCCCGGCAAAAACCGACCTGAATGAAACCCTGGAAGAAAACGGCGTTACCCGCAGGGACTTCATGAAATGGTCTTCTCTGATGACCGCTGCACTGATGCTGCCCCCGGTCTTCAGTTCAAAGGTCTCACAGGCAGCAGAAAATTTCAGCCGGCTGCCCGTGGTTTGGCTCCATTTTGCCGAATGTACCGGGTGCAGCGAGTCCCTGCTGAGAACATCCTATCCCAATATTGACGACATCCTCCTTGAAACCATTTCCCTGGAATATCACGAGACCCTGATGGCGGCTGCCGGCGATCAGGCGGAAGCCTGTCTGGAAAAAGCCGTTCATGATTTCGCCGGAAAATTCATCTGCGTGATCGAAGGGGCTGTTCCGACGGGCATGGACGGTCGATATCTCACCCTCGGCGCCAAAGGAAAAACCGGTCTGGAAGTCGCAAAAGAGGTGACCGCAAAAGCGGCCGCCACGATCTGCATCGGCACCTGTTCCTCCTACGGCGGTGTTCAGGCGGCTAACCCCAATCCCACCGACGCCAAAGGCATTGGCGACGCCCTGGGCATTAAAACCCTCAACATTCCGGGCTGCCCGCCCAATGCGGTCAACTTTGTGGGCACTTTACTGCATTACCTGCTGTTCGGCGCTCTGCCGCCGGCCGATACCCTGGGGAGACCCCTGTGGGCTTACGGCAAGCGTATCCATGACTTCTGCGAACGCCGTCCTCACTATGATGCCGCGGAATTCGTTGAAGAATGGGGAGATGCCGGCGCGCAAAAAGGCTGGTGCCTTTATAAAATGGGCTGCAAAGGCCCCTATACCTATTCGAATTGCAGCAAGGTCAAGTTTAACGACGGTATCTCCTGGCCGGTCCAGGCGGGCCACGGCTGCATCGGCTGCACCGAACCGGCCTTCTGGGACACCATGGCGCCGTTTGAAAAACCCATTTCCGAAAAAACCATCGGCGGCGGTGAAAAAACGGCGGACAAGGTCGGCGCAGCCCTTCTGGGCGTTACCGCGGCAGGGATTGCCGTTCACGGCATTGCTTCAGCTATAAAGGGGCATAAACCCAAGGACGAATAAAGAGACGACCCCTGTGTCACTCAAAAAACAAATATTATTTCCGAGGAGGAATAAATAAATGGGAAAAAGAATCGTTGTTGATCCGATCACCCGAATCGAAGGACATTTAAGAATAGAAGTGGAAGTCGACGATAACAACATCATCAGGGACGCCTGGAGCGCCATCACCCTGTGGCGCGGTATTGAAACCATTCTCAAGGGCCGCGATCCCAGAGATGCCGGGCTCATTGTCCAGCGTTTCTGCGGCGTTTGCACCTACTCTCACTATGAAGCCAGCATTATGGCCTGTGAAGACGCCTTCGGCGTAACCCCGCCGCCCAATGCCCGGCTGGTCCGGAACCTGATCAAGGCAGCCCAGTACCTGACCGACCACATCATGCATTTCTATCATCTGCACGGACTGTACTGGGTGGATATCGTCAGCGCCCTTTCGGCCAATCCGCGAAAGGCCGTAGACCTGGCCAAGGGCGTTCATGACAATCCCTACAACTGTTCGGAAACCAACTACCGGGCGGTACAGAAACGCCTGACCAGGTTTGTCGAATCCGGCCGTCTCGGCCCCTTTGCCAATGCCTACTGGGGCAACACGTCCTACAAGCTGTCTCCGGAAGCCAATCTGGTTATTGTTTCTCATTACCTGGACGCGCTCAAACTTTCAAAAGTGGGCGCCCAGATGATGGCCATTTTCGGCGGTAAAAACCCGCACCCGCAGAGCCTGGTGGTGGGTGGTGTCACCTGTATAGACGACCTGAACGCCAACCGGATCGGGCAGTACCTGTTCCGTTTTAAGGAACTTAAAAATTTTGTGGAAACCGCCTATCTTCCGGATGTCCTGCTCGCGGCCGGCGCATACAAAGACGAGGGCGCGGCCGGGATCGGCGCCGGCGTAAAGAACTACCTGTGCTACGGCGGCTTTCCGCTGGATGACAACTGGGAGGAAACGCTCCTGCCGAAAGGTGTTGTGCTCGGCGGAGACATCACCCGCCCGCTGAACCTGGACGAAGCGAAAATCACCGAAGAGATCAAGCACTCGTGGTACCAGGGAGAAGAAGCGCTGCACCCCTACAACGGAAAGACAGAACCGGAATACACCGGCTTTGACAGCAAAGGCAATGTCAAAGGCAATGAGAAATACACCTGGTGTAAAGCCCCCCGCTACAATGACCTGCCGCAGGAAGTGGGTCCTCTGGCCCGGTTTATCGTGGGCTACGCTCAGGGGCACAAAGAGATCAAGAACCTGGTGGACGCAACCCTTAAAGCCACCGGCCTTCCGGTCGGTGTCCTGTTTTCCACCCTGGGCAGAACCGCCGCCCGCGCCCTTGAAACCAAGCTGGTGGCCGACCGCACCGAAGGCTGGGTTAATGAGCTGATCGCCAACCTCAAGTCCGGCGACACCCGTTCCTGGACCCGCTGTGATGTGCCGCAAAAAGCCCAGGGTCGCGGCATGAACGAAGTTCCCCGCGGTGCTTTGGGCCACTGGATCAACATCGACAACAAGGTCATTGCCAATTACCAGGCCATCGTTCCCTCGACCTGGAACGCGGCACCGAGAGACCGGAATGAAAAACGCGGTCCTTACGAAGAATCCCTCATTGGAACAAAACTGGCCGATATTGATCAGCCGCTGGAAATCATCCGGACCATTCACTCGTTTGATCCGTGCATGGCCTGCGCAGTTCATATTGTTGATCCGAGAACAAATGAGGTAAAAAAGTTCAAAGTGGCTTAAACGCAAGAACCCCTTTAATAGAATCATACCGGCAGAAAATTTTTTTGTTTTCTGTCGAGACATACATGAAAGGAGATAACGGTGGATACCAGGATCGCAAAAAAAGAATGGTCGCCGGCCATACGCGTTAACCACTGGGGTATGGTCGCATCGATATTCACGCTGATCGTTACCGGATTTTATATCGCTTTACCCTTTTCTATTTCTTCCGGTGAAACGACCTGGAAATTCCTGATGGGAGATATGCGTTTCATCCATATCCTGTTCGGGGTATTTCTGGTGTTTATTTTTATCTGGAGAGCCTACTTGATGTTCTTCTCCAGTTTTCACGCCGACTGGAAAGACCTGTTTGCCTGGCTGGATCTGAAAAACATGCTCCAGCAGATCAAATTCTATCTGCTTCTAACAAGCAAGCCGCATCAGCATCGTCTCCTGTACGGTCCCCTGCAGTCTCTGGCCTATGTCGGCTGTATCTTTATGCTCTTTCTGATTGTTCTGACCGGCATCATATTGACCGGCGCCTGCTATCATGCGGGCATTACGGCCTGGACATATGAACTGCTGCGACCCGTTGAAACCATGATGGGCGGCCTGGCCGGCGTTCGCTACATTCACCACATCGTGATGTGGCTGTTTCTGCTTTTTTTCGTTGTACACCTGTATATGGCCTTCTGGTACGACTGCGTTTTCAGAGAAGGAACCGTTTCTTCCATGATCAACGGCCTTTTGTTTAAAAAGAAAAAATAATCCGTCTCGGGGCAGACGACAAATGGAAGAAAAAAAACACCTGACCGTTCTCGGTCTCGGAAATATTCTTCTGACAGACGAGGGTTTCGGCGTCCATTTCATCAGGATGCTCGAAAAAAAATACAGCTTCCCCGAAAATACCGTCCTGGTTGACGGCGGAACGCTTGGATACGGGCTGCTGGATATCATTGCCGGCACCCGGAATCTGATCGTCATTGATATCATCAAAACCAAAGATTCCCCGGGCTCAATTTACCGTTTCAGCAAGGAGGAAATGGAGCTTTATATGCCGGCACCCACATCTGCGCATGAAGTGGAGTTTTTCGATGTTTTAAACCAGTCGGAATTGATCGGGGATTCACCCGAAACAATTTTTCTCTGTATCGTCCCCTACGAGTACGGAGACATGAACCTTGAAATGACGGAAAAAATAAAGGGCCGTTTTTCAACAATGGAGGAACTGCTTTTAAAAGAGCTTGAAAAGCTGAATGTTGTACCGGAGGTCATAAACTGTGCATGAAATGTCTCTGGCACAATCCATTCTTGAAATTGTGGGTGAATACGCAGTCGAACACGGGTTTAAACAAGTAAACACCCTGAACCTGTCTCTGGGCCGATTGACCTGTGTTGAAATATCAACGTTAACCTTTGCCTTTGAAACCAATGCGAAAGGCACCCCGGCAGAAGGCGCCCGGCTGAATTTCAAAGTGCTGCCGCCGAGGATTCACTGCTTTACCTGCAATGAAGACATGGAGGTAGAATCCTTCGGTGCCGACTGCCCCAAGTGCGGCGGATCGGAAATCATGTTGATCGGCGGCACCGAAGAGCTGAAACTGATCGATATGGATGTGGATTGATGGAGGGTTCAAGGATCCAAGGTTTTCAGGGTTCGAGTGAAAACCAATATCACATTTATTTTTTACTTGAACCCTAGATCCTCGAATCCTCGATCCCTGTTACAAATGGATCCAAAAATATTTAGATAGTTCAGATTAACATAAACAACATACTTAGTAGAAAAGTACACCATGTGCATCGGTTTTCCGGGAAAAATCATTTCGATCAGCGAAGACAATTATGCCGCCATCGACGTGGGCGGCACCCGCCGGGAGACCTGCCTGGACATCGTGGATGCAGACGTCGCCATCGGCGACTATGTGCTCTGTCATGCCGGTTTCGCCATTCACAAGGTGGACCCGGAAGAAGCAAGTGAGCGGCTCAAGCTGCTGAAGGAAATATTAGATCAGGAAACGGATATCCATACTGAAAATGAACCTTAAACTGGAAAGGAGGGGATGGCCCGCGAAAAAAAACCGAGCACCTGAAACACAAAATTAAAACAAGAACCGTTGATAAACCAAGAGAGGAATAAAATGAGAAACAGAATCACCGTACTTTTTACAATTGCAGCTATGAGCCTGCTGCTCAGCAGCGCGGCTTTTGCTGCGGAAGAAGAAAAACCGTTTGCCCGGTTCATCAGACCCTTAAGCAACCCGGTCTATTCCATTGACCCGAGAAACGAGACCTCGATAAGAATCATCCACGCCCATCAGAAAATGCCTGAACACATCAAAACCGTTCTCGGTGATGTCAAACTGGACGGTGACCTGAACGTAACCGCTGTTCAGCTGACCTATGCCTTTAATGAAAGGCTTTCCCTGATCGCTGAAAAAACCGGTTACATTGACTTTGATCCGGACTACACCCTGTCAAACGAGAACGGCTGGGGCGACTATGGAGCAGGTCTGAAATACGCCTTTATCTATAATCCCGAAAAAAAATTCATCCTTTCCGGGCGTTTGATGGTAGAGCTGACCCAGGGAAGTGAAGACGTTTTCCAGGGCAACGGCGAGGGAAACATCGTTCCCCAGATCAGTTTTTTAAAAGGCATGTGTAACTGGCAGCTGAACGGCGGCATGGGTGCAATCATTCCGTTTGACCGTGACGACGAAAGCACCATGCTGTTTACCAATCTGCATCTCAGCATGCAGCTGACCAAAAGAATTTTCCCGCTCATCGAGCTGAACCACTTTGCCGTCCTCCAGGAAGGCGACCGCAAAGAACTGGTGGCCAGCATTGCCGAATTTGAAGGCGGCGACCTGATTAATCTTGGTTCCGATCATGGTAAAAAGAACAAACACATTGTCACTCTGGCCGCAGGCATGCGTTTCCGCTGCATGGACAACCTGGACGTCGGCGTTGCCTATGAATTCCCGCTGACCGACAAAAATGAAAACCTGATGCGCGACCGGTTTACCTTTGATATTGTTTTCTATTTCTAGTATTCTTAATACGTTAATCATTTTTTTCGCAGGATACTTTGCCGGTGGATCACCACCGGCAAAGTACTTTTAAAACCATGAAACTGATCGATGAATACCGCAATCCCGAACTGGTCAAAGGCCTTCTGAAAGGCATTCAGTCCCGTGCCGAAAAAATTCCAAAGCCGATAACGATCATGGAAGTATGCGGCAGCCACACCCATGCCATCGGGCGTTTCGGCATCAGGGATCTCCTGCCGAAAAACATTTACCTGGTCTCCGGACCGGGCTGTCCGGTATGCGTCACTTCGGCAAAAGAGGTGGATACGGCTGTCTATCTGGCCGGCATGGAAAACGTCCTGTTTACCAGTTTCGGAGATATGCTTCGAGTCCCCGGATCAGGAGGCAGAAGCCTTCAGACGGCAAAGGCCGAAGGCGCAGACGTCCGGATCGTCACATCAGCCGCCGACTGCCTCGGCTTGGCTATCGATAATCCCCTGAAACATGTGATTTTCATGGGTATCGGGTTTGAAACGACTTCCCCCACCATTGCCGCCGTGATTCAAACATGCCAAAAAAGAGGTGTTAAAAATTTTTCGGTTTTTCCCGTCATGAAGCTCATGCCGCCGGCCATCAAAATCCTGATTGACGATCCGGAACTGAACATTGACGGTTTTCTCTGTCCTGGTCACGTCAGCACCATTACCGGAACAGCCGCCTACAACGACATCATTTCGGCTGGCCGGAGTGCGGTTATTACCGGTTTTGAACCCGTGGATATCCTGGAAGGCATTTACCGGATTCTCGGCCAGATCATTTCCGGACACAAAGAGATTGAAATCCAGTATCAGCGCGCCGTTTCCCCTCAGGGCAATTGCAGAGCCCGGGATGTTCTGTTTGAGGTGTTTGAGCCCTGCACCGCTGCCTGGCGCGGTATCGGGGAAATCCCGGGAAGCGGCCTGTGTTTCAGAGACGGCTACAGATCTTTTGACAGCTTTAAACATTTTGACATCCCGATCATTGTGCCTGAGGAAATCAAGGGCTGCTCCTGCGGGGACATTCTCCGCGGCATCAAACATCCCGGTCAATGCCCGCTGTTTAAAAAAACCTGCACACCGCTCAACCCGGTGGGGCCCTGCATGGTTTCTTCTGAAGGAACCTGCGCCACCTACTACAAATATCACTGAGATAAGGACTTTTCCATGAAAATAAACGTCGTAAAAAATGTGCTCGATGCCAACAACCGAATCGCCCGGGAAAACAGGGATCTGTTTGATGAAAAGAACATTTACGTCATCAACCTGATGAGTTCCCCCGGCGCCGGCAAAACCACCCTGGTCGAAGAAACCCTCAAGGCATTAAAAGACAAATTCAGAATGGCCGTCATTGAGGGCGATATCCAGGACACCTATGATGCGGACCGGATTGCAAAGCTGGATGTTCCGGTCGCCCAGATCAACACCGGGGGCGCCTGTCATATCGACGGCAACATGATCCGGGAAACCTTCCCCGGCTTCGACCTGGACAATATTGATTTTATCATCAATGAAAACGTGGGAAATCTGGTCTGCCCGGCAGAGTTTTCCATCGGAGAAAACATCAAGGTCATGATCCTGAGTGTTCCCGAGGGCGCCGACAAACCCATGAAATACCCGCTCATGTTCAAAGAGTCCTCCGCACTGATTATCAACAAGACGGATCTTCTCCCCTATGTGGATTTTGACATGGATACGGCCATCAAAGATTCCAAGAGGATTAATCCGGATCTGAATATTTTTGAAGTGTCCTGCAAAACCGGTGACGGTCTTGACCCATGGGTCAAATGGCTGACCCGACAGATTGAACAGTTCAAAGGCTGACCATGCACAAGCGGCTTAGCACCCTGTTTACCGGTACAGTTCAGGGGGTCGGCTTCCGGCCGTCCCTGTACCGGCTGGCATGCCGCCATCATCTGACCGGTTTTATCAAAAATACCGGCCGGGGGGTTCTCCTGGAAATCGAAGGAGAGGCCTTTCTGCTGGATCTTTTCTACCGGCAGCTGCCCGGTACCTATCCGGCCATGGCGCAGGTGGAAAAGGTCGTCACCGAAGAAATTCCCCTGAAACACGATCCGTCGTTTAAAATCCTGGAAAGTACCCCGGATGCCCGGCCCGATGTCCTGATCACACCGGACATCGCCACCTGCACTGCCTGCCGGGATGAGCTGTTGAATCCCTTAAATAAACGATACCGCTACCCCTTTATCAACTGTACCGACTGCGGCCCCCGGCTGACCATCCTGAAAAAGGTCCCCTATGACCGAAAAAATACCGCCATGGCCTGCTTCCCGTTGTGCCCCTCCTGCCGGACGGAATTTGAAAACCCGGACAACCGGCGCTACCATGCCGAACCCAATGCGTGCCCGGACTGCGGGCCAAAACTCCGACTGCTGGACGGGAACGGTCATGACATCCGGTCAGAAGACCCTGTTCAAAAGGTGATTGAAATCATTTCCGCCGGTCAGGTGGTGGCTGTCAAGGGACTGGGCGGATTTCACCTGTGCGCCGATGCCTACAGCGAAACCGCGGTTCAGCATTTAAGAACGGTCAAATTCAGAGAGGAAAAACCTTTTGCCATCATGGTGAAAGATGTTCTGCAGGCAGCCGAACTGTGTGACATCAACAGCCTTGAAAAAGAGCTTCTGCTTTCGCCGGAATGTCCTATCGTGCTTCTAAAAAAGAAACCTTTTTCCGCTGCGGCCAGGGCAATTGCCGGCGCCCTGCCCTGTCTCGGCATCATGCTGCCTTACACCCCGGTCCATCACCTCCTGTTTGAAAGCGGTTTCCAGGCACTGGTCATGACCAGCGCCAATAAGAAGGATGACCCCATCTGTATCGGCAACCGCGAAGCCGTTAAACGCCTCTCCGGCATCGCTGACTGTTTTCTGGTCCATAACCGGGATATTCTGGTCAGAAACGATGACTCGATCACCATGGTAGCTGCCGGCAAAAAAAGACTGCTTCGCCGGTCGCGGGGCTATGTCCCTTCCCCAATCCCGCTTGACCGCAAGTATACCGATGTGCTGGCGCTGGGTCCTTTTCTCAAATCCACGACCTGCATCGTCTCCGGTAACAAAGCCTACCTGAGCCCACATATCGGCGACCTGGAAACACCCGAGGCCCGCGACTTTCTCCGTGAGAACATCGACCTGTTAAAAAATATTTCCCAAACATCCCCGGATATCATTGCCTGCGATATGCACCCGGACTACTATTCCACCCGCCTGGCCCGGGAAATGAAAGCGGCACAGCTGGTTCAGGTCCAGCATCACCACGCCCATATTGTGAGCTGCATGGCGGAGAATCAAATCAGCGGCAGGGTGATCGGCATGGCCATGGACGGCACCGGTTTCGGCCCGGACAATACGGTATGGGGCGGAGAATTTCTGATCGCCGATGAAAAGGATTTTGTTCGCGCCGGTCATCTGAAACACATGACCCTCCCCGGCGGCGAAAGCGCCATCCGCCAGATCTGGCGAATTGGCCTGTCACTTTTAAGACAAACCCATCCCGATTCATGGAAAACGCTGGCAGCAGACCTTTCCCTGATTCCTGAAAACCAGGACCTGAGCCTCTTTGAAACAGCCATTAAAAAGGATGTCAACTGTTTTACCACTTCCAGCCTGGGGAGGCTGTTCGACGGCTTGTCCTGTCTGATCAACATCCGGCAGACAGCCACGTTCGAGGGGCAGGCCGCCATGGAACTTGAAGCCGCGGCTGTCCACAGCGAGGGCAAAGTGCTTCCATTTTCCATTGAGCTGCAAAACCGCACCCATATCCTTGACCTGCTGCCAACAATAAAGCATATTATTGAAATGAAGCTTTCCGGAAAAGACAATTCGTTTTTGGCTGCTTCCTTCCACCGGACACTGGTCTGCACCTTTACAAACATGGCGGAAATTTTGCGGAAAGAAAACAGCCTGAACCGGGTGGTCTTGAGCGGCGGCTGCTTCCAGAACCGGATCCTGTTTGAAGGCTGTGTTGAAAGTCTGACACACAAGGGTTTTGAAGTCATCACCCACAGCCAGGTCCCGTGTAATGACGGTGGGATATCTCTGGGACAGGCGCTCAGTGCTGCGGCCAGAAACAAGAAATAAATTTTAGCGTTTTTGAATTCATATACTCAGCCCTCTGGCCCTTTGACGCATCAGTACCTTTTTAAGAAAAAATGCTTCAGCCAATTTAATTTGGACAAACAAAAAAAACATTCATTGAAAAAAACATTATGAACGATAAAATCCTCCTCGACCACGGCAGCGGCGGACTTCTAACCGGTAAACTGATTGCAGAAAAATTCAAGCCTTATTTTGACAACCCGCTCTTGTCCCAGATGGAAGACAGCACCGCTTTCGAGATCAACGGCAGCCGGCTCTGTTTCACCACAGACTCCTACGTCATCAATCCCATCTTTTTCCCCGGCGGCGACATCGGATCACTGTCGATTCACGGCACGGTCAATGACATTGCCATGCGCGGCGGAAAACCCCTTTACCTGAGCGCCGGATTTATTATTCAGGAAGGGCTTTTAATGTCTGAGCTGGAAAAGGTCATCGCATCCATGGCAGAAGCCGCTAAAAATGCCGGCGTCCATATCGTTGCCGGGGACACCAAGGTGGTTAACAAGAACGCGGCGGACAAACTTTTTATCAACACCGCCGCCATCGGCGTCATCGATTATGAACATCCCGTATCGGTTTCTGAAATCCGGCCCGGGGACGCCGTGATGATTAACGGAAGCATCGGCGACCATGCCGCGGCCATTCTCACCAAACGGAATGACCTGAACCTGGACACGGATATTGAAAGCGATTCTGCCCCCTTAAACAAACTGGTGGAAAAGATCCTTGACATCTGCCCCGAAGTCCACTGCATGCGGGACGCCACCCGGGGCGGTCTCGGCGGCATCCTGACGGAAATCGCTTCCCAGTCCGGTCAAACCATTGAAATCCGTGAAGCCACCATCCCGATAAAGGAACCGGTCCGCGGCGTCTGTGAAATCCTGGGCCTGGACCCGCTCTTTTTTGCCAATGAAGGCAAGATGGTACTGTTCTGTCCTGAAAAATATGCGGGCAGCATTCTTGAGGTTATGCGGGATGATCCTTACGGCAAAGATGCGGCCGTGATCGGAACCGTAGCCGCCGAACACAAGGGCCGCCTGATCCTGGAGACCGTGATTGGCGGCACCCGGCAGATCGATCCGCCGACCGGCGAGCTTCTGCCCCGGATCTGCTGATGAGCACAAGTAAAGATCGTCCGGAATTACCGACAAAACATTACCTGCCGGCAAAAAACTTACGAAAACAGTTCGCCCCTTATGTTCACATGTCTTTCTAAAATGCATATTTCTCCAGAACCCTTCCGGTAGGAAGAATATCCAGATAATCAATATCAACAAGCATTTCCAATAATTCTTCAAGATATTTTGAGCCCACCGGCCCCCAGCCCTGTCCATCAAGTCCGTGAAGGTTTAAAATCCGCCAGCCACCCGGACTGCCAAGAAAGTCTCCGACCTCTTTGTCTACCCATTGTTCGGCATTGTCAGGACCATATGAGTCACATCCCAGGCGAAACGGACCTGAAACATCCGGAAAAGAATTGATTTTTGTTTTATCCAAAACCGACCTGGCAGCCGTTCTCAGTGCCCGAACCCTGGTCAGCACATATGCATCCAGTTCAGGATTAGAGGCATTGTAAGCAAAATTATATACAGCCCGGGAAGAATCGAACCCCTCCAGATGCTGTTCAAAATAGTCCAGACAACTGTCAATCAGCATCACTGCTTCATCAAAAGATATTTGGGCAAGGTTGACATGCGCCCAGCTGTGCGGCATGATTTCATGCCCTCTTCTTTTCAGTTCATTCCAGTCATCAAAATCACCAAAAGCCTTCAGATAATCCAGGCCTGGCCACTCCTCTTTCCAGGTATGCGCAGAAGCAATAATGTTCAAGCAGGCCTTAAGCCCAAACTTTTCATATATTTCTGCAATCTTATAAAATGATTTTCTGAGCCCGTCATCAAAACTCAACGTAAGAATATGGGTCTTATTTCTTGGCAAGCAACCTGAAAATAAAAAAGCCAGACCGCCAAGGGCTGCTGTTTTGAGAAAATTTCTTCGTTTCACTGTGTAATCACCGGTAAAAACTCAGCATCGATTATTTCTTTTGATTTATTTCGCGTGGTCATCTGGTATTTAACGGTTGATCACCATATGGACATTCCAGATGATATATATTATAATATATTGTATATGAAATATCTAAAGGGCAAACCCCTATTTTTAAAAAAAAACAAACTGCTGTATTTCTCTTTGACGGCAACCATTATTCTCGTCTTGACTCTTTTTCTGAACGCTTCCGCCCAGTCCATCACCGTCACAACTCCCGCCGGCGGCGAAAACTGGGCTCTCAACTCAAGCCAAAGCATAGAATGGACTTCTGCCGGCATCAGCGACAATGTTAGTATTGAATACAGTCCGACCGGCAGCTGCGGTACAGCCGCCTGGTCCCCCATTGTCACAGATACACCCAACGACGGCAGTTTCGGCTGGACCGTCACTGGTGAAACAGACACGGACCATGTCATTAAAATCACTTCCCTGACCGACCCGAAGGTATCCGGCCAGAGTGCCGCCTTCACCATTGTACCGGCCCCGGAAATCACGGTAACATCACCGACCGGCAGTGAATCATGGCCAGTGGGTTCCGTTCAGACCATTACCTGGACCTCTGCCGGCATCAGCGGAGATGTGGTGATCCAGTATGCCAGAGAAACCTGCGGCGAGAAGACCTGGCTTGATATTGCCAATCCTGCTCTAAATAGCGGAAACTATGACTGGACAGTGGCAGGCGAAATTGGAAGTCATTATGTCATCAAAATATCTTCATCCAATGACCTGGATATTTTTGATGAAAGCGAGTCTTTTCTGGTTGTTTCCCCGTCCGCTGTTTATGCCACCGGAAGAAATGCCGATTACCAGCTGGGAGACGGAACCGGTGTCAGTAAAAACACCTGGACCCTGTCCGGTTTTACCGGCACCGTATCCAGTATCTGTGCCGCCCGGTATAACTCCTACATTATTACCGACACGGGTGAGCTGTGGGGGGTCGGTTCGAACAGCAACGGTCAGCTGGGACTGGGACACAATGAGCCGGTCACCGAATGGACAAAACTGACGGAAGACGTGGTACAGGTGGCCGGCGGCGTGTCATTCACCATATATCTGGCCACAGACGGTACTGTCTACACCGCGGGAAGAAACGATTACGGCCAGCTGGGAACCGGGGACAATACTTCCTATAATACCTGGCAGCAGATGACCACCAGCGCCAAAAATGTTGCCGCCGGATATTACCACACCCTGGTGACCAAAACAGACCATATTCTTTACGGCTGCGGCCGGAACGACTCTTATCAGCTGGGAAAAAACAGTACCACCCATTATAATTATCTGACCGATATCACCACCGGGGTCGACTTCGCCCGGGCAGGGCTGGCCCACACCCTGATCCGCAAAACCACCGGCGCTCTCTATGCCTGCGGAAATAACAGTTATGGCCAAATCGGCCTGGGCAGCGGTTCAGGTGATGACAAAGCAGAAACCCCGGAATATATCCATTTGTCCGTAACCGATATGGCCTGCGGCGCCAATTATTCTATTTTGAACCGAAACGGCAGTCTCTGGGCCGCCGGATACAACGCGGAAGGGGAACTCGGCGCCGGGTTCTACAGCATCATGTGGGGCTATATTTTTCAACCCATCGGTGCCAATTTCCCGGATAACGGCAGGGTCGTTGCTGTCCGGTGCGGCACTAAACACACGGTCGTGCTGACCGATGAGAATAAGATCTATACCTGCGGGCTAAACGCTTCAGGACAGTTGAACCACGGCGACAACAGAACCGGCACACCCTGACGCTTGCAAACACAGCTGTCGAACACGTCGGGGCCGGCGGGTATCATACCATGATAGACCGTCTCGTCCCGTAACCCCCTTTTTTATCCTTTTTCATCGATTCCCGGTTTCCTTACCGGGGCTGTCCCTTGGACACCGGTCAAGGCAAAAACATTGTCTGAAAAACGCCAACCTCTTGATTATACTTAGCTATCAGGAACAATAAATAATATTTTAAATTATTATTTATTGTTTTAGATATTTTCTTGCATATTTAAATTGAATTCGTTATATCAAAGATGTTGTCAATACATATGAATGGTATTGATATAATAAATATCGATTTAACATATACGTCAACAATCAACCAATAAAAAGGGGGAAAACATGGATATTATCGGTACGAAAAATCTGCGTGATGTCATTGAGTTTAAGGTCAACCAGTTCCCGGACAAGGAATTCATCATCTTTGAAGACCGGGAAGGAAATGTGGTCCGCTATACCTATACCCAGGTCAACACCATGATCAATAAATACGCCAATATCCTGCTGGAAAAAGGGATTAAACAGGGAGACAAAGTCACGGTTCACCTGCTCAACTCCCCGGAATACCTTTTTTCCTGGTTTGCCCTGGCGAAAATCGGCGCCATTATGATCCCCACAAATGTTTTGTCCGGTGCTTTTGAGCTGGAATATTACCTGAATTTTTCAGAATCCGTTGCCCTGATCACCGAACCGATTTTCATGGAAATGTTCACCGGCCTGAGAAAAAAATGTGCCAGCGTTAAACAGATATTTTTATCCCGCACTTCTCCCCGTTATCCGAATCACCAGATTTATCCCGACGCAGTCATCCTGACCGACCTGCTGAAAGAGGCGGACACGGAACTGCCGAAGACCGAAATTCACAACGAAGATGACCTGATGTGGCTGTTTACCTCTGGAACAACTTCGCGGCCCAAGGCGGTTCAGTTGACCCATGCCAATGCGGTCTTTTCCGGCATATTCGGCGCCCAGGCCTGGAAGGTCACTCCGGCGGACCGGCATTTTATTGTACTGCCGCTGTTTCATGTCAACGGCCAGTTCATCTCGGTGATGCCCACTCTCACGGCCGGCGCAACCCTGATCATGGCCGAACAGTTCAGCGCTTCAAAATATATTCATCAGGCCCGGGACCACGGGGCCACCACCACCAGCCTGGTGGCCTCCACCCTGAAGATGATGATGAACCAGCCGCCGACAGATGTGGACAATGACAATGCCCTCCGGATCGTGATGTACGCCATTGCCATTCCGGATGAAACCTGGGACGCCTTTGAAAAACGCTTCAACGTGCCGCTGTGCGATTTGTGGGGCATGACCGAGACCCTAGGGGCAACTACCCTGAATCCCATCGACGGGGTGCTGAAACGCAACTGCATCGGCATGCCGCGCATGGAAAACGCCGTCAAAATCGTTGATGACAGCGACAATGAAGTTCCCGTCGGCACGGTCGGCGAAATTATTGTCCAGGGCGTCCCCGGCCGAACCCTGATGAAAGCCTACTACAATAATCCCGAGGCCACTGCTGAAACGATCCGCGACGGCTGGCTGCATACCGGAGACAACGGCCACATGGATGAAGACGGCTATATCCATTTTGTGGACCGGAAGAAAGACATGATCAAACGTTCCGGCGAAAACGTGGCGGCCAGCGAGGTGGAATACGTCATCAGCCTCCATCCCAAGGTGGCGGAAGTGGCGGTCATCGGTGTCCCCGACCCGATCCGGGACGAGGCAGTGATGGCCCTGGTCATCCTGAACCCCGGTGAAACCTGCGAAGAACAGGAAATCATCGACTGGTGTGCCGAAAAACTGGCAAAATTCAAGGTGCCGGGGTTTGTCAAGTTCAGGGAAAACTTTCCCAAAACATCCATCGGCAAAATCCAGAAAAACATTTTGAAAAAAGAGGAAACAGAGGCCATGACCCAAAACTGACCCATGGCAAAGCGCACAGGGCCTAGCGCAGAGAACAAACACATAACGCACCATGCGCTTACCGCTATGCGCCATGCATAATTTTTCAGCAGGCAGACACTGCAAATTCCGGTTGATCCGGATATTCAAATCATAAAGATTAACATTTTGAAAGGAGGTCAGCATGCCGGTTTTCATCACTTTATGGAAGTACACCTCGGAAGGGCTGAAAGACATCAAGAACACATCCGCCCGGTTTGAATCCGTTAAAAAGATTATCGAGGCCAACGGCGGAAAGCTGGTCAAAATCTACGGCCTGGTGGGAGAGTATGACGTAATCACCATCATGGAGATGCCGAACAAGAGCACCCTGGCATCAACCATTCTCAAGATCGCCGCCTCCGGAAGGATCGTGCCCAAGACGCTGCAGGCGCTGCCGATCGAGGAGTTTTTAAGGATCACCCAGGAAATCTAGGACAAAAGCCCTGCCGGGACAAAGGGCGGAAGCAATCGTTAAAGAATTTTTTTAAGTTCGGCCAGCAGATCTTCGATCGTGGCAAAAATTCGGTCGCAGGAACAGTCGATCATCAGGTTGACCTGAACACCGGGAACATCGCCGGCATTTCTGAAGTCGGTACGAATACCGAAGATGGGTTGATCTTTTTTCCGAATGGAATAGAAATAGCCGATCTCCCAGGATGTACCGTCATCCACCAGGGGACCATCCAGCAGCGCCACCAGCATATCGGCCGCTTTGAGATGTTTTTCACAGCGGCTGAAAATCTCTTGCTTCGCCCGCTCTCCCCAGCTCTCAAGATCCTGCGGTGAAACCAGCTCATAGGGCCATATCACCGCAACCGGTTTATTCAGATCCCGCGCCAGCGCTTTGATACGCTCTTTCAGGCGCTTTAGCCAGTCTTGCTCGGCCTGGGTAAAAAGCGGTCCGGCCAGATAAAGCTTCATGCTAATCCGTCTGCTGTATTAAACTTTATGACATGATCTACCGAGAACTTGTTTTTGTCTTGACAAATTCCCTGGCATAGCGCAAAGCGCATGGCGTAAAAAGAACAAAGAACATCGAACGTTCAACGCTCAACATCGAATTTTGAATAAAAAAGAACTTATTTTTTCAGTAAATCCCGCAACTCAACAATCACATCCTCCAGGCCCTTCACCCTTTTTTCCACCAGGCGGATCCGGTCAAGAATCTGGTCCTGGTATGAAAGATAACTTTCATTCTGGGATATGATAATATCTTTCAGCTCACCGATTTCCGGTACCCCCTTATTCTCCTTTTTAGCATCTCCCTGGTCCAGATAAGCTTTTCGGTCAATACGCTGATCTTTTTTATAGGAATCGATATATTTTATTTGTCCGTCCTCAAAATACTCCCGGGCAATACCTTCCTTTTTATCGTCCTTATAGTTCCATTCACCCTGAAGCACGCCGCTTTTATAATACGCTTTGTACAACCCGTCAAGAACACCGTTGATATAGTTCTTGACCTCTTTCAGCTGACCGCCGGGATAATACTCCTTTACCATTCCCTCGGGCCGGCCGGCGACGTTTTCCCATTCTTTATAAAGACCCCCGTCCTCAAAATATTCTTTCACCATGCCTTCCGACTTGCCGTTGACCACGGCCCCCTCTCTTTTCAAATTGCCGTTCTCGTAATATTCAACCGTCTTCCCCTCGATTTTGCCGTTCCGGAAAGCCGTCTCCTTGTATATGCGGCCGTTATTATAGTATTCCCGGGTAACACCTTCGACCCGGTCATTTGAAAAATGAAGCTCGAGCCACAGCATGCCGTTTTCATGGTAAATTCTTGTCAGCCCTTCTCTCTTGCTGTTTTTGTAAAATGCCTCCGCCAGAATATTACCGTTATCATAATACTGTTTGACCATCCCGTCCGGTATCTCACCTTCGAGCTTTATCACATCATAATTCTTGTCAACAATAGTTCTGGCAACCTCTTCCCCTTTACTGTAAAACACCAAAGTTACCGTTCCGTCATTATTATCAATTTTTTTTCTAATAACCTCACCGTCTTTCATTTTCTTCATCCCATTCTTTTCTTGTTCAGTTATTTAGCGGACCATCGGCCGTGCTTTTAAAAACCGCGGTGATCACTTCGGAAATTCTGCTGACCGTAAAAGGTTTGTTCACAATAATATCAACATATTTTCTGTTTGCATCGCCTTCGGCCGGCTTCAGCTCCCAGCCGGTGGTCAAGATAACCGGCACCTTATTATCCGTTGTTTTTATCGCTTTTGCAACCTGCCAGCCGGACATGCCGGGCATGGCCAGGTCCGTAATGACCAGATCAAACCGGTTTTGCGCAAAAAGCGCCAATCCCTGTTTTCCATCGTAAGCGACAGTGACCGCATGTCCTTCCCCGGTGAGCATCTCTTTTAGAACATCACAGACCGATTTTTCATCTTCGATGAGAAGAATACCCATCTTTTTCTGAACAGGCGCTGGTTTTTTTCCATGCGTCTCTACAACAGGGCTCTGATCCAGCGGAAGACTGACAGTAAAAACCGTTTTTTCTCCTTGAGCGCTGCGAACCGATATATTACCCCCGTGCTGATCAATAATGCCGTAAGAAACACTCATCCCCAGGCCGGTAGACTTGGGACCTTTGGTGGTAAAAAACGGATCAAAGATTTTGTCCAGGATATCTTCCTTAATCCCGCCGCCGGAATCCGCAATCTCAACAAACACCCATCCCCCTTCAATCCGGCTTTTAATCCACACATCACCGCCCGCCGGCATGGCATCAAAAGCATTGCTCAGAATGTTGGTGATGACCTCCCGAAGTTCCGAGGCATTTCCCGACACATAAGGCGCTGAAGCTGAAAAATCTTTTAAAATATTGATAATAATTCCCTTTGCCTCGGCCTGTCCTTTCCATTTCGGACGGGTAAATTCAATGGCATCGTCAATGACATCATGCAGGTCAACACCGACAAAATCCTGTTCCTTTTCCTTGCGGGCAAATTTCATAATCCGATGAACCGTATCCGCGCCGTCCAAAGATGCTTTTTCGATGACCTTGAGGCTTTCGCTTATTTCGCTCATGAGTTTATCCGCCGACTTGTCCGTTCCAAGCTTGTTAATACGTCTCATGAGAAGCTGTGCCCGGCCCAGAATGGCGGACAGTACATTATTAAAATCATGGGCCACACCACCGGCCAGCTCCCCGAGAGAGCTCAGCTTTTCCGTCTGTAAAAACTGCTGCTCCATTTTTTTTCTTTCCGCAATATCGCGCAGCAGAACCACAGCGCCGGTCGGCGTTCCGGATTCATCTTTGAGCAGACTGATATTGCATTCAAATGGAGCGATTTCACCGTTCTTCTTTTTGAAATAGGCTTCAAAAATATCGACAAATCCTTTGCTTTTGAGTTCCTCAGCAAAACCTCTACCGACAATCCGATACTTCTCCCCCTCGGGCATATAATGAGTCATGCTGGTCCCGACCAGTTCCGCAACAGTAAAACCGAATATCCGTTCGACCGACCGGTTGACCCTAAGAATGGCCCCGGTAACGTCCGTTATGATGATACCGTCTCGGGTGGCTTTGAAAATATTTTCAAGAAAATCTCTGGACTCGCGAACACTGTTCTCCGCCCGTTTCAATTCGGTAATATCGGTCACCACGGCAAAAGTTCCCAAAAAACCGGATTTTTCGTCAACGATTGTTTCCGGAGAAATAATCACCGGAATCCGCTTTCCGTCTTTTTTAATTAATATGATTTCACGTGAACCGGAACCGGCAAAATTACCGGAAGACAGGACATTATCTACAGCGATCCGGGATCTTTCATCTTCGGTGTCGACAAATTTTTCAAATGACCCGCCTTCAAGCTCTTTTTTGCCGTAGCCGGTCACAATACACAACTTTTCATTGACATAGGACAGTCCGCCACCGACATCCATCACCATCAGCCCCTCGTTCATGGTCTCAACCAGACGACGAAAGTTTTTTTCACTTTCACGCAGAGACGATTCGCTGGCTGTCAGCTGCTGGTTGCTCGCCGACAACTGTTCATTGGCCGCCTTCAGCTTTTTTTCATTGGCCACCAGCCGGGCATTGACCTCGTTGAGCTGACTTTCCCTTTCCCGAAGCTCCCGGGTCTGTTCTTTGACCAGCACATCCAGATGATCGCGGTGGTTCTTCAGTTCTTCCTCGGTCCTTTTCCGCTGCGTTACTTCATGGATAATCGCCGCGCTCCCGGTCACTGCACCTTTTTTATTGTAAAGCAGGAAGATATTCTCCTCAACGGGAACAAGTTTTCCATCCCTGCGTAAAACAGCGGTTTTGAGCTTGTTGATAAATCCCTTTTCAAACAGCTCCTCCAGAAAGAGTGTTTTTTGTAAATCAAAAAATTTTTTATCAAGAAGCACTTTTACTCCGGTAACCGATTCATACTCCCCCGGTGAATCCGGCACCAGAATTCTCGGCGTTTTACCCAGGATTTCTTCCTTTTTAAACCCGGTCATCTCTGTAAAAGCCCGGTTAACATCAATAATTATCCCTTTCCGGTCCGACAGAACGATACAGTCCAGAGAATTGGCCACCAGGCTCTCCAGGGACTCCTTCTCCTGCCGGAGTCTGCTTTCCGATGCTTCAAGCGCGGCCACTCTTTTTTTTAATTCGGCAATCGTTTCCACTGGCAAAGACAACTTTTTATTTTTGCCGGGCATATAAAATAATTTAATAAATTATTCTTTTAATAAAGGTTCTTGTTCAATTTAACAAAAAAAAAGAAAGTAAACAATTAATTTCTATGCTGATTTATTGCTTGATGTTCAACTGAAGTATTTATATTATAATGACTTATCAAATTTGACCCAAAACCCGTTTCCAGGAAAGTGTGCCCTTTGGCCCAATGTATTCACCGGCAGCCCCCCCTGACCAAGGCAGGGACAGGACGGCATTTTCCGTGTGATATCCGGCAAGGAAAAAAGATTATGGCTAAAATTCTGATTATCGACGATGACGCCCGACTGGTGAAAAATCTTTCGACTTATTTGAAGGACTTCAACTATGAAACGGAATCCGCCTATAATGGAATGGAAGGATTAAAAAAAATAACCGATTTCGCCCCGGATCTCGTTATCCTGGACCTGATGATGCCTGAAATCGACGGTCTGGACGTCTGTCGGGAACTGCGGAAAACGAGCGCCGTTCCGGTCATCATGCTGACGGCCCGGGGAGAAGAGCCCGATATCGTGGCCGGGCTTGAAGTCGGTGCGGATGATTATTTGACCAAACCCTTCAGCCTGAGGGAACTTCAGGCCAGGATCAAGGCGCGGCTGAGGCGGCCGGTTATACCGAAAAGCCGGGAAACAGGCGATGATATCATTTCCTGCCGGGATCTTACTCTGGATCTTTCAAAAAGACAGGTCCGCAAAAAAGGAAAGCTTCTGACCCTGACCGGCACCGAGTTCAATCTGCTGTGGCTGCTGATGTCTCAGCCCGGCATTGTTTTCAGCCGGGACCGGCTGCTGGATGAACTCCGGGACCGGGAACTGGAAGCCTTTGATCGATCCATCGATGCGCACATCAGCCATCTGCGCAAAAAAATCGAGGACGCTCCTAAAAACCCGGCATACATCATAACGGTCTGGGGAACCGGATATAAATTTATCGATGAATAAAATAAAAAAATTCCGTATCAGTCTTTTCTGGAAACTCTTTTTTACTTTCCTGCTTTTCATTGTTGTGACATCCGTCATCATCAGTATTCTTTATTCCGGATTTGCCCCGCTGACGGAACTGCACACCCAAATTAAAAAAAGCCTGGTCAACCAAACCCTGAGTCATGCCGCGCGTATTTCATCCGAACTTGAAAAAAAGACATCCTCCCTCAAAGATATCGTCCGGCGGCTCCATGAGGAAGAGGCGGCAAATCTGGTCATCCTGGACATACAGGGCAATGAGATTGTTTCCTTTACCGAAAAGGGACTGAAAAAAAAGTCCGCTGATCATTTCAAGGCCGTCTCCGCTGCGCTGAAAAAAGGATGGGACATTCAGACCAGCTATCGCCGGTGGGTGCTGACGCCCATCGTCTCCGTCCCGCTCAAAAATAAAGACCGGGTTCTCGGCATCGTTCAGAGTTACTACCCGCGGACCCGGGATCTGCAAAGCATACTGCCGAGATGGATTCCCGGAACCGTTTCCCTCTTTGTTCTGGGCGGACTCATCGGTCTGTTATCCCGTTACCTGACCAAACCCATGCGCGAGCTGACCAAGGTTGCCCGGGAAACGGCCAAGGGCCATTTCGGCAAGACCGTCCAGATCCGCTCCCATGACGAAGTAGGACAATTGGCGGAAACCTTCAACAACATGTCGCAAAGTCTTGAAGAACTCCAGGAGTCCAGAAGGGAACTGTTTGCCGACATCTCCCACGAAATCCGGTCTCCCCTGGCCCGGATTCTGACGGACGCCGAAATCCTGATGGACCGGAATATGGACAAAGCGGAACGAAACCAGCATCTGACCGCTATCTGTACCGACGTTAAAAACCTGGATCAACTGATTGCCGATCTGTCTATCCTGTCCAGACTTGAACTGAATCAGGTCGAGATGTCTTTCACCCTTGCGTCAATCGCGAAAATTATTTCAAGTACGGTGGAGCTGTTTATTCTAAGGACCAATGAGAACCGGATAGCATTGAAGCAGGTCATTTCCCCAAACCTGCCCCGGGTCCGGGTTGACCCCAAAAGAATCGGTCAGGTCCTGTCCAACCTGCTGACCAATGCTATCCGCTATACCCCGGCAGGCGGAACCATTGAAATCGGCGCCAAAAAACAGAATCATATGATAAAAGTCTGGGTCAAGGACAACGGACAGGGCGTCCCCGAAGAAAAATTGCCCTTTATCTTTAAACGGTTCTACCGCATCGACAAGTCCAGATCCCGTTCAACCGGTGGTACCGGACTGGGGCTGGCCATTGCGCGCCAGTTTATAAAGGCCCATGGTGGAAAAATCAGTGCCGAAAGCAAACCCGGAAAAGGAACTTGCATTTCTTTCAGCCTTCCAATAGCGGTTTAAACCATTCTATCTCTTGAAACGGTAAATCCCACGGCCTTCAACGGTTCGTCAACCATACAATAGTCAAATTTTCCTTTACTTTTTCCCTGATTTACCATAATCTTAACCCTCATAAACCATGAATTAAAAATAAAGAAAAACCTGAGGACGTCCTGAACATGGCCAAACCCACGCACTCTTCAAAACCCCTGAATCCCAGACTGGAAAGGCAAAAACGCCTGTGGATTGCAATTCCGCTGATTCTGGTTTTTCTGTTTATCGGCCTGCTGGCCGGACGCGCCATTCATAAAAGGATTCTGCAGCAGACAGACACAACCCAAAAGACAGACAGTCTGATACCGGTAAAAGTGGTTCGAACAAAACCCGGCAACATCTCAAAATTTATTAAGTATTCCGGTGTCATCCAGGCCCGGCAGCAGGCCAGAATCCTTTCCGAGGTTTCCGGGAAAGTCAAGTCAATCTATGCAAAAATCGGTGATCCACTCGAACCCGGAGACCCGATCCTGAAAATTGATGACGAGGTCCTGAAATACACGGTGGAACAGGCCGAGGCCAATGTGCTGCAGCTGGAGGCCGCCCACGACGGAAGTAAAAAAGATCTGGCCCGGAAAAAAAATCTTTACGAAAAAAAGGTTATCTCCGAATTTGAATACGATATTGCCCGGGCAAAGGAAAAAACCGATCGGGCGCTGCTGAAATCAGCCAAAGCCTCCCTCAAAATCGCCAAACGGGAACTCCGGGAAACCCTGATCAAAAGCCCGTTAAAGGGAATTCTGGCCGAACGCACCGTGGATATCGGTTCGAATGTGGGCCAGGGCATTATGGTGGCCACGGTGGTGGCTGTCGATAAGGTCAAAATCAAGATCGGCGTTTCGGAACAGGCAGTGGCCCGGCTGAAAAAGGGGCAGGAAGTGACGGTCGAAACGGATGCCTACCCCGGAGAAAAATACCGGGGCGTCATCGACAGCGTCGGCACCAAAGCGGACGACAAAACACTGTCCTTCCCTGCAGAAATCATGATCAACAATAACAGGGAACCGAAATTAAAACCCGGCATGGTCGCCCGGACCACCATCAATATTGATAATTTTTTAAATGTGATATCCCTTCCTGAAGAAGCGATTTATGATATCAACGGCACTTACTATACCTGGATCATCCGGGATAATATTGCTCACCGGACAAAAGTCGTCCCGTCCTCTTTTGTCGGCCGAAACGTCGTGATCAGCAAAGGCATTGCCGCCAATCAGACCGTGGTTGTCTCCGGTCGTGAAAGACTTCTTGAAGGAAGCCGGGTCCAGATTATCGATCAACCCTAAATTGTATCTCTGCAATCCATGAAACTTGCCAGACTTTCAGTAAACAATCCGGTAACAGTCAATACCATCATGGTCACCGTTATCATTCTGGGCCTGCTGTCGCTGAGCCGGCTGCCGCGAGAGTACCTGCCGGACCTGACTTTTAATATCGCTTTGGTACTCACCAATTATCCGGGCACGGCACCGGAAGAGGTTGAAAAACTGATTACCAATCCCATTGAAGAAAAAATCAAGAATGTCGACAATATCAATTATATCATCTCAACTTCGGGGGAAGGCCAGTCCGCCATTCTGATTCGATTTGACGAAATGTCGGATGATGACTTCAAGATCATTCTGCAGGACCTGCGGGCCGCAGTTAATGAAGTCCGAGACCTGCCGGAAGAAGCCGATGACACCCGCATCGCCAGCATTGAAACCGGAGAGTTTCTGCCCTCGCTGCAGGTGACCCTCACCGGAGACCTGCCTGAAAAAGAACTCAAAGAGTTCGCGGATGAATTCAAGGATCGTCTGCTGGAAATCGACCACATCGGTAAGCTGGAGATGACCGGTGCCAGAGACCGTGAAATCTGGGTCAATGTGGAGTCGGACCGTCTGTATAGCTACGGCCTGTCTATTGAGCAGATCGCCCTGGCACTGAAAGAAACCAATTTCAACCTGCCCGGCGGAACACTTGAAATCGGTAATTCGGAATATCTGATTCGGACCATCGGCGAATTCAGCAGTCCAAAAGAAATCGAGGATGTCATCGTCCGTCCCGATCCGTCGGGGAATCACGTGAAAATCGGCCAGGTGGCCCATGTGGAAGACACCTTTAAAAAGATCCGGACGCTGGCTTTTTTTAACCGCAAACCCGGGATCAGCTTCACCATCTCCAAAAAGAAAAAAGGCAGCACTATTGCCATTGTGGACCAGATCAAGGCCATTTCGAAAGAATTCAAGGAATCCCGCCTGCCCCCGGGATGCGATGTCATCATCACCAACGACAGCTCCATCCAGATCCGGGACTCCATCAACAAGCTGGGCTCCAATGCCCTGATGGGTATCGTTTTTGTTTCCATCCTGTTGTGTCTTTTTATCGGCTGGCGTAACGCGCTCTTTGCCGCTATCGGTATTCCGGTATCCCTCATGGCCAGTTTCCTGTTTATGGAGAGTTTGGGGCTGAGCCTGAATACCAGCAGCCTGTTTGCCCTGATGATGGTGGTCGGTATTATCGTGGATGACGCGATTGTCATTATTGAAAACTGCGACCGGTATGCCGGCCGCGGCATGCCCACGGACGATGCCGCCGTCCGAGGCACCACCGAAGTTTTGGGCCCGGTCTTTACCGCCTGCCTGACCACCGTGGCCGCCTTCCTGCCGCTGATGCTGATGACCGATATCATCGGCAAGTTCCTGCGCGTGGTTCCGATTGTGGTCTGCCTGGCCCTGGCCGCCTCCCTGCTGGAAGCCTTCCTGATCCTGCCCTGTCACATCGCCGACTGGAGCAAACAGGAGCAGGAAAATAAAACCCGCAAAAAAGCTATCAGCCGGCTGAAAGATATCTATTCGAAACAGTTAAAGTTCGTCTTGCGTTTCCGCTACTATTTTGTCGGCGGTATCTTTGTGCTTTTTCTGGGGGCCTCTTCACTGCTTGCTTTCCGGGTGATCGACGTGGACATGTACACCATGGATGAGATTTCGCAATTTTATGTCAACGTGGAACTGACCGAAGGAGCCAAATTCGAAAATACCAACCGGATTATGGAAAGCATCGAACGCCGACTGTCAAAGGCTCTGCCGGAAAATATCGTGCGCTCCTTTGTGACCCAAACCGGCCTGCTGATCACGGATGAGGCCTGGGTCTTCAGTTCAAATGTCGGCAACATGATGATCGACCTGGTAGAACCCAAAGAACGAGACATTTCCATTGACGAGGTTATCCGGCTGTGCCGAAACACACTTCAGGATATCCCCGGTTACAAGAATATCAGTTTTATGAAGCTGCGCGCCGGCCCGCCCGTTTCGGCGGATGTAGAAATCAAGGTGGTCGGAAAGTATTTAAAGGTGATCAAGAAAATATCCGAAGAGATTATGACAAAAATTTCCGTCATCCCGGGTATTTACGATGTTAAGGACGATCTGGCTTTCGGTAAAAAAGATCTGAAAATATATGTCGATGAAGACAAGGCCGCCATTTACGGCCTTGACCTGTTCAAGGTAGCCGCCACCATCAGAAATGCTTTTGAAGGCACGGTTGCCACCGTTTACCGCGAAGGGGATGAAGAGATCGATGTCATCGTAAAATATGATCCGGAAAAGGTCAAGGACGTGGACGACCTGAACAACCTGAAAATACGGAGCCCGGCCGGACAGCTGATTCCTTTCAGCAATGTCGGTAAAATCCGGTTTGAACCGGGCTACACAAAAATAAAGCACTACAAGCTGGAACGGGCCGCCTCTGTTACAGCCAGCATTGACAAGGAGCTCAATTCCACCGTCAAGGTCAACAACACCATCCGGGAAATAACCCGACCGATCATGAACAACTATCCGGGTTATCGGCTCCGCTTTGAAGGCGCTTTTCGTGAAATGAACGAAGCCTTTTCCTCACTGTACAGACTTTTCGCCCTGAGCATTTTTCTGATCTACATTATTTTAGGAGCTCAGTTCAAGTCCTACACCCAGCCGTTCATCATCCTGCTGACTGTCCCATTTGCCTTTATCGGCGCAATCATGTCCCTGATTCTGACCAACGATCCGTTTTCGATCGTGGTCCTGTACGGGTTTATCGGCCTGGCCGGTATTGCCGTCAATGATGCTATCGTGATGATCAGTTTTATCAACAATGCCCGGAAATCGGGCGCCGCAAGATGGAAATCTATCATCCAGTCGGGACGACTGCGGCTGCGGCCCATTATCCTGACCTCCGTGACCACCATGTTCGGCATTCTGCCCCTGGCATTGGGACTGGGCGGCAAATCCAAGATCTGGGCACCCATGGCCAACACCCTGTTCTGGGGACTGGCCTTTGCCACCCTGCTGACCCTGTTTATTCTGCCGTCAGTCTATACCATTATCGTGGATGATTTCGGCAACTGGTGGAAAAAAAGAAAATGAACCATCCCTTTTTCCAGAAAAACGAGTATCACACCAGTGCCGGAAAAGAAAGAATAAGTCACAAGCTGTTGTTCCGGTCCCGAATTTATTACAGCATCCGGTTTATGATGATCGTTCTCTGCTACTGGCCCAGAGCACGGTTCCGCTGTTTCACGCCGGAGAGCTGGTATTGTTCCTCACGCGATGTGTTCAATACCCTTGAAGCCTGCGGCGGCCAATTCGACATCCGCGGGCTCGACAACCTGTCGGCGACCGATTCCCCGGCCGTGATTATCAGCAACCACATGAGCACCCTGGAAACCGTGACCCTGCCCTTTATTGTCCTGCCGTTTCGTTATGCCGTGTTCGTGGTCAAGGAACAGCTGTTAAAAGTTCCCTTTTTCGGCATCTACACCCGAAGCACCGGCTGTATCGGCGTGACCCGGAAAAGCCCGTCGGAAGATTTCAAACAGGTCCTGCGGGAAGGCAGCGAAAAACTCAAAAACGGCGAGTCAATCATTATCTTTCCCCAGGCCACCCGGGACACGGTTTTCCGGCCGGAAAATTTCAACTCCCTGGGCATCAAGCTGGCCAAAAAAGCCGGGGTACCGGTGATCCCCCTGGCGCTGAAGACCGACTTCTGGGGAAACGGCAAACTGATCAAGGATTTCGGACCGCTGGACTTAAAAAAGAAAATACATTTTGAATTCGGAAAGCCCTTCAACGTAACCGGTTCCGGCAAGAAAGAACATCAGAGGGTGGTGGCGTTTATTCAGGGACGGCTTGAAAAGTGGAAGGATTAATTAATTTCAAAATTTTATTTTTAATTTGGGCTTTGGCCTTTGATACTTACTAAAATCCGTTTATCAGACAGAAAATATTCGCCGGATGCCTTCCTGCCATGGACAGATCAAAACACCTTCGCTGACACGTGCTTCCGGCGCAGTGCAAAGCATCACACTTTCAGAATTTTCAAAACTTTTTTGCATGTTTTTTAGTTTTCGGATTTCAGAAGGATCAATACTGGATGCTGACTTGATCTCAGCAAGGATGGGTCTATCTCCCGGACGTTCAACAATAAGATCGATTTCCACACCGTCTTTGGTCCGCAGATAGGAAAAGCGAAAGTTCTTTTCGTAATAATCATTGAGCCGCATACATTCAAGAATTACATAATGCTCAAAAACTTTTCCATATCCATAGGTTCTCGGAGAAGGCAGCACATCTAGAAGATTTTGCAAAGCTCGACACACCCCCGGATCAAACAAATAAAACTTTGGCTTTTTCTGTTGCCGTTTTCTAACAGAAGGTTCATAGGCTTCGAGGTAAAATCCTATTAGAGTATCATTCAGCAGTTCAAAATACCGCTCGACACTTTTAGCGTCAATACCTGCTTCCCGTGCCAGCCGGGAATAATTAAGTATCTCACCGTTTGACTGAGCAGCTACTTCAAGAAATTTTCTAAATGGTTCAATTTTTCTCACAAGCTGCTCAAGCTGAACCTCCTCTTTCAGATATGTTTGGGAATATGCTTTGAGAAATCTTTTTTTATCCAGTCCAGCAGGCAGCTTCATAACACCCGGAAGGGTTCCCCATTGAAGAGCGCTGTTCAGATCAAAATCTTTTTCGAGCTCAAAAGAAGTCAGCGGATGTAAATGAAATACAAAGGCCCTGCCGGCAAGCAGGTTGGAAGCGCCATATTTTAATTTTCGCGCGCTCGACCCGGTCAGGGCAAACTTAATATCATGTTTCTCAATTCCCAGATGCACAACATCAAGAAGTTTTGGCGCTTTCTGAACCTCATCAATCACGATCCATTCCGGGCGGGAAGGTCGTGCCAGCCATTTTTCAATAAGCCGCATAGGATACATCTGGTATTCTGCTTCCTGTTCAGGATCAAGCAGATCAATCCAAAACGTATCTTTATCCTTAAAATGATGAAAAAGTAGCGTTGACTTTCCAGATCCCCTTGGACCTAAAAGAAAAAAACTATTAGAATTCGTTAGGTTAATTACTCTATGGTACATATGTCTAGAATGTACGACATTTTAGACACAAAGTCAACGATGTTTTGTTTCATGTCGAAAACACCTGCTATTTTAGATAGATGGGACATCAGAAATGACCGTGGGAAGACACACTCTCAGAAACAACGGTGAAAGCTCCACAAAAATCGGGGAACATACTTTTCGATCGGACAGTAATGATGGCGTGGATGTGGGAAGCCGACACTTTTCCGGCAAAAAAACGATTCGAAAGATGGGTAGATGGAACGCGGTAAGCGATTAAAAATGATAATTGTCAATCGGCTATTGACGAATGATGATTGATAATTTACGATTGACGATTTTCGAGTAGATTTAGTCTTTGGATTTTTCATTCATCAATCATCATTCCCCACTCGTCAATCGAAACTCGTCATTCCTCCTTCTGCTGCAGTTTTTTGAACTGTTTCAGAGTCAGGTCGCGCTTGACCTTGGACAGGTGATCGATGATCAGAACTCCGTTCAGATGGTCGGTTTCATGCTGAAACGCCCTGGCCAGAAAGCCCTCTGCCTCAATCTCGATCGGTTCCCCGTCAATGTTCAGGCCTTCCACTCTGGCACAGGTCTTGCGCTCAATTTCAACCGATATTTTCGGAAAGCAGAGACAGCCTTCTTCCATTTTTTCGTTTTCACCGGAAAGTGTTATTTTTGGATTGATCAGAGTAATCAATTCGTCATCCACATCAACCACGAAAATCTGTTTACTGATGCCTACCTGGGGAGCAGCGAGACCGACGCCCTTTTCGACATACATGGTTTCGGACATATCTTTGACAATCTGTTTGATTTCTTCATCAACGTCCTCGACCGGTGCACACTTTTTTCTCAGAACCGGATTGGGGAAAATTAATACTTCCATCGTTGCCATAACTTAACCCGCCTGTTTATAAAGATCACTGTTTGCCTCAGGGTCGCTCAGTATCCAGGGCTCCCCCGACGTGATTGCCACCGTATGCTCGAAATGTGCGGAAAGACTGCCGTCTGCCGTTACTGCGGTCCAGCCATCTTCAAGCACTTTCACCCCGTATCCTCCCATGTTCACCATAGGTTCGATCGCAAACACCATTCCTTCTTTCAGCCGGGGATTATGGGACTGCGGGGAATGAAAATTCGGAATCTGCGGATCTTCATGAAGGTTCATCCCAATGCCATGTCCCACAAAATCCCGGACCACACTGAAGCCATTGGCCTCCACATGCTTCTGAACCGCCACCGACACATCCGAAAGCCTTTTGCCCACCCGCATTTTTTTTATTGCCGCATAAAGGGATTCCCGGGTCACCTTCATCAGCTTTTCCGCTTCCGGACGTACATTACCAACGCCTACGGTAATGGCTGCATCCCCGAAAAACCCATCGATCTTCGCCCCGACATCAATACTGACAATGTCCCCGTTTTTTATTTTCCGGGAATCCGGAATACCGTGGACAACCTCGTTATTAATGGAAACACAAAGGGTTGCCGGAAAACCGGAATACCCTTTAAATGCGGGAATCGCACCTTTTTTTCGAATAAAGCTTTCTGCAATCCGGTCCAGTTCAATCGTCGAAATGCCGTCTACGATATGCTTCTTGAGTTCCTGAAGCGTCTGTCCCACAATCATGTTGGCTTTTCTCAGTTTCAATACTTCCCGTTTGCTTTTAATGATAATCACAATTCAGAATCCTTATCAAAATCACCCATATCATTCGCATGGCAAAATCCGGGCAGTGAAAGCAAAAACCCGCTTAAAACGGTTAAGCGAGTTTTTTGAACTCATATAAATATGATAGCACACCCCGTGGGGGAAAAATCAAGGCTTTTCTAAAAAGGCAGGCCCTTTTGAAATGTCAAAACTCAAATTAAAAGGGTCGAATAAAATACAAAGTTCCAATGTCAAAAGGACTATCTTTTTTGTATTCCTTTTCTATTTGAACTTTGCTTTTTGGCATTTAATTGACATTTGAGCTTCGGCATTTGACATTCAATATTTATCCGGTCTTTAACTTTTTGGTGGTGCCGCATCAACCGTTATTATTTATGGCAATATGGCTAACTCAGGGTACTCCCCGAGCCTCTTCTGAACGGCAGCGAACGGGTCCTGGCTGAAAACTTGTAGACACCGGCAATCCCCTTGAATCTTTCTGCAATATTCTTTCTTAACATACCGACAACCTTACCCTCTTTCAGAACCACCAGGCGGGTACGACCGGTCTCTGCAAATTTCTTTATGGCCGCATCCAGACCTTCTTCCGAATCAAAGGTCTGAATGGGCGAAGACATGACAGTGAATGCCTTTTCAGTATCAAAATCCGTCCCGTTCAGCGCCGCCCGCAAAAGATCATTGGTGGTAATAATCCCGACACTTTCCTCTCCGCGGTTCACAATGATGGACCCCACTTCTTCATTTAGAATTTTTTCGGCTACTTTTCGCAGGCAGGTGTTTTCTTCGCAGTACGAGGCGCCGGGCCTCATGATGTGAGATATTGGTAAAGACATGGCAACTCCCCTTTCTGCGTTAAACAAGTATTGTTAAACTCCTTTAACCATCCAGGGTCGGCGGACCGGCCACCGGAAAACCGTTTAGGAATACATCAATTAACCACGGATCATTCCAACGTCCTGTAATTTCTTGTTCGGTCGGATTTAGTAATAATCAAATAAACGCTTTAATGGCTAAGACAATCAGCACCAGCCCTCCCAGAAAAAGCAACAGCAGGGCACCGTAATTTATGATTTGAGACAGAATGAAAAGTCTGAAATTTTTATTCTCATCCTGCCGGTTCTTTTTCGCGTGATAGTCATACAAGTGACGGTTCTGCAATGTTTAAGCAGTCTCCTCTTTCACCCGGGCATCCAGGACGGCTTTGATCCTTTTCAGACGGGTAAAACTCTCACGTTCCATTTCATCAAGGCGCATCCGAATATACTTCACCGTGGCGGTAAGCCTGGGCATGACAATATATTCCAGTGCGTTCACCCGTCTTTTGGTCTTTTCAACTTCCAGCGCCAGTTTTCGGACCGTTTCTTCAATTTCTGCCAGTTTAATGATTTTGGACAATGCAATTTCCATCTTTTTACCGGCATCATCCAGCATGGCAGAAGTATCGGTCAGACCGTATCCTCTGTGAATCAGGGTCCGCTCTACCTTTCCGATTTCAACCAGGGGAACGGTCACCCCCATGACATTTCTGGAATTCATTTTCACCTGGACATCCTGCTCGGCATTGAGAGCCGCCTCTTTAACCGCTCCCGGCCCCATCACTGCCTGAGCCGAAAGGAGATCTGCGTACGCCTTGTTCAGCTGATCCTCCGCCTTTTTGCGAACATTTTTTACATCACCGGCAATATTCAAAAACTCGGAAATAAGCGCATCCCGTTTCTCTTTTAAAAGTTTGTGCCCCCGTTCGGCCAGAATCTTTCTTTTTTTAAGCTGCAGAAGCTCCATTCGGGTCGGTTTAACGCCATCAATAATATCTGCCATAAATCACTGTCTCCAAAACACTGCCCAGACCTTCCATACCGGAAAATCTTGCAATTAAAAACATTCTCAAATTTAAATTTTCTTTAATTCTGTCGTTTGAGACGGTTGGTATTCGGTAAATGCCCGTTTTACCCGTCATCTACACAATATATAGCATTTATTTTCTGTGATTCGGATGATATTTTTGAATATGTTCATTATCGATCCGTTTCAGATCCCCTTCATTCAGGACGGTCAGCAGCTTCCAGCCCAGGTCCAGGGTCTCTTCAATTGACCGGTTGGTATCCCGGTCCTGGATAACAAATTCATTTTCAAAGGCATCCGCAAACTCAAGAAATTTTTTGTCCCTTTCCGTCAGCGCCTCCTCACCCACAACCGCCACCAGATTGCGTACGTCCCGGCCCTCAGCATATGCGGCATAGCACTGGTCGGAAACACCGGAATGATCTTCACGGGTCCGGTCCTCACCGATCCCCTGATTCATCAACCGCGACAGGGACGGCAGCACGTCTACCGGTGGATAGATGCCTCTGCGGTGGAGATCTCTTGAGAGCACAAACTGACCTTCCGTAATGTATCCGGTCAAATCAGGAATGGGGTGGGTAATATCATCATCCGGCATGGTCAGGATCGGCACCTGGGTAATAGACCCTTTACGTCCCCGAACTCTTCCGGCGCGTTCATAGCTCATGGCCAGGTCGGTATACATGTACCCCGGGTAACCGCGGCGCCCCGGAACCTCTTCCCGTGCCGCCGAAATCTCACGCAGCGCCTCACAGTAGTTGGTCATATCCGTCAGAATAACCAGAACATGCATGTCACATTCAAACGCCAGATATTCCGCTGTTGTCAGGGCGATCCGCGGCGTAATAATCCGTTCAATCGCCGGGTCATTGGCCAGATTGATAAAGGCCACAATCTGCTCCATGGCACCGGTACGCTCAAAATCACGCATAAAAAAGTTTGCCTCGTCACTGGTGATCCCCATGGCGGCAAACACCACCGAAAACGGTTCTTCCGACCCCAGCACTTCCGCCTGACGGGCAATCTGGGCCGCCAGTTCATTATGGGTCATACCGGCCCCGGAAAAAATCGGCAGTTTCTGTCCGCGGACCAGGGTGTTCATCCCGTCAATGGTGGAAACACCGGTCTGAATAAATTCATCGGGAAAGGCCCGGGCGGTCGGATTGATGGCCGCGCCGTTGATATCCAGTTTGATCTCGGAAATAATTTCCGGCCCGTCATCGATCGGCCGGCCCAGACCGTTGAAAAAACGGCCGACCATATCCTTGGAAACAGACAGTTTCATGGTATCACCGGTAAAACGGACAGAGGTGTTCTTGGTGTCGATGCCGGAAGTGCCCTCAAAAACCTGTACAATAGCAAGACCCTCTCTGGATTCCAGGACCTGGCCATTTCGCTCTTCGTCCGTCCCGGTCCGAATTCGAACCACCTCACCGAAGGCAACATCCTCAACCCCCTCTACCACCATGAGCGGCCCGGCAACCTCTTTTACTGTTTTATATTCCCTGGTTTTTATATCCGCTTTCATTCTATTCTCCTAATGAATTGAATTGTTCTTTCATTCTTTCAGCAAGCTTATCCGACTCATCCGCAAAGGTTTCGTTATCCAGATATTTCATGTTGGCAATCTCGTCTTTAACGGCCAGGCCGGTAACAGCCTCGATAGCGATCCCCTTATCCAGAGACTGATTGGCCAGATCACAAAAGTTCATGATAATATGGAGCATTCGGTTCTGTTTATCCAGCGGGCAATACGTATCCATTTTATGAAAAGCATGCTGCTGGAGATAATCTTCACGAATCATTCTTGCGACTTCCAGGGTCAGCCGTTCACGCTCCGGCAGGGCGTCGGGCCCGATCAGCTGAACGATTTCGGCCAGTTCGGATTCTTCCTGAAGAATGACCATAGCCCGGTCACGCAGTGTTCTAAACTCCGAAGAAAGTTCCTCGTCATACCATTTTTTGGTAAAATCAAGGTTCAGGGAGTAACTTCTCAGCCAGTTGATAGCCGGGAAATGGCGTCGGTCCGCCAGGGACGAATCGAGCGCCCAGAAAGAACTCACCACTCGCAGGGTATTCTGGGAAACCGGTTCTGAAAGGTCCCCGCCCGGTGGCGACACCGCTCCGATAATGGAAACCGAACCATACTGATCTTTACCGCCCAGCGTGACCACACGGCCGGCCCGTTCATAAAAACTGGCGATTCGGGTGGCCAGATACGCCGGATAACCTTCTTCTCCCGGCATCTCTTCCAGGCGGCCGGAGATTTCGCGCAGCGCTTCGGCCCAGCGCGAGGTGGAGTCCGCCATAATGGCCACGTCATAGCCCATATCCCGGTAATATTCCGCAATTGTCACACCGGTATACACCGAGGCCTCACGGGCGGCCACCGGCATGTTCGAGGTATTGGCAATCAGGGTGGACCGCTCCATCAGTTTAAAGCCGGTCTTCGGATCATCAATTTCCGGAAATGTATCCAGAACCTCGGTCATTTCGTTCCCGCGCTCACCGCAGCCCACGTAAACAACGATCTGGGCATCGGACCAGCGTGCCACCTGCTGCTGGCTCACGGTTTTGCCTGTACCGAAACCGCCCGGAATAGCCGCTGTTCCGCCTTTGGCCATGGGGAAAAAGGTATCGTAAATCCGCTGTCCCGTCAGCAGCGGAATGGTAGGATCAACTTTTTTCTGATAAGGACGATCAATCCGCACCGGCCACTTTTGAAGCATGGTCACGGGAATGTCTTCGCCGTCTTTTTCAATCACCGCAATGGTGTCCTTTACCGTAAAGGAACCGGTTTTGATATCCTTGACCCTACCGCTGATACCGGGAGGAACCATGATCTTGTGGTTGACCACACCGCTTTCAGGGACCGATCCGATGACATCACCGGCCTCAACGGCCACACCGGTATCAATTTCCGGAGTAAATTCCCATTTCGCCGCATAATCAAGACCCGGCACATCAATACCCCGGGCGATAAAATCACCGGACTCTTCTTTTATCCGCAGAAGCGGCCGCTGAATACCATCATAAAAATTCTTGATAATACCGGGACCCAGTTCGACACAGAGCGGTTCACCGGTGCGGACAATTTTTTCACCCGGTTTCAGCCCTGAAGTATCTTCATACGACTGAATATAGGCCTCGTCACCATCCAGACGAATGGTCTCACCCATGAGGCCGTCGTCACCGATCCGGACAACTTCATACATTTCACAGCCCTTCATCCCTTTACCGATGACCAGGGGGCCTGCTATACTCTTTATAGTTCCGTCTTTATATTCGGGCAATTTTCGTTCCTCCCTGTAAAATGATTAAACGAATAAAAAATTCATGCAAACCGGCTATTTCTCAGCCCATTCACTTATTTACTGACATCCGCACCGATCGCTCTGCGGATCAGTTCACGGATGGGATCAATTTCCCGTTCAATGGGACCGTCAACATCCGGCACTTCCACAATAATCGGCGTCACCCGTTTGGAGCTCTGGTGATCTTCTATCTCTTTGCGGTTATCCGCGGCAAAACGTTCCGTCAGAATAAGTACCCCGAGTCCGTCTTCAGCCAGAATATTTTTCAGATGCTCTTTACCCGCTTGCGGCAGATAGGTTCTTTTAACCCCGGCCAGGCTGAATCCCGTAACAGTATTCTGTTCCCCAATGACCGCAATTTCCATAACTTAGACCCTCAAGACAAATTCTCTGATTTTATCCGGTGACAATCCGGCCTCCTTGGCCCTTGAAACAGCCCGAATATTTCTTATTTCCGTATCTTTCCTGGACAAAAAGCCCAGCACCGGCGCAATGCCATAAGGCTGTTTGATTGCCGCATCTCTGCCCACGGCCAGGGCAGCCTCTTCAATGGCTTTCTCCAAAACGTAAAGGGATTTGTCTTTTTCATAGTCCGGTAAAACTTCCATCAGCGGTTTATAAAACAGGCTTCCTTCAAGCTCCGGCAGAAGCGCAGATATTTCATCAATCTCGTCAAATATTCCGGAGACCCATTGATGAATATCCCCTCCCGAAATCAGATAACTTTCGATATCCGAGAACAGCAGATGGTCGTTTTTTGCCCGCAAAACCGTTTTCAGATTCAGCGCATCGATACGTGCGGCAACCCCCGGAACCAGCGGAATCAAATCACCGTCGCCCGTCACCGCATTCCACATTTCTTCCAGTAACAATTTATCCAGCATGACCTCTACCGGAAGAAGATTCTTTTCCTGTTCATAATCAGGCAGCAGTGTTGAGATGCTGTCATAGGCGGTTCCCTCAAAAGCGGTAAGGATATCTTCGACCGACCCCGATTCCGCCAGTTTTTTCAGGAAATCACCGTTCATCTCACCGAACGGCACCATGCGTGACATGATTTGATCGGCGCCCAGACCGCTTCGAACACCACGCAAAATGGTTTTCAGGTTTTTGACATCCCACTGCTGTTTTAAAAAATTGAGGACCCGTTCCATTTTTGCCGGAAACATCCCGGAGACTTCACAGTAGACATCTGCTGTCTGGCGAATCAACAGATCTTCGATGGACTCGGCATTTTCCAGGACCAGTCCCTGCATGGCCAGGGCATATTCTGAATTTTCAAGAATTGAGGCAATCTCCGCCACAGACCCGGTGTTGATCATCTCTTCGAGAGTGTCCGGTTTAATCAGCTTGGCTTCCTTCGCCTTGATCCGGGCATTGGCATAAAGATAGGGCAAAATGTTTTTCAAATTTTTAATCAAAAAAATCAGGAACGGCAGAAAAAATCCCAGGCCCAACAGTAACACAATTAGCAAAAAGCTGTTATTCATTATGGCTCCTAGCCAGTTGTCTAATAAGATTTTCAGGTTGTTTAAAAATGCTCAAATGCAAGGCTTGCGAATCCGTGAGGCGTACGCAATCAAGTACGCTGTAGCAACGAACGGTTCGTGTAACACAGCATATGGCTATTTTCCAGCAACCTGTCATGCAAACAATGTTTTTGCCACCAAAGTCCTTATATCATCTCTAAAACGGTCGATCCTTGCTTCAAAAGTATTATCGATCCTGACCTTGCCGTCGGCGCTCTTGACCACGACCCCGCCGAGACAGGCGAGCGCTTCTTTCGAAACCGACAGGGACATGCTCCGCCCCAGTTCAGCCCCGGTTTCCCGGGCAATCTCATTCAGGCGGTCTTCCGGAATCAGCGCCTTATCCCGCGGATCGAGAATCACCTCCAGAGATGAAGCCCCGGACGAAAGCACTGATTCCCGGATTAGGGACACAAGAATTTTTTTATAATTTTCACTCTTTGATTCGGCCAGCTGTTTCATATTTTCACGGGCACTCTCAAAGGCCCGGCCCACCATCTCCTCCTGGGCCTTAACCTTTTCCCGACGGGCCTTGATCCTTGCCTCTGCCAGAATTCGCTGGGACTCCCGGCGAGCTTCCTGCTCTCCCCGGGATACAATGGCGCCGGCTTCAGTGTCCGCCTTTTCGCGGGCCTCGTTGAGCACGCTGTCCGCTTTTTCACCGGCCTCCGCCAGAATGGCGGAAATCTGCGCCTCCGCACCCTTCTCTATTTCTTCAATAATTTTCCGGACACCATCCGCTGACATAAATGGATCCTTTCCTTCAAATCAAAATTCATATTAAAGTACTTTAAGTACTTAAAATACTTGAAGTACTTAAAGTAGAAACCCAGGCACACATTGACATTCACTGTTTTTTTTAAGACTTTGCAACCTTTAAACTTCAGGCACTTTAGCTCACTTTAAGTACTTGAGGCACTTTTCCTACATTACACCGGCACCGACCATGATCAGAATAGCAATCAGCAGTGCAAAAACCGCAAAGGTTTCGGACATTACCGAAAGCACCATATTCTGTCCCAGTGTTGCAGGATTTTTCGCCACAGATCCCATGGCCGCGCCCGCGGTCATTCCCTGTCCAATTGCCGTCAGTCCGCCCAAAGCGGATGCCATACCGGCACCGAGACAAATCAGGCCCAGTTCCATGGATATCGGCTTGATCTCACCACCCAGGAGTCCGACACCCATCAGGATCAGGACCGCAGTAACAAATCCGTAAATTCCCTGGGTCTGGGGAAATGCCTGGAGAATCAGCACCGGACCGAATTTTTTAGAATCTTCCGCAATCACGCCTGCGCCGGCCGCACCGGCGATCCCCACACCGATACCGGATCCGATCGCTGCAACGCCCATGGCCAATCCGGCCCCCAGTGCCGCCAGTCCCAAACCTAATGTAAATTGAACGCCTTCCATAACCCTGTACCTCCTGTATTTACCGTTAATCTAATTTGCAATTATCCGTTAATTTATGTTTGTCAAAAACGTTGTTATTCAAATCTTCTGTCAATGTTTTGATTCGGTAATATCCCTTTTTACGCGGAATGGCGCGAAATCATCGCCGCCGCCGCTGTAAAACTTGCCGAAAAACTCTACAAAATGAAGACGGATTCCGTGAGCAAACGCACCCATCAGGTTCAATACAAAACTGAACAGGTGCCCGAAAATAAAGATACCAATAGCAAAGATCCAGCCCACATAATCAATGCCCCAGGTCATCTTGGCCAGCGCATTGATGGCCACAGCCAGACCGAAACTGACCAGTCCCAGTGCCATGAGCCGGGCATAGGAAAGGGAATCTCCCAAAAGACCCGTCACCCCGAAAAGCGCCATTCCCTTCTCCGCATAAAGCAACAGCAGCAAGGCCGGAACCGCAAAAATAACGGCCGGTGTGTTCGCTTCAAAATAGTAACAGATCAGAGCAAGTTCCAGAAAAAAGATCCACACATTTTTCAGCGCCGATGGGATATCTTTTCGCCGGGTATCTTTAATGATCCCCATCACGATACCGATATTCAAGTGAATCAACCCCACTCCGATGGCAAAGAGCAGAAAAGTGGATACATCTACCATAGGATTAATCACCACCAGACGGTTCAAAAATTCAAGGCCCAGGTAACCGGGATCGGCGGCGAAATTCCCAAACCACCCGCCGGTCATCGCGCCCAGGAAAACCGTTGACGCCCCACCCAGCGCCAGCAACAGACCCGCACTCTTGTACAGACCGTAATATTTGCCGGCCCCCCGCAAAATAAAGAGCCCCAGCACCAGGCACATCAGTCCGTACATGGCATCTGTAATCATCAGGCCGAAAAAAAACAGAAAAGACGGAAAAATAAGTACCGTGGGATCGATTTCATCATACCGGGGCGGTGCATACAGTTTCACCAGCAGCTCGAAATGTTTCAGAATACCGGGATTATCGAGCGCCACCGGCAGTTTCTCCACCGGTTCATCCGGTTCCGATATTTCGGCAAAGACCAAACCTTGACAGCCGTCTTCAACTGCCTTCACCACCGCATCCGCTTTTTGGGCTGTCACCCAGCCCTCAACCACAAAAGCGCTGTCGGTTTTGGCAAAATTCGAATAAATCTCGGCCCTTTCCCTTTCAATCAACAGCAGCTCGCGTAACGCTTTCAGTCGTGAACGCCATTTTACGGCAGCTTCGCCAATGGACGCGCGGCATTTCTCCTGATTTGAATGAATTTCCGAAATCCGGGTTTCAATAGCGACTATGACACTCTGGGGCGTGCCTTCCAGACCGTTCGCATTGATCCGATCCACATCCCATTTTCTGAAAAGTGACAGAACTTCATCTTCATCCTTTAAAAGGGAAATCACCAGAATACAGGTCTCAGTCTCTGAAACAGGCGTTTCCGAAAAAACACAGATACCTGCCGTCGTATTTTCAATTTCCGTTTTCAAACCGCTGAAATCTTTTTTTGGGGAAATCCCCATAACCGCATTGACAAACCGCCCCTGTCCAAGGGTTTCCACGGGAAAATCAAGAGAGGCCAGCTTGTTCAGCGCTTCAGCCTGAGTGGACAGTTCCGACTTCTCCCCCTCCAGCTTTTCAAGGGTATCCAGGGGATCCGCGATCAGGGACTCCGCCGCTTTCGACGCCACAGCGACTTCTTCAAACAGCGCTTCACCGGAAAAATCCTCTATCGCTATTTTTTCCGGTGCTGCCGGGGCAAAAAGCATCTTGAAAAAGCCCTCTTCCGGTTCCGGTACCACCATGGAGAACACATCCAGAATCCGGTTCACCGACATCAGCTGAGTCGTGACTCTGCGGACATCCGCAGAAGCAGGATGACCCACCACAAGGTCTTTCCAGCTCTCTTTGGTAAGCTTCTCTCTGAAATCCGTAACCTGCACCGCACCCAGTTCATGCAGCCGCTTAACGGCTTTCTGTTTCATGGACCCGTGGACCAGAAACCGGGCCCGTTTCATGCGCTCGGGATAGAACATTTACGCTTCTCCTGTAACCTGACTCATAATGACTTTTACCGCAGCCGATATTTTGCCCTCGCCGCTGGACTGAACCGCCCGGGAATCTTCCACCCCCTGCTGAATAATCTTTTCAGCCTCCGCCTGCGCTTCGCCAGTGGCTTTTTTCATCATCTTCTCTGCTTTTGCCGAAGCATCATCAGAAGCCTTCTGAATGATATCTCCGGCATCCTGTTCCGCCTTGACCAGAAGGCTGGAAGCCTTTTTTCGAGAGGCTTCAATACTGTCCACCGCTTTTTTTTCCGCACCCTTTACCTTGTTGAGAGAATCAATCATATGACTGGTACCCCTTTTAAATTTCTTAGTAGATAATATATTAGGTGTAACACTAAATTTTTATAGTATCAAAAAAATTTCTTTTTTATCAAGGATTAATTTTGAAATAGATTGTTATTCTGTAATCTGAAAAATCCAGCGATTTAAAAAACATTATATTTACTATATAATAAATTTTTTCCTTTTTTTTAACCCAATCAGCAACGATAAAGTACAAAAAGCAATGCGGTAAACAATTCAATTTTATTCAATAAAAAAGCAATCGAGTAGCTGGGGGTGGTTGCCCGCCCCCGGCTCTCACACCATCCGGCATGCCTGATAAGCACCAAGGCGGTTTCCTGCGGCAACTTTATGTTCTTGCCATCTTATAGATAAACTTACAAGTCCCTGTTCCTCGAACCATTTCAGCTTCATAGCCCGATGGGCCTGCG
>Ga0272441_10001501_pt1 | contig 49760 bp, 48 predicted proteins | sample SSMProp6N_FD_193582 | JGI IMG/M metagenome (GOLD analysis project Ga0272441, IMG submission 193582) | Marine sediment archaeal communities from Little Sippewissett salt marsh, Falmouth, MA, United States - SSM-Prop-6N | ecosystem: Environmental > Aquatic > Marine > Wetlands > Sediment ... | reverse complement strand
TATATCGATCACCTGGAGATCATGACGAATATGATCTTTTCTCCACAGGACCGGATGGAGAAGAGGGAGGCGACGGGAAGAACGCGGATATTGTCAGCTGGGAATAGGGATGCAGCATAGAATGAACGGCCCAGGAAAAGGGTTTACTCTGGTAGAGGTCTTACTGGTGGTGGTGATCATGGCATCACTGGCCCTGATCCTTGCACCGAGAATAAACATGGAGTTTGCTTCACCTCAGGTTAAATTGCAGAGGACCTTTGAAGAACTCTCTGAGATGGCCTCCGAAGGAGAAAGGGTCAGATTATGGATCGACCAGAGAGAAGAACTCAAGGCCCAGAAACTTGTCTTTTCCTCTGAGGAAGAAGGATCCACATGGCAGGAACTGGATCTTAAGTGGCTTTATTTTGATGGAAAATGGAAAGCAGAAGTGAAGGAGTGTTATTTTTTCCCTGATGGAAGCTGTACTCCCTGGAACCTGTCCCTCCAAAAGGGATCAGATGAATTCCCCTTCACCATAACAGTTACATGTACAGTATATGAGGGCCGGCTTTAGCCAGCCCTCATATTTATACTCTTATACAGGGGGTTTCCGAATACATTTCATGATATCTGGAGAAGTTCCCTGTATCTTGGATAGGGCCAGAGGTCGTGGGATATGACCTGTTCCGAAGCGTCACATATTCCCCTGATAGCTTCGTAAAGTTCCAGGCCTTCTCCAGTAAGAATCTCCGCCTGTTTCTCCAGATCCTCACTCTGGATCCTCTTCCTCAGGTCATCCATTCTGTCAATGGAGTCAATGAGAGCGTTCTTCATGGTGGCCAGCCTGCCCAGGTATTTCTTCCAGTGAGAAAGGGAACCAAGGGTTTCATCAGAAAGTGATGAAAGAGCCGTGTTCTCCAGCACCATCTGTTTGGACAGGGCGGGCAGAACACCTTCCCAGACCATGGAGCTCAAGACCGACATTTCTATGTCCAGGGTTTTGACGTACTGCTCCAGCCTGATATCATAATATGCTGATATTTCCCTCTCTGAAAAGATATTCAGCCCAGAAAGGAGCGCCTTGTGTTCAGGGACCAGGTAAAGAGAAAGGGCTTCCTGGGTGGTGTTGGCAATGGTCAGACCTCTTCTCAGGGCTTCATCTTTCCACTCCTCTGAATAGCAGTTACCCTCGAAACGGACGTTCCTGCTTTCCTTCACAGCATATCTTATGGCGTCAAGTGCAGCGTCCACCACGTCTACCTCGTTGATCCGTGCCTCTATTTTCGAAGCCATTTCATTTATTCCCCAGGTCCAGATCGCAAGTATCATGGTCAGGGGAGGAGCAAGGGCCTGAGGAGCCCCCGGAGCGCGAAACTCGAACTTGTTACCTGTGAATGCCAGGGGAGATGTCCTGTTCCGATCCGTATTATCGGGAATTATGGAAGGCAGTCTGTTCAGTCCCAGATCCATGGAGCCTCTTACCGGAAGATCCTCGGGAAGTCCCTTTTCTATGGTCTCCAGAATGTTGGTCAGTTCCTCTCCAAGAAAAACACTCATTATTGCAGGAGGAGCTTCGTTCCCTCCAAGGCGATGCATGTTTCCGGGAGATGCTATGGCAGCCCTGAGGAGGTCCATGTATTTCGAGAGGCCCAGAAGTAGGGAGCTGACAAATGTCAGGAACTGGATGTTTCTTCTGGAATTACCTGAAGGTTCCAGCAGATTCCTGCCCTCGCTGTCCATGATGGAAAAATTGGTATGTTTGCCGCTTCCATTTAAACCGGCAAAGGGCTTTTCGTGAAGGAGAAGGCTCAGATCGTGTCTCCGTGCCATCTTTCTCAGGGTTTCCATGACAAGCTGGTTCTGATCGCAGCCAAGGTTGGCTTCCACGAACTGGGGTGCACATTCGAACTGGCAGGGGGCCACTTCGTTGTGCCTTGTGGTAAGGACAACCCCAAGCCTGTAAAGATCTCGTTCCACGTCTTCCATGAAAGATAATATCCTGGGATGGATGGAACCGAAATAATGATCTTCCATTTGCTGACCCTTTGGTGGGACCGATCCGAGGATGGTTCTTCCGCAAAACTGGAGGTCCGGTCTTTTTGAGGCCATTTTCTGGTCCACCAGGAAGTATTCCTGTTCGGCACCCACTGTGGCTTTCGCCCACTTGACCCCACGGTTGCCGAAAAGCTTGAGGAGCCTCATGGAAGAGTTCTCAAGGCCGTCCAGGGCTTTAAGAAGAGGGGTCTTTACATCCAGGGGTGTCCCGTCATAGGAGATAAAGACGGAAGGGATACACAGGGTTCCGCCCTTTTTGCTCGGCAGGAGGAAGGCCGGGCTGCTTGGATCCCATGCAGTATATCCCCTGGCTTCAAAAGTGGATCTTATCCCTCCTGAAGGAAAGGAGGATGCATCAGGTTCACTCTGGACAAGTTCGCTTCCCTTGAATGCCTCGATAGGAAGACCGTTCTCATCTGCATAAAGGAAAGCCATGTGTTTTTCCGCAGTGGATTCGGTCCTTGGCTGGAACCAGTGGGTATAGTGGGTCGCCCCGTTAGCCGTGGCCCATTCTTTCATGGCGGTGGCCACCATGTCTGCGATATTGGGGTCGATCTTCTGTCCGCCCTCTATTGAAGCGATCAGCTTCTGATAAATTTCCTTGGGCAGTCTTTCTTTCATAACCCTTCTGTTGAATACGTTGACGCCAAACAGTTCTTTGGGCCTTTCCAGGGCCATGGATATCACTCCTTTATCCTTGTAATATAAGGGGGAAAATAAAGATGCACCTTTATACCATTTTCTTGAAGATCATGCAAGTTTTTCTGAGAATTACCTGCAAGCTATTAAGAATACACATGCCAAACAAAGCATTTTATAGTAATTCAGCAGGTATATTGCAAAATAGGCCCTGCTTTCTTCCCTGACAGTATTTTCAAAACCTGATCCTTAAGAGGGGGAAAACTTCAGATCATGGAAAGGAAATGAGAAATACCATGGGGGATTGTTGTAAAATCATTGTGGCATTTCTCCGAGGAAGGGGATGAGAAAGAATCATGTTACTGAAAAAGGTCTTTAAGTTCGATGCAGCCCATAAACTCGAATGCTACCATGGAAAATGCGAGGCCCTCCATGGACACACATATCGTCTTGTGGTGACAGTAGAAGGCCAACCTGATCATGAAGGAATGGTCATTGATTTTGTACAGTTGAAAGCTCTGGTGCAGGAAAAGGTTATCAGTCGCCTTGACCATGCCTATCTAAACGACGTTATCCCCCAGCCTACTGCGGAAAATATTTCCAGATGGGTATGGAAGGAACTCATGGAACCTCTGGAATCTCTTGATGTCAGTATCCATAATATAGAGGTATGGGAGACAGAGACCAGCGGAGCCATAATTACCGGGGATGACATGAAATGAAGGATGTTCAGAACGAGCAGGACAGCAGGAACATTTCCATCGACAGGGTAGGGGTAAGCGGTGTATCCTATCCCATTGTTGTTCTTGATCCTGAGTTCAGTCAGCAGCACACGGTGGCAAGAGTAAGCATGTCCGTATCCCTTCCCGAAGATACCAGGGGTACCCATATGAGCAGGTTCATAGGCCTCCTGAACGATTTTCAGGGCAAGGTGACCCTGGATAGTCTGGAAGACATGGTGGATATCATTAAGGACAGTCTTAGCGCAGAAAAGGCTCAGCTCAGTTTTGAATTTCCCTATTTTGCAAAAAAGAAAGCCCCGGTCAGCAGGATCGAAAGCTATTCCAGATATGATGTTCTTTTCCTGGCTTCCAAGGAAAAAGAACAGTTTGATTTTATCCTTGAAGTGAAAATACCTGTTCAAACCCTTTGCCCCTGTTCCAGGGAGATTTCTGAAGCAGGAGCTCATAACCAGAGGGCATCTGTGGATATTGCAATTCGAATGAAGAGCCTCGTCTGGATCGAGGAGATAGCTGAGATCGGGGAAAAAGCAGCCTCTGCACCGGTTTTTTCCCTTCTGAAAAGGGAAGATGAAAAGTTTGTTACTGAGTTCGCCTACTCCCGCCCCAGGTTTGTGGAAGATGTGACAAGGGAAGCAGTGCTGTCCCTTGAAAAAGATCATCGTATAACCTGGTTCAGGGTAAAGGTCATAAGTCAGGAAAGCATTCATAATCATGATGCCTTTGCCGAGATAGAACGCAGCATGGAGAGATGATACAGATCTTCAGGGAGGTTGCAAATGAACATCCTTTTTGCCGGAAAACCCTTTGAACGATTCAGGTCTGACTTTGAAAAGGTCTTCCCTGGTCATGCTATCAGGATCGAGGACGATATGGAACTGCAGAATTGTATTTCCTGGGCCCATATTATCATCCTGAGGCCTGTCCCTTTTGGGGAAGAGCTTCTCTCCCGTGCCGGTAACCTGATCCTGGCCCAGCAATGGGGTGTAGGTGTAGAAGGTCTTGATGTGGAGGCCTGTACCAGATATGGTGTATATGCGTGCAACGTTCCTTCCAGGGGTACCGGAAATGCAGAAGGAGTTGCAGAGATAGCTTTGATGCACATGATGCTTCTCGGTAGAAGATACAAGCGATCTCAGGAAAAACTTCTGGAAGGAAAATTTTTTACGCCGCCTGGAAGGGTAATGTGGCAGAAGACCGCCTGTGTGGTCGGCCTTGGAGATGTGGGGCATTGTGTGGTGGAGAGACTTCTCGGACTTGGTATGGAAGTAGTGGGAGTGAACAGGACCATGAAGGAAGAGTTCCGGGAGTGGGGTCTGAAAAAGGTATATCCTCTTGAGCAGATAGGTCTTGCCCTGAAAGAAGCATCCTGGGTTGTCCTTTGTCTGACCCTGAATGAACATACCAGGGGGTTCTTCAACGAAGAATGTTTTCGTAACATGAAAGAAGGATCTTTTCTTGTAAACGTCGCCAGGGGGCCTGTCCTGGATCGCCAGGCCCTGGAAAAAGCCCTTGATGAGGACCTGATAGCAGGGGCCGGTATGGATGTGCTGTGGGAAGAGCCTCCTGGAGCTGGAGACCCGCTTCTTCAGGATCCACGGGTCATAATAACCCCCCATATCGGCGGGGTGACCGATGCATCCCTGGCAGGGGTAATGAAATTCATCGCGGAAAATGTTCATAGAGTTGCAAGGGGACTGGAGCCTTTCTCCTGCCTCAATTGCGGAAAATTGAGGCAATAAAGGGTCCTTTGAGGTATTCCCTTCCATCCGGGAGCAGGGATAATTTATTATGAATGGAAAAGTCAGGACCTTAACCAGGATAATTCTAAGCATGGTAATCATAGGGATCTTTTCGGTTCTCTATTTCCTGTGGCTGGGCAATTTCCAGGAAATCCATGCTGAAGTGGTCAAGGTCAGATCCTATTGTTTCTGCAAGGAGATACCCCTGGATGGTGTCCTTCTTTGGGATGAGGAACTGGTTCTCACCCCTGTGACAGGAGAGGTTTCCTATCCCGGAGGTCTTGAGCCTTCCAGGGTGCCTGCAGGTAAAGTGGTTGCAATGGTCAGATCCGGAGGAAAAGAACACAGGATATACTCATCCTGTCCGGGGTATTTTGTACCAGGTCTTGACGGCAGAGAGGGGTTATGGAATTACGGTTCCCTTTGGATCGGTTCTTCTGCCCTTCCTGGAGAGGGTGATTTTACCCCTTTTCGATCCGGTATGAGAGTCAACAGAAATACCCCCGTGGGGAAGATCATTTCCCTTCCCCAGGACCTGAGACTTATAGGGTATGCAGATGTCCATCCGGCCCTTATGAGGGATATGGAAAGGGGTTATCTCGATATCAAGACCCGTTCAATGGAATTGCCCTGGAGAAGCAGGGTTCGGGTTTACAGGCAATATGGTCACAGGGTGAAAGTCTATCTGAGTCTTCCCTTTTTTCCGCCCCGGATGACCACTTCAAGGACAGTATCATATTCGATCTATACCGGAGAAACATTCGGCGCATCCATTCCTGAATCGGCCCTGACCGTGCGGGAGGGGCGATCCGGGGTCTTCAGATTGAAAGGGGACCGGGCGATTTTCCATCCTGTGGAGGGGGTACCCATCCCGGGAGGCAGGGTCTTCGTCGAAAACGGGTTGACCCCTGGAGACCTTATTCTCCAGAAGGGGAACAAGGCAAGAGAAGGGAGAGTCAGGTTCTGGTGAGAACATTGCATGAACGCTATGAAACTGTCTGTAAGGGAATAGCTTTTGCTGCTGAAAAGGCAGGCAGGTCCATTGCGGATATAACGTTAATGGGTGTAACCAAGACCAGGTCTCTGGAAGAGATCCTTCGTGCTTCGACCAGCCTGGGCCTTTCTCTTTTCGGGGAGAACAGGGTCCAGGAAGCTATACCCAAGATCTCCTCCTGGCCAGGGAATATTCCTGCGGAATGGCATCTCATAGGACATCTGCAGAAGAACAAGGCGAGGAAGGCCCTGTTGCATTTCAGCATGATCCAGAGTCTCGATTCAAGGGCACTTGCGGATACCCTTGAGAGAATATGTTGTGAACTGGGAAAGGAACAAGTGTCAGTCCTTATGGAGGTGAACACCTCGGGTGAAGCTACAAAGTACGGTGTCCAGCCTGAAGATGCTTTCTCTCTGGCTTCCTATATCTGCGAAAAATGTGAACACCTTTCTCTGAAGGGCCTTATGACAATTGGTCCTCTCACCGGGGAAGAACGTATTGTCAGGACTTCTTTCAGTCAGCTCAGGGAGCTTTCTGATGTTATAGCCAGAGAACTGGACCGGGAAATGCCTGTGCTTTCCATGGGGATGAGCCATGATTTTCAGTGGGCTATTGAGGAAGGCAGTACACTGGTAAGGATAGGGTCAGCTCTTTTTGGCCCGAGAGAGTACAATTAAAGAGGGAGATGACAATATGCTGAAGGCTTTTCTTGAACTCCTGGGACTTCTGGAGTCAGAGGAGGACGAGTTCGAGGAAGAGGTTTTGCAGGAAGAGCAGGAGAACCGTAAACAGCGGATCCTTTCCAGTCCTAAAGGACAGGCATCATTGATCATATGTCGACAGGATAACTGCCTGTTTTACAGGGAGGCTCTTGCAAAAGCCCTTCAGAAAGGACAGATCGTAATAGCCGACCTGAGAAACATGGAAAAAGAAAGCGGCCAGGGCATCCTGGACTTCCTTTCCGGTGTAACCTGTTCTATACATGGCTCTGTATCCAGGCTTTGTCCGGGAGTGTTCATGGCATCCCCAAGGCGCTATCTTGTGGAAGAATGGGAAGAACCCTCTGAAGAGGAGATTCTCAATGAAGAGTTTACGACGGAAGGAGTTGAAGATGGTGAGAGAAGTTCTCACGGCTCTTGATGTAGAGAACAAGGCTTTTGGAAAAGTACTCAGGGGATATGATCCTATCGAGGTAGATGAATTCCTCGACAAGGTCGCAGAAAGTCTTCATGATTATGTGGGAAGATGCAAGCGTCTGGAACAGGAAAGACAATTGGTGGAGGACCAGCTCAGGGAATATACCAACCTGAAGAACTCCCTTCAGGAAGCTCTTCTTATGGCTCAGAGAAGTGCGGATGATAAGATCAAGGCAGCGAAGGAACAGGGAGAAGCCATAATTGCTGAAGCCAGGGCGAAATCCGAGCAGATACTGTTCGATGCCTCCAGTGAACGGGAGAGGATCCGCAGAGATCTGAGCGATCTCAAGAAAAGAAAGAACGAGCTTTTCGCTGAAATTGCAGGTCTCATATCCAGATTCCAGGTCCTTCTGGAAGGACAGGAGGAGGAAGAACTTCAGGAGGAAAGGGCTGATTGACCCTCTCGTCCACCCTGGATTCTCCTGTAAGATATCTCAAGGGGGTAGGCCCTGCCAGGGAAAGACTTCTTGCCCGCCTTGAGATAACTACTGTCAGGGATCTTATCTTTACTTTCCCGAGAAGGTACGAGGACAGAAGGGAACTCACTTCCCTCAAAGACCTTGTTCCCGGAAAGGTAACTTTCGTTCTGGCCAGGGTAGTGGATTTTCAGAGTAGAAAGGCCAGATCCAGGAAGATGACCATCAGCCGGGTAGTGATAACTGACGGAAGCACCATGGCAGAGGTCGTATGGTTCAATGTAAGGGGTCTTGAAAAGATCATGGTTCCTGGCAGGAAACTTGCTCTTTACGGAAAGATCGAACGAAAGTACGGTCGCCTTCAGATCCAGAGCCCTGATTTTGAAATTATTGAGGAAGATGAAGAAGAACTCCAGGAAATGGGTAAGATCGTTCCTGTATACCCATCTACCGCAGGGATCTATCAGAAATGGCTTAGAAGGACCATCCGAAGTTCTCTTTCCCTGCATCTTCAGGATGTCAGGGAAATACTGCCTCTATGGGTCATGGAGAAACACAGTTTCCCCCCCATCCGGGAATCCCTCATGGACATGCACTATCCTTCCGACAGGCAAAGTTGGTCAGAAAGCAGGACAAGGCTTGCCTATGAGGAGTTCTTCCTTCTGCAGACGGCTCTTGCTCTAAGGAAACGCTCCTTTCAGGAAGGTTCCGGAAAAGCCCCGCGCTGCGGATTGAGAGAAGAAGGTTCCTCAGAACTGCTTTCAAGCATGCTGGATTTCGAACTTACCGGGGCCCAGAAAAAAGTTATATCCCAGATAACATCCGATATGGCCGGGAATGTCCCCATGCACAGGTTGCTTCAGGGAGATGTGGGATCAGGGAAGACCGTGATCGCTGTCTATGCACTGTTGCTGGCAGTCGATAACGGTTACCAGGGATTATTCATGGCTCCCACGGAGATCCTTGCTCAGCAGCATTTTTCAAGACTTAAGGGACTTCTTTCCCAAATGGGTGTAAAGTCAGCCCTTCTCACAGGATCTATGGGATCGGCGGAGAGAAAGAACATCCTGTCGGAAATAAGAACCGGTTCGATAAAGGTGGTCGTTGGAACCCATGCCCTTTTCCAGGATGATGTGTCCTATCGCGATGTCGGAGTTGTTGTCGTTGACGAACAGCATCGTTTTGGGGTTATGCAGCGCAATGCCCTTAAATCGAAGGGAGAGGCTCCTCATATGCTTGTTATGACAGCTACACCCATACCAAGGACCCTGACCCTTTCCGTTTATGGGGATCTTGCGGTATCGGTAATGGATGAAATGCCTCCCGGGAGGCAGCCGGTGGATACAAAATGGATAAAACCGGCCAATCTCCACAGGTTGCTGAATTTTCTAAGGAAAGAAGTAGGGAAGGGGAGACAGATCTACTGGGTCTGCCCTCTTATTGAGGACAGTGATGCAATTGATTCCACTTCCCTTGGCGAGAGAGAGGAATTTCTCCATCAGGCCTTTCCTGATCTGCACATAGGAGTGCTTCACGGTCAGCTTCCCCAGGATAAGAAGGACCGGCAAATGGAAGAATTCCAGAAGGGGAATGTGGATATTCTTCTGGCTACCACCATAATCGAAGTAGGAGTGGATGTACCCAATGCTTCGATCATGGTAATTGACGATGCTGACCGGTTCGGCCTTTCCCAGCTCCATCAGCTTCGGGGAAGAGTGGGAAGGGGAAAACACAAGAGTTATTGTATACTCTTATCCGATCCTGGAAATCCGGATGCCCTGGAGAGGATAAGGACCATGTGTACCACAAATGATGGGTTCAGGATAGCAGAAGTGGACCTCAAGCTTAGAGGGCCAGGAGAATTATGCGGTCTTCGACAGCATGGAGTTACCGATTTCAGGGTGGCGGATCTTTTCAGGGACAGGGAATTGCTCTATCTGGCAAGAGATGATGCCTTTAAGCTTGTTGAAGATGATCCCTCTCTGGGGAACCATGAAGAGCTCAGATCCAGGGTTTTCTCTGAATTGGGCGAAACACTACATCTTGTAGAAACGGGCTGATCTTCATGGATCCGGAAAAATACCTCCTTTCGATTCTTTCAAAAAGAGCCTACACAAGGAAGGAATTGATGGACAGGCTTATCCGAAGGGATCTGGCTAAAGAGGAAGCGGAAAAACTTCTCGATCGTTATCAGGATCTTGGTTATATAGATGACCTTGCTTATGCTAAACTGTATATAATTTCCCATACCTCCTGGGGTAGTATCAAGATTGCCCACCAGCTTCGTATCAGGGGTGTGGAAGCAGAAAAGATAGAAGAAGCTTTTCAGGATACCGGTTATAATGAGTTTGATGAAGCTTTATCCCTTGCTATAAACTGGTTTGAACATGGTGTTACGGAAAAAAAGATATATTCCAGACTTATTTCTAGAGGGTTTTCTTACGAAATTGCAGGAAAAGCTGTATCAGTAGCTTGTGAATAGGAAGTCCGAAAGGTAAAATAATCTGCGAAAATTCGATGTGTGGTCGGAAGTCAACTTGTGTTATTTACCATATAGACTGCACCTTGAAAAATAAATAAGGAGTGATATTTGAAGATGCATATTCCGATAATTCTTGTAATTGTCGCAGGAGTATCTGTCGGAGTTGTGGCAGGTTTCCTGCTTTCAAAAAAGATAGGTGCCAAACATCTCGAAGGTGCTAAAGCCCAGTCAGAGAAATTGCTCAGGGAAGCCCTTCAGGAAGCGGAACAGACCAAAAGGGAAAAGCTTAGTGAAGCAAGGGATGAGATCTTCAAGCTGAGACAGGATACAGAAAAGGAGATCAAGGAAAGAAGAGGAGAGCTCCAGAGGTCAGAAAGACGACTCGAACAGAAAGAAGAGAATTACGACAGGAAACTGGAAAAGATCTCCCAGAAAGAAGAGGAGATAAGGAACAGGGAAAATAACCTTGAAAAAAGGATGAAAGAAGTGGAAGCCCTTCGCCAGGAGCAGGTAAGCAGGCTCGAGGAAGTGGCCCAGATGTCCAGGGAGGATGCAAGAGACATTCTTCTCAGGGAAGTTGAACAGGATGCGCAGCATGTTATAGGGCTAAGACTGAAAGAACTTGAGGAAAAAGCCAAAAGGGAAGCGGAACGGAAATCCAGGGAGATAATCGTGACGGCGGTACAGAGGTGCGCAGTGGAGCACACTTCTGATATTGCAGTCAGCACCGTGGCTCTTCCATCTGATGAGATGAAGGGCAGGATAATTGGTCGCGAAGGAAGGAATATTCGGGCCTTTGAGTCCCTGACGGGGGTGGACCTTATCGTCGATGATACTCCTGAAGCGGTCACTCTCAGCAGTTTTGACCCCGTAAGAAGGGAGATCGCCAGGCTTTCCCTGGAGCGTCTTATCGTGGATGGCCGGATACACCCTGCAAGGATCGAGGAACTGGTTGAGAAGGCCGGTCGCGAGGTGGAAGAGAAGATCATCGAAGCTGGTGAAGAGGCTCTTCTTGAGACAGGTATCAAGAACATGAACAACGAAATGGTTCGGATCCTGGGGTCACTGAAACTCAGATACAGTTACGGGCAGAATGCCCTGAAACACAGTCTTGAGGTCTCCCACGTATCGGGGATCATGGCTGCAGAACTTGGACTCGACGAGGATCTTGCCAGAAGGGCCGGACTTCTTCATGATATCGGGAAGGCTGTGGACCACAAGATCGAGGGACCCCATGCCCTTATCGGGGCCGATCTGGCAAAGAGATATAATGAAAGCCCTGTGGTGATCAATGCTATAGCTTCCCATCATGAGGATGTGGAACAGCAGAGCGTGTATGATGTGATAGTTGCTGCAGCAGATGCAGTGAGTGCTTCCAGGCCAGGGGCAAGGCGTGAAAGCCTTGATGCCTATGTGAGAAGGCTTGAGAAACTTGAGGAACTGGCCAAATCATTCAACGGAGTAAGTAAGGCCTATGCCATCCAGGCAGGAAGGGAAGTTCGGGTTGTGGTGGCTTCCAGCGTTACCGAGGAAGGGATCATCAACAAACTTGCCTGGGATATAGCACGAAAGATAGAGGAAGAGATGAAGTACCCAGGTCAGATCAAGGTGACCGTTACCAAAGAGATCAGAAGCGTGGAGTATGCTAAATGATCCTGGAGTTTTGTCATGAGAATACTTTTTATCGCTGATATTGTTGGAAAGCCTGGCAGGCAAGCTGCTGCCAGGCTTGTTCCTTTTCTCGGCAGGGAAAAGGGGCCCTTTGATTTTGTGATCGCAAACTGCGAGAATGCCGCTGGTGGAAAAGGGATGACCGAAAAGGTCATGGAAGAGCTTTTCTCCATGGGCATAGATGCCCTGACCTCGGGGAACCATATCTGGGACAAGAAAGAGTTCATTCCTGTGCTTGAGGGAGAACCCAGGGTGATCCGACCCGCAAACTACCCGCCGGGAACCCCTGGGCAGGGTCACTGTATCATAGAAAAAAAGGGCAGGAAACTCCTGGTCCTGAACCTGCAGGGAAGGGTGTTCATGCCTCCCATTGATTGTCCCTTCAGAAAGGCAGAGGAGATCCTGGAGCAGGCGGATAGCCTGCCAGTGCTGGTGGATTTTCATGCAGAGGCCACTTCAGAGAAGAGGACCCTAGGGCTTTACCTGGATGGGAAGGTTTCTGCTTTCCTTGGGACCCACACTCATGTTCAGACAGCAGATGAGGAGATCCTTCCTGAAGGAACGGCCTATATCTCTGATGTGGGTATGACCGGGCCCCATCTCTCAGCCATTGGTATGGAGCTGGATTCTGTACTTGAAAAGTTCCTGACCGGATTACCCTCCCGCTTTCAGGTTGCATCGGAGGGCATCAGGATGAATGCCGTAATAGTGGATATAGATGAGGAAAGGTGTCTAGCTACAGGGATCGAGAGAATCAACCTGCCTATGGAATAAAAAAAGGGGCCGCGATAATAGCGGCCCCTTTCGCTTTACAGGGCTTCAACATATTCTGGGCAGCATTTCCCCCACTGGCATATCAATTATCCTCATTCCTCCAATGCGGGTTTTCATTCCAACTATCCTTTCGTGTTCCTCGACGACTTCGCCTATTACTGCAGCATCTTCGCACAGAGGATCTTCCCCGAGAATGGAAAGTAGCTCTTCCGTATCTGCAGGACTTACCCCGATCAGAGCGCATCCTTCACATGCAAGATAGAGGGGGTCGAAGCCCAGAATGTCGCAGATGGCTGACACTTCCTCGGAAACCGGTATTCCTTCCTCTCTGACCTCGATACCCAGACCAGTGCCTTCTGCCCATTCACAAAGAGATGTCCCGAGCCCTCCCCTTGTACAGTCCCTGAGGCATCTCAGGCCCTTAAGATGAAGGATCTTACGGATGAAGGACCATAGGGATGCGCAATCGCTGCGAAGGCCCTCTGCATCAAGGTTGAACCTGCTGGCACCTATGGTGGCGCCATGACGGCCTATGGATGTACTGACCACAAGTTGGTCTCCAGGTCTGAGCCTGGTCATGCCCAGAGGTTCAGGAGTCTTTCTGTTCCCCACGGAGCAGGTGGTAATGAATAATCCGTCGATAGCTCCCCTGGGGACAACCTTGGTATCTCCGGCACTGAGCTTCAGTCCCAGTTCCCTGCAGACCTTTACGGCACTTCTGATGTAACCTCGAAGTTCGTCAAGATCAAACCCTTCCTCCATGACCAGGGACATGGCCATATGTTCAGGTTCGATACCCCTGACCGCAAGGTCATTTGCACTGCCGCAAACAGCGAGCTTGCCGATGTCCCCCCCGGGAAACACCCGGGGTGTTACGGTAAAGCTGTCGATGGTCATGGCCATATAATCATTCACGAATGTGCAGTCTTCCATATCCTGGGCCACAAGCTGGGGAGGGAAAAGCTCCAGTACCTTACCTATCAGTTCCTGGGTAAGGCGCCCCCCGCTGCCATGCCCTATGGTTATTTTTTCCACTCGGGTTTACCTCCTCTTGCGAATCGGAAATAGGCGGCACAGGTCCCTTCACTGGAGACCATACAGGGTCCTACAGGTTTCAGGGGGGTGCAGGCTGTTCCGAACAACGGACAGTCAAGCGGTTCAATTTTGCCTGAAAGGACCTCTCCGCACCTGCATCCCTCAGGAGGTGCCACTTCAGGGATTTTGAGTTCCCACTTAACAGCTGCATCAAAAAGGGAGTATTTATCCCTGAGCACAAGTCCGGAATCCGGAATACTCCCTATTCCTCTCCATATGGCATCCCCTGGCCTGAAGACCTTTTCCATCAGTTCCAGGGCTGTGGCATTACCCTCAGGTCTCACAGCTCGGGGATAGACCGAGGAAATCCTGGGCTGGTTCCCTTCTATCTGCAGGCATAGATCGGCTATGGCCAGCAGAATATCCTCTCCTTCAAAACCGGCTATGCACGAGGCTTTTCCGTATTTATGCGCCAGAAAGGAATAGGGCCCATGGCCGAGGATAACGCTTACATGACCCGGCAGGATGAAGCCGTCGATCTGGAGGTCAGGCTCCCGGGCAAGAGTGTCCAGAACAGGAGGGGTGCGTTTATGAAAATTGATCACCGAAAGATTATCAAGAGCCAGGTCCGCTGCTTCCACGATCATGGATGCTGTGGCAGGAGCCGTGGTCTCAAAACCCACGGCGAAGAATATAACCTCCCTGCCAGGATTCTGTCTGGCAATATCAAGACACTGTGATGATGAGGTCACGATCCTTATATCCCGTCCCGCAGATCGTTCTTCCATAAGGGATGTAGAGGTGCCTGGAACTCTGAGCATATCCCCGTAGGTAGCTATGATGGTGTCCTTCATCCTGGAAAGGGAAAGAGCCGCATCGATATCTCCCTGGGCGGTGACGCATACAGGGCACCCCGGCCCCGAGAGCAGTTTTATGGATGAGGGAAGAAGGGAACGGATACCATGCCGGAAGATCGATACCGTGTGGGTGCCGCATACTTCCATTAGGACCACGGGCCTTCGGGCGAGTTTAGAGATTGCCTTGAGGATAGGTTCGATCCTTGAAGGGTCCTTCTTTGACATTACTGGTCCTCTCCGGCCAGTTCCCTGATGTTGGCCCAGAGACCTTCAAGCTCTTCAGAATAATCCTGATCTATCTTCTCGATGACGAAACCTGCATGGACCAGCACAGGGTCTCCCACTTCAAGGTCTTTCACAAGGTCGGTCCGAACTTCCGCCTTAACGTTGCCGGTAGAGGCAAAGGCCCTGTTATCATCAAGCAATTCAATAATACGGTAGGGTATGGCAAGACACATTTGTGGATACCACCTTTCGGGGATATTCTAACTTATAGAATTCCCGATACAAGTAAGGGGATATTATATCAAGAATTGCGAAAAAAGTTTCTTGTTGAAAAAATGACTCTTTTCCCTTATTTTAGACTAGAATACAGGAATACTGTTGTATAATGTTTTTCAGTGGATAAGGGGAAGTAGCTTCAATTCCGGTTTGGAACATGCTTTTCAGCTCATATTTGTACCTGTAATGAGAAGACAATTGGATCAGGTGGAGGTGATGGTGCAGAAAAACATCAATGAATGTGTTGTAACCTTTTAGGAGTCGTCTTATTTTTCATTATGCTTGCAAGTCAAAAAGGAGGGATTGTTGCATATGAGTAATGGCGTTGAAAGGGAACAGTGGGGAAGTAAACTTGGATTTATTCTTGCAGCTGCAGGTTCTGCCGTAGGTCTGGGGAACATATGGCGTTTCCCCTACGTCTGTGGTATGAACGGTGGAGCGGCCTTCCTGATCCTCTATGTAGCCATCGTGTTCATTATAGGTTATTCCGTAATGATGGCAGAGATCTCCGTAGGACGTAAGGCAGAGCTCAACGCGGTAGGTTCCTTCAGAAAAGTGGCTGGAGGGCCCTGGGTGCTCCTTGGATGGATGGGTGTAGCATGTGGTTTCATCATCCTTTCCTACTATTGTGTAATAGGCGGATGGACCATCAAGTACATCCTCGCCTCCTTCACAGGTCTTATGCAGGCCGGTGCCGAAGGCAAGGCTGGAGATATCTTCGGCGGGTTCATTACGAATACTCCGCAAGTGGTCATCTACCAGGCACTCTTTATGCTCATCACCATCTTCATCGTTGCACAGGGTGTGGGTGAAGGGATCGAGAAATACTGTAAGATCCTCATGCCCATGCTATTTGTCCTCCTGCTGGTCCTGATCGTAAGGTCAGTCACTCTTCCTGGAGCAGGAGAAGGTATCGCCTTCTACCTGAAGCCGGATTTCTCAAAGATCACAGGGCCTACGCTTCTTGCGGCCGCCGGACAGGCCTTTTTCTCCCTGTCCCTCGGTATGGGATGCATGGTCACCTACGGAAGCTATCTTGACAAGCAGACCTTCATTCCCGGAGCTGCTGCGCAGGTTTGTTTCCTCGATACAGCGGTGGCATTCCTGGCCGGTCTGGTTATCTTCCCCGCCGTCTTCGCCTTTGGTGTGGAACCTGGTGCAGGTCCTGGACTTACCTTCGTCACCCTTCCCGGGATCTTCTCCCAGATGCCTGGCGGTGCCGTCTGGTCAGCCCTGTTCTTCCTTCTTCTCATGGTGGCCGGTATCACATCATCCATTTCACTCCTCGAAGTGGTGGGTGCCTACTTCATGGACGAACTTAAATGGACCAGGAAGAAAACAGCCTGGACTCTTGGTATCGTTATCTTCCTGATGGGTATTCCTTCTGCCTACTCACTTACCGGTGGGCTCAAGATCGCAGGCAAGGACTTCCTGGATGCCGCAGACTTTGTCGCATCTAACGTCCTTCTGCCTCTCGGCGGCCTCTTCATAGCCCTCTTCGTAGGCTGGTTCTGGAAGGACGAGGCAGAGAAGGAAGTTACGAACCAGGGAACCAAACCTTTCGGTCTCCATACGCCGTGGGTCTGGGTCTGCCGGATCGTGGCTCCTCTTACCCTTGCCTATATCTTCATCACTGGCCTCAAGTGGTAGGATAGCTGGTATCAGCAATTTTTTCAGGGGGGCTCAGGCCCCCCTGTTTTTTTTGTGAACTCTGTTAATTGACAAAAATCTTATATACAATTGCTGAAAGAAGGGTAATTAAGTTTACTTTTTCACATAATGTCTTGACTATAAATTTCCATATTGTAAAATCATCCCGTATGTTCCGGATGAAAGTCGCAAGAGAGATCCCGATCATCTTTTCAAAGAGGTAAGGGGGCGCCGAAGGGGCAAGGCCATCAGGTATTCTGTTATTGATGATGCTGAAACTCTCAGGCCAAAGGATTGCGGCTGGACGGGTCTCTGAAAGATTAAGCTCTGGGTGATCCCAGCTGCTTTACGACAGAGAAAGTTCAAATATCTCCCACTCAGGAGGTTCTTGAATGACCTGTCGTTGCCTTCTTGTAACTAACAATTCAAAATTCGTACCCCGTGTATCCTCCATTGAAATGCTTAAAACTTCCCTGGATGTACTTGTCCGGTCGAGAGACCTGGTACATCAGGGTAACAGGTTATTGACCCACCCTCTTTGCGGAAACCTTAGACCCTATCAGCAGCCTTTTCGAAGTGTTCTTATCGAGATGAACCCTCAGGCGGACCCGGCAAAGGTAGACCCATGGTCTCTCGAGTTGATCGAGAACGCTCTTTCAGTGTATCGATCCTGTCAGGACAGGCTGCTCGAACCGGGTTTTCTTTCCAGACAGGCGGAAGATGATTGTGCACTCCTGGACCTTGAGCTGATGAACAAGAGCCTTGAGGAGCACCATATGTTTGCACAGGACCATTCGGACCGATCCTGAGCCGAATATTTTTCAGGATACAGAGTCCAGAAGATCTCATTAAAGGAGGTGAAAATAGATGATAGAGCTTACCAAGGAAACTTTTGATGCAGAGGTAAAGGAAAGTGACCTTCCTGTACTCGTTGACTTCTGGGGACCCCAGTGCGGCCCCTGCCTTGCTCTTATGCCCCAGGTAGAAGAGCTGGAGAAGGAGTATGGGGATAAGGTCAAATTCACCAAGGTAAATGTCAGTGGTAACAGGAGAGTCGCCATTGCCAACAAGGTTATGGGCCTTCCTTCCATTCTTTTCTGGAAGGACGGAGCGGAAGTGGCCAGGGTCAGTGGCGGAGAAGCCACTGCTGATAAAATCAAGGCCAAGATCGAGGAACTCCTCGGTTAATCATGGACGCTATCAAAAGGGGGGATTTTCTTTGAAACTGGAACTCCATAAAGTTAAGGTCAGCAAGTTAGCCTGGGGTGACAAGACGGAACTCAGGGATGGAGTCCTTTACGTGAACAAAAAGGAACTGGTGGAGTACCTTTCCGGTGACGAGAGACTCGGAAGTGTGGATATCGAGCTCGTTCATCCTGGAGACAGTGCCCGCATCGTTCCGGTAAAGGATGTTGTGGAGCCCCGCTGCAAGCTGGAAGGGAAGAATGAGGTCTTCCCGGGTTTCATAGGCGATGTTGACACTGTGGGAGAAGGCAAGACCCTGGTCCTTTCAGGAGCTGCCGTGGTTACCACTGGAAGGATAGTCGCCACCCAGGAAGGTATCATTGACATGTCCGGACCTGGTGCAGACTATACACCTTACTCCAAGACCTGTAATGTGGCAGTAGTGCTTGAGCCGTGCACTCCTGACCTGGAAAAGCACTCCTATGAATCCGCCTGCAGGATGGCTGGTCTGAAAACAGCCTACTATCTTGCCAGTTGCGTGAAGGATGTCAAAGCAGATGAGATAAAAACTTATGAGTTTCCTCCTCTGTGCGAAGCTATGAAGATGTATCCTGGTCTTCCCAAGGTAGCCTATATCTACATGCTTCAGTCCCAGGGGCTGCTTCATGACACCTATGTGTACGGCGTGGATGCCAAGGAGACCCTGTCCACCATGATAAGTCCCACCGAGGTCATGGACGGGGCAGTATTATCAGGTAACTGCGTATCTGCTTGCGATAAGAACAATACTTATGCACATCTGAACAACCCCGTGATCGAAGGAATGTTTGCCCGGAACGGTAAGGACTTCAATTTCGTGGGTGTCATTCTCACCAACGAGAATGTAACCCTGGCAGACAAGAAGAGAAGCTCTTCCTATGCGGTAAAACTTGCCAGGCTTCTTGGTGTTGATGGAGTTGTCATCTCCCAGGAAGGTTTCGGCAATCCTGATGCGGACCTCGTAATGAACTGTTGGAAGGCTGAGCAGGCAGGCATCAAGACCACCCTCATCACTGACGAATATGCGGGACGTGATGGTGCCAGCCAGGGACTTGCAGATTCATGCAAGGAAGGGGATTCAGTGGTCAGCGTGGGTAATGCCAACGAGACCATAGACCTGCCCGTGATGGACAAGGTCATCGGGTTCCCAGAGGCTGCCGATGTTATCGATGGTGGCTGGTACGGTTCCCTCCATGAAGATGGAAGCATGTCCGTGGAGATCCAGACCATAATCGGAGCCACGAACCAGCTGGGATACACCAGGAACGGTGCTTATACCCTTTAAGTAAACCTGGCAGTTGAAGCCTTTACAACAAAGACTTATCAAGGAGGTGCACAAAGATGGGCAAGTTTGCCGGCAAGAAGCTTCTTCTTCTGGGCGAACGTGACGGAGTCCCAAGCCCTGCTATGGAAGCTGTCTTCCAGAACAGCGGAGCAGAAGTGGTCTTTTCCGTCACAGAATGCTTTGTCTGAACCGCAGCAGGAGCAATGGACCTGCAGAACCAGCAGAGGATAAAGGATGCAGCCGAGAAATATAATCCTGAGGAACTGGTTGTTATTCTTGGATCCTCTGATGCAGAAGGTGCAGAGATCTACGCGGAAACCGTCGCCAATGGCGACCCCACCTTCGCAGGCCCATTAGCCGGAGTCCAGTTGGGACTCGCTGTTTACCATGTTTTTGAGGAAGATGTGAGGTCCGAAGCCGATCCTTCAGCCTGGGAAGAACAGATCTCCATGATGGAGATGGTCCTTGACCCTGAATCCCTGGCTGAGGCCGTTGGAGCTATGAGAAAGGAATTCAGCAAGTATTCTCTATAGTCTTTCATGAAAGGAGGGGAAACAATGTCCTACCGTATTGTTCATTACATAAATCAGTTCTTTGCAGGTATAGGCGGCGAGGAAAAAGCCGATTATGCACCAGAATCCAGAGAGGGCGTTGTAGGCCCGGGGATGGCTCTTAATGCTTCCCTGGGTGATGAAGCTGAAATAGTGGGTACCGTGATCTGTGGTGACACCTATTTCGCCACCGATATGGACAAGGCCAGTGTAGAGGTACTCGAGCTGATAAAGAAGTTCGAGCCTGATGCAGTGGTTCTTGGTCCGGCTTTTAACGCAGGTCGTTACGGATCTGCCTGCGGAGCTATGGGAGATGCCGTTTCAAAGGAACTCGGTGTTCCTGTGGTTTCCGGAATGTATCCCGAGAATCCAGGGGTGGAGATGTATAAAAAGAGCCTTTACATCGTTGAAACCCCGGATAGCGCCAGGGGCATGGGAAAAGCGATCCCTGCCATGGCTAAACTGGTCCTCAGGCTTCTCAAGGGAGAGAAGCTCGGTAGTCCTTCCGAGGAAGGATACATCGAAAGAGGCATCAGGAAGAATATGTTCTTTGAGAAGATAGCTGCCGAACGTGCTCTTGACATGTTCGTCAGCAAGATCAATGGTCAGCCTTTCACCACGGAGTATGTGATGCCTGTTTTTGACAGGGTGGCCCCAAATCCTCCCATCATGGACATGAAGAACACCACCATTGCCCTGGTGACTTCAGGAGGGATCGTTCCAAAGGGTAATCCTGATCATATAGCTGCTTCCAGCGCACAGAACTATGGTGAGTATGATATTACCGGTGTCATGGACCTTACATCAGAGGATTATGAAAGCTGTCATGGCGGTTACGACAGTACCTATGCCTGTGATGATCCCGACAGGGTCCTTCCCGTGGACGTATTGAGGGAAATGGAGAAGGAAGGGCTTTTCAAGAAACTACATAACAAGTACTACTCCTCTGTCGGAAATGGTACATCAGTGGGCAATGCGAAGAAGTTCGCGGCCGAATTCGCCCAGAAGCTTAAAAATGACGGAGTTGACGCGGTTATCGTCACATCCACCTGAGGAACTTGTACACGTTGCGGTGCAACGTTCGTAAAAGAGATCGAAAGGGCAGGTCTGCCCGTGGTTCACTGTGCCACTATCGTTCCTATTTCTCTTACAGTTGGTGCAAACCGTATCGTTCCTGCTGTAGCTATTCCTCATCCCTTCGGAGACCCGAAGAAATCCTTGGATGAAGAGAAAGCTATCAGGCGCCACCTGCTCGAGAAAGCCCTTGCGGCCCTTCAGACTGAGGTACAGGAACAGACGGTCTTCAAGGACTAGTGTTTCAGATACGGGTCCGGAGCTTATTCCGGGCCCGTATCATCAATCCAAAAGGCAATACTAATCGAGGAGGTTGTTTCAAGAATGTCCAGTGTTGGAATAAAGGGTTATGCCTATAGCCTGAATCATGTACCCGAATTAGGGCTGCATTACGGAAACACGCCCTATGTTGAGAGACTCACCAAGGGAGAGACGGAGTTTCTGTCCAAATTGCCAGAGTGGCTTCAGTCCTATGATGAAGCCAGAGGTTACGCACCTAACCAGGCCTATATCGGCGGTATAACGCTGGACCAGTATGAAGCTCAGCCGAAACCCTGGTATGAAAATCGCATGGAAGATGCCGGGCGTTACGGAAAATACGGTGAAATCATGCCTGAGGATGAATTCCTCGGACTTATGGATATATGTGATGTCTTCGACATAATATGGCTTGAGAAGGATTTTGCCGCCGGTATCAGGGCAAAACTCGAACAGGATCCTGTGCTAAATGAAAATGTGCTTGCCAGGCTTGAAGAAGGTCATGACAGTGAAGAGATCCAGGTGGAGATAAAGGATCACAAAGCCCTTCCCCTCTATTTCCAGGGCCAGGTAGCGGGATGTGCCAGAAGCGGACATGAAGTGGACGAGTGCCTTTTCCCCTATGTGCTGCTGGAGAACCTTGCTTCCAAAGCCGGAGCGGTGCTTTCCGTCCTTCATCTTTTGAAGAACCATGATATTGATCCTGCCGAGATAGACTTCGTCATCGAGTGTTCCGAAGAGGGTGCCGGTGATATGAACCAGAGGGCAGGAGGCAACTTTGCAAAGGCTATTGCCGAGATCGCAGGTCTTGTCAATTCCAGTGGGTGTGATGTGAGGGGATTCTGTGCAGGTCCGGTTAACGCCATGATCGCTGCGGCTTCACAGGTGGCCTCGGGTGCGAGAAAGAATTGTCTTGTAGTGGCGGGAGGAGCCATTCCCAAGCTCTATATGAACGCCAGGGATCATGTCAGGAAGTCCATGCCTGCTCTCGAGGATTGTCTTGGAAGTTTTGCCATCCTGCTCACGGAGGACACAGGCGAATATCCGGCTATGAGACTGGATGCACTGGGAAAACATACTGTAGGGGCAGGTGCATCCCCCCAGGCAGTGACCAGTGCTCTTGTCTGGGAGCCTCTCCAGAAGCGTGGACTTGGCTTCAATGATGTGGACAAGTATGCGGCCGAGCTCCATACTCCGGAGATCACCCTGCCTGCAGGAGCCGGAGATGTGCCCATGGCCAATGCAAAGATGACCGCAGCCCTGGCGGTAATGAAGAAACAGCTTGAAAAGAAGGACATGATGGATTTTGTTAAGGAGAAAGGTCTTACCGGTTTTGCCCATACCCAGGGGCATATACCTTCAGGGGTTCCCTTTGTTGGCCATGCATGTGATGCTATCAAGGAAGGCAAGTTGAACAGGGTCATGATCATCGGAAAGGGAAGCCTTTTCCTTGCGAGACTTACCAATCTCTCCGACGGTGCCTCCTTCTTTATTGAAAAGAGTACTGGCGCTGCATCCATGGGTGCGGTCAGTAAAGAGGACGTCAAGAAACTCATCCTGGAGGTCCTTGGTGATCTCAGGGATTCCCTGAAATAAACTGTGTGGTGATAGTGATGTCTGAGATGCGAAAGATCGTAGGCGAGGCCCTTTCCGAAATAATAGAATCAGCCTCCACAGGAGGTCCCCAAGTCAGGGTAGGCCTTATGGCCAGTGGAAGTGAATTGGGAAAAGAGGAGCTTGCCCTGGGTGGACGACTGGCACAACAGCAGTACCCCAACATAAAAGTGGTCATGATCGGACCCAGAAGTGAGGGTTTCGATGAGCTTGAATGGATCGAGACCGATGATTGTGATGCAGAGATCGCCGAGGCCATGGAAAAAGCCCTGCAGGATGGTACCATCCAGGGGGCAGTAGCCCTTCATTATCCTTTCCCCATGGGAGTGACCACCATAGGGCGGGTAGTGACCCCTGGCAGGGGTAAGGATATGATAATCGCTTCCTCTACTGGTACTTCTGCCATATTGAGGACAGAAGCCATGCTTCGAAATGCCATCTACGGCATAGCTGTGGCAAAAGCCACCGGGAAAAAGGATCCCTCTGTAGGTATCCTGAACATTGAGGGAGCCCACCCGGTTTACCGGGCGCTGAACCAGCTGAAGGAAAAGGGTTACCCGGTGACCTTCGGCCAGAGTGTAAGAAAGGATGGAGGAGCCGTTCTACGGGGTAATGATATCCTTGCCGGGGCTGTTGATATATGTGTCAGCGATACCCTTACGGGAAATGTACTTATGAAACTTTTTTCCTCTTTCACCACTGGGGGCTCCTACGAGTCCCTGGGCTGGGGTTATGGCCCTTCCGCAGGGGAAGGATGGCCCCATGTGGTATCCATCATCTCCAGGGCTTCTGGAGCACCTGTGATCGCCAGCGCCATTTCCTTCAATGCTTCTGCAGCATCAGGTAAACTTCCCCAGGTGCTGGAAGAGGAAATGAAGAAAGCCAGAAAGGCGGGGCTCGAAGATATCATCCAGTCCCTTCAGCCCAAACAGCAGGTCTGTGAAGAAGAGGTTTCGGCACCTCCCTCCGAACCGACAGATGAGGAAATACACGGAATAGATGTCCTTGACGTTGAAGATGCCGTTCGGGAACTCTGGAAAGCTGGTATTTATGCCGAATCAGCAATGGGATGTACTGGCCCTGTTGTCAAACTACCTTCCAGGTTCATGGAAAAAGCAGAGGCAATTCTCAAGGAGAATAATTACCTTTAGATCCTGAAAGGGCAGGTTTCTGCCTGCCCTTTGACTTCGTTCTTTTCTTACTCCATGCCATGATATAATTGATTCACCTTTCAGGATCCATTTTGTTTCGGGGAATAAGACAACCCATAAAAGACGATAATCCAAAGGGGGTGGATGATCGGACTTCCCATGCTTGTAATGTTGTTTTCAGATGCTTATAGTGAGAGTTTCGGGGAGAATTTTTATCACAGTGACTTTTCCAGTAGTAACGTTCCATTTATCAGTCAAAAGGGGGAATTGTAGTAATGGAAGCAATTATGCGGATTAATGGAATTATCAATGGTATTGTCTGGGGACCCTGGATGCTGACCCTTCTGGTAGGTACCGGTGTTTATCTTACCTTTATCCTCGGCTTCCCTCAGCTTCGTTATTTTGGATTCATGTTCAAAGTTGTTTTCGCCAAGAGAGAAAAAAGCGAGGCGGAAGGCAGTATTTCTTCCTTTGCAGCTCTTTCAACGGCATTGGCTTCCACCATCGGCACGGGAAACATTGCCGGTGTTGCCACCGCCCTTCACCTTGGTGGCCCTGGAGCCCTGTTCTGGATGCTTATCTCTGCTGTATTCGGTATGACCACCAAGTTCGCCGAAGTTACCCTGGCTGTTCATTTCCGTGACAAGGATGAACTCGGCAATATCCGTGGCGGTACCATGTACATGCTGGAAAAAGGCACTGGACAGAAATGGCTCGCCTGGCTCTTCGCCTTCTTCACTACCTTCGCTGCCTTTGGTATCGGTAACGCCATTCAGGCCAACTCCACTGCTGAAGGCCTTAACCTTGGTTTCGGGATCCCTCACCTTGCCACCGGTATCGTAATGGCTATCCTTACAGCCCTTGTAATTTACGGTGGACTTAAGAGGATCTCCGAGGTCACCACCTATCTTGTTCCCATCATGGCAGTCTTCTATGTTATTGGTGCAGTTATCACCGTTGGCCTGCATGCCAACCTTATCGTTCCTTCTCTTGCCTCAGCCGTGAAATATGCTATCAGTGATCCCATGGCCATGCCTGGAGCGATAGCGGGGTGGACCATCAAGATGGCGTTAACGAAGGGTATAGCGCGAGGCGTCTTCTCTAATGAAGCCGGTCTTGGTTCTGCTCCTCTTGTTCATGCCACAGCCCAGGTGGATCATCCTGTCCGCCAGGGTGTGTACGGACTTTTCGAGGTCTTTGCAGATACCATCGTGATCTGTACCCTGACTGCACTTGCCATCCTCACCACAGGAGTTCTTACAAGCAATGCGGATCTTACAGGTGCACAGCTTACCCTCTCTGCCTTTGAGATAGTTCTGGGTAAGACTGGTGTCATGATCCTTTCCACTGGTCTGGCCATGTTCGCTTTCTCAACGGTCCTTGGCTGGTACTGGTATGGTGAGACCGGTGCTGTCTATATCTTCGGCACAAAGGTCATTCCGGTCTACAAGATCCTCTGGGTCGTAGTTCTGGTCATCGGTGCCTATGGTGGAGGAGGGGCCTTCCTTTCCAACATCTGGAACATGTCCGATACCATGAACGGGCTCATGGCTGCTCCAAACCTTGTGGCTCTTCTCTGGCTTTCCGGTAAACTGAGAGAACTCGTTCACGATTTCGATGCAAAGAGAAAATCCGGAGAGCTCAAATAGCAACTATCTGAAAAAGGTAAATTCTTCTCTGTCATAACTACTCACTGTAATGCATAGATGCGGGCGGAGGTTACCCTCCGCCCCTTTTTCCATGGAGGGGTGTGTCTCAATGACTTTTCGTGCTACCAGAATGGAAGTGAATCTTGAAAACCTTAAAAAGAATTACAGATCCATCAGGGATCATGTAGGTCAGAATTCCCAGGTCATGGCTGTGATCAAGGCCGATGGGTATGGTCATGGGGCCATCCCGGTGGCAAAAGCCCTTATAGAAGAAGGTTGTCAGAGATTTGCAGTGGCCATACCGGATGAAGCTCTTGAATTGAGGGAAGGCGGTATCAGCGATCCTGTCCTTGTCCTTGGGCCGTCCCCCTACAGCGTTGCCGCAGAATACGTAAAGCTGGACATAGCTGCAGCATTCACAGATCTGGATTTTGCGAAGGCTATGAGTGAAGAAGCAGTGAAACAGGGAAAGGAAGCCCTTCTTCACATGAAAATTGATACTGGCATGGGAAGGATAGGCTTTCTGCCAGAAGAAGTTCCACAGGTCATTAACGAGATAGCTTCTCTTCCGGGGATCAGGATGGAGGGGCTTTTTACCCATTTTGCCACGGCAGATGAAAAGCGTCTTGATTATACTTCGGAGCAGTTTTCCAGGTACACTCAGGTTCTTTCATATCTGGAGAACAGGGGCTTCAAAATCTCTCTCAGACACGTCTGTAATGCTGCCGGGACTCTTAATTCCCCAGACAAGTATCTTGATGCGGTCAGGCCGGGTATCATACTTTACGGGATGTGGCCCTCTTCCGAATGTATAAGACCTATAGAACTTCATCCAACTTTCCAGGTGAAGACCGAGGTATCCCTGGTCAGGGAACTTCCTCCCCGTAGCGGTATCGGCTATGGTCTCAGGTACATGACCAGGGGAATGGAAAAGACAGCTGTTCTGCCGGTAGGTTATGCTGATGGCTACACCAGGGCCATGTCAATGAAGATGGATGTGTTGATCCACGGACAAAGGGCACCCATAGTCGGTAATATCTGTATGGACCAGACCATGGTGGATATTACCCATCTCGACAATGTCCATGTTGGAGACGAGGTTGTTCTTGTCGGTCGCCAGGGCAGCGAAGAGATAACCCCGGAAGAGATAGCTGCTGCGAGGGGCACCATCAATTACGAGGTACCTATCAGTTTCCTCAAGAGGGTTCCCAGGGTGTATGTTCAGGAATAAAAGAGAACGGTCTTATTTACCTTTGCCAGATCAGGGGGTGTCCTTCAGGATGCCCCCTGATCTGTTTTCTTCGGACCCTCTATCAAGATATAATGTTATGGTCATCCCGAAAGGAGGGTTATCATGAACAGAATGGATCCTGTGGATATTCCAGGTTTCACCTTACAAGAGCTTCCTGGTTCAATGATCGGGGAGCTAAATGAAGCTGCCCGGATAGGGAGAGCCATGTCCATCCTCATGACCACCGTCGCAAATAGTGGACATCCTGCCGGTTCTCTTTCCAGCATGGAGATGTATCTTCTCACGTACGGAGTGGCGGATGTCTCTCCGGAAAACTGTAATAGTACGGACCGGGACCATATTGTTATAAGTCACGGTCATACCTCTCCGGGGGCCTATTCTGCTCTTGCATACTACGGTTTTATTTCAATGGAAGATGTCCTTGCGCATTTCAGACAGGCAGGAAGTCCTTTCCAGGGGCATGTGGAAAGAGAAGTCCCGGGAATTGACTGGGGCACAGGGAACCTCGGACAGGGTCTTTCTGCAGCTGTGGGATATGCCCTTGCCCAGAAGGCAAGAGGGCATGATGGAAGGGTATTCCTCCTTGGCAGCGATGGAGAACAGACCAAAGGACAGATCGCTGAAGCCAGGAGAATAGCTGTAAAGCAGGGTCTTTCACGTATCACTGCCCTCATAGACTGGAACCATATCCAGATATCGGGAAGAACTGAAGCCATCATGCCTGCTGATATTCCCCTTCTCTGGAAAGCAGACGGCTGGGTGGTCCTTGAATGTGACGGACATTCCTTCAAGGACATGTACAGGTGTCTTTATGAGGCCGATAATATAGATTCTCCTGTGGTTATATTGTGTCATACCACCATGGGTAAAGGAGTATCTTTCATGGAGGATACTCCGGAATTTCATGGCAAGGCTGTACCTTGCGGCGACCTTTTGCTGAAAGCCATGGAAGAACTTGGCTGGGACCCGGGCCATCTGGTCAGGATAAGGGAACAGAGAAAGGAAGATCCTCCTTCGGGAAGGGAAGTTTCACTCCCTTCGGTCCTTCTTGATACAGGGAAAAATTATATCTATGGACCCGAAGAAAGGACAGATAACAGATCTGCTTTCGGAAGGGCCCTGGAAGAAACGGGAAAGGCCTCCTATGGGAAAAAGGGACATGGACCCTTACTGGTCTTCGATTGTGATCTTGCCGGTTCGGTCAAGACCACCGGATTTGCCGGAACCTGCCCTGAGTGGTTCATCCAGGCGGGTATCCAGGAGCATTCGGTGGCCACCATTGCTGGAGCTGCATCAGCTGGAGGTGCGGTTACCCTCTGGGCTGATTTCGGTGTCTTTGGGCTTTGCGAGGTCTATAACCAGCAGAGACTTAATGATATCAACAGGACCAACCTTAAGCTTGTCCTAACCCATGTTGGCCTCGATGTGGGGGAGGACGGGATGACCCATCAGTGTATTGATTACGCCGGGCTGCTGAGGAACACCTTTGGCTGGAAACTGGTGGTACCTGCTGATCCCAACCAGACCGACCGGGCCACAAGATGGATGCTGCGGGAACCCGGAAATATCTGTCTGGCCATGGGTCGAAGCAAGACCATGGTACTGCTTTCTGAAAAGGGAGAGCCCTTTTACGGGCAGGACCATGTCTTCAATTATGGAAGATATGACCTGCTTAGAGATGGAAGTGATGGAGCTATCCTTGCGATGGGCAGCATGGTCCCGAGGGCTTACGAGGCATGGAAAGAACTGAAAGCCATGGATATCCGGATGAAGCTCTTTGTAGTCAGCACTCCTCTGAAGCCTGATGATGAAGCGCTGAGGAATGCTGCTTCCACTGGCCTTATTCTGACCTGTGAGGATCATAACCTGAAGAGCGGTATGGGGTCTGTTGTTGCTTCCAGGCTGGCCACTCTCGGACTTCAGACCAGGATACAGATGATGGGAGTTCATAAATACGGCACTTCCGGTCCAGCAGAAGATGTGTTCAGGGAAATGGGACTTTCTGCTGAGCACATCGTGAACAAAATACAGGACCTTCTGAAGTAGATGTTTTCGGATACAACTCCAGGCCATGTACGGAACGGATCAGTCCCGGAGCCGGAAAAAGTGCCGAAAGTCCTTCTGCATGTCTGTTGTGCACCTGACGGCACCATACCCTGGACACGCCTCGTAAATGAAGGTTTCCAGGTAAGAGGATTTTTTTTCGGGTCCAATATTCACCCTGAGGCGGAATACCAGGCACGGAAAACAGCTTTTCTAAGACTGGCAAAAGAAAAGGGAACACCCTTTTCGATCCATCCCTATGAGCCTTTTAACTGGATGGAGATGACCAGGTCTCTGGCTTCCGAAAAAGAAGGTAGTGGCAGGTGTGCCGCCTGTTTCGCGATACAGCTCAGGGCTGCGGCATTAGAAGCTGTCCTTACAGGATGTAGCTGTTTATGTACTACCCTGACCATCAGTCCTCACAAGGAGCCTCTTCTTATCAACAGGATCGGCCGGGAAGTATCCCGGGAATACGGCCTTGAATGGGTCGAAAGGGTCTGGAGAAAGAACAGCGGCTTCCTTTTATCGATAAAAGAAAGCAGACGCCTTGAACTTTACCGCCAGAATTATTGCGGATGCTGTTACAGCATATGGAGGAGATGAAGACTTTGGGATCATTGAATGAACCTCTTCCTCTGGGAAAACTTCCACCCGAAGTACTGGAGAAGAAGATCCTCAGTTTTGCAGGAATGCTCAGGGAGGAAGTGCTTGTAGGACCTGGTGTGGGAGAAGATGCCTCGGTCATAGACCTTTTTGACGGTCGATACCTGGTGGTAGCCTCTGATCCCATCGTAGGGGCCAGCAGAGATGCAGGGAAGCTGCTGGTGAACGTGAACGTTAATGATATAGCCTGTAAGGGCGGGGATCCCGCCTATATGCTTCTGACCCTCCTGGTACCCCAAAAGGAAGGTCTGCCTTTTGCCGAGAGGATCATGGAAGAGATACACCTTGCCTGCAGGGATTTCGGGATCTCCATCGTGGGAGGCCATACGGAGATCACGGACAGATATGATAATCCAGTGATCTCAGGGACCCTTATCGGGATAACATCCTATCTTTACAGGGTGGAGGATCTCAGAGCCGGAGATCTTGTGATCATGACAAAACATGCTGCCATCGAGGGAATGTCAATCCTCGCCTCAGATAGACCAGATCTTCTGGAACCATTCCTGGACAGGGAAGATATTGCTTCCATACGTTCCTGGTCCTCTGACCTTTCCGTATATCCCGAGTCCCTCCTGCTGAGAGATCTTGCCAAATTCATGCACGATCCTACTGAGGGGGGGATCAAGGGCGGGCTTTCTGAATTTCAGCGTCTCAGTGGACTTGGAATTGATCTTGATCCTGACAGGGTTCCCCTCCATCCGTTAACCCGAAGGGTTATAAGGGAACTGGAATTCGATCCCCTTCACATGATCTCCTCCGGGGTCCTGCTCGCCGTGATCGGAAAAGATGATCTTGATGAGGCCAGAAGAAGACTTGAAGAAAAAGGTATACCCGCTTCAGTGATAGGGGAACTTGTCCCCCCGGGAGAAGGAGTTCCCCTTGACTCCAGGGAAGAGCTCTGGAGGGTGCTGGATCTTTAGACAGGAAGGAATGATGCTGGATTGACATCTGACAGGGGAAATGAACGTCTGGACCGTCTTCGGAAAGAACTCGCCAGCCAGCAGGTGGACGGCATGCTCCTCATGGTGGAGGAGGGATTGAACTGGGAGAGTGTTTTTTACCTTTCGGGTTTTCGGGGGAGTAGTTCCGCGATACTGGTAACTCCTTCCGAAGAGTTTCTGATCACTGACGGCAGGTATCTGCAGCAGGCTTCAGAACAGAGCAGCTTTAAGCTGATATCCCAGGGCAGGAGTTCCCTGATGAGAAGCATCAAGGAGCTTGTGAGGGAAAAGAAGATCAATTACCTGGGTTTTGAGGGAGACAAGGTCTTTTATGCCCATTTCAGGGCTTTGGAAGAGTTGGGTATTCAATTCAGGGATCTTTCAGGACTTGTTCCATCCCTGAGGCGCTTCAAGGACGAAAAGGAAATAGGCTTTATAGAAAAGGCTGCCGCCATTGCCTCTGAAGCTTTTTTAATGGTCCTTGAAAGACTGGAGTCTGGTATAAGTGAAAGGGATCTGGCAAATGACCTGGAATATACCATCAAATCCCTTGGTGCCGAGGGCGGGTGGCCTGATCATGGTTTCGTAGTTGTTTCGGGTCCCCGGAGCTCTCTTCCCCATGGCGTCCCCACTTCAAGAAAGATCAATCCCGGAGATTGGGTCACTGTGGATTTCGGGGCTGCCTTTGAGGGTTATGTGTCTGACATTACAAGAAATTTTGTTATAGGTGAGCCGGATGCCAGGGCTAAGGAAGTGCATCAGATCCTCCAGAACGCCCATCTAACCGCTGCGGCTGAATTGGCCCCGGGGGTAAAGTGCAGGGATATAGACGGTAGAGCCAGGAAGTGTATTGAAGATGCAGGGTACGGAGAATTTTTCAACCATGGTCTTGGTCACGGCATAGGTCTGGAAGTTCACGAAAAGCCCCGTTTGTCCAGTTTGTCCGAAGATGTCCTCGAGCCAGGGGATGTGGTGACCGTAGAGCCAGGGATATATATCCCCGAAACCGGAGGGATGCGCCTGGAAGATGATTACCTTATAACCAGGGATGGGGCAAGGAGACTGACCTCCGATCTTGCCCAGGAACTTTTTCTGATCTGAGCGTAAGGTGTTTTGTTCTAACTGCTTTCCTGATCGTATGGGAGAACTGTTGTCATGTCATTGTTTCGCAGATATAATCAGAAAGAGGTTCTCAATTATTTCGGTAAGGAGGGGACAATATGGATAAGTATCGTTGCACCGTTTGTGGATATATCTACGATCCTGCAGAAGGGGATCCTGACAATGGGGTAGCTCCGGGGACTGCCTGGGAAGGTGTACCGGATGACTGGGTCTGCCCTGTATGTGCCGTTGGAAAGGACATGTTCGAGCCGGAATAGTGCATTATTCAAGCTGATCCCGGGGAGGCCGGACAGGCCTCCCCTTTTCTTGTCCCAACAATGAAAGCAGTCTTTCTGCTCTCCTGAAGGGAATTATTACCTCAGTTATTTTTGAAATAGAGGAGTAGTCATGAAGAGAATATCTCTCCTTATCGCCTTTATTATCCTCCTTTCATTTTGTCAGGACCTTTCTGCTGGAACTGCCATGGATGCTGAGTTTATCCTGGTGGGTACCTGCCCCGACTTCAGGCCCTTTGAATTCCTCAGTGCAGAGGGGCGGATCGTGGGTTTTGACATGGATCTCGTCCAGTTTATCGCTCAGAAGCTCGACAGGAAGATCCGCCTGGTGGAATTGCCTTTTTCGGATATTTTCCCGTCTCTGAATAGTGGAAGGATACATCTTGGAGCTGCCGGGATAAGCGTTACTCCTGAAAGGGCCGGCAAGGTAGCCTTCTCTGGTATCTATTACACCATTCCTGATGCTGTGGTCATCAGGTCACAGGATCAGGATCCTGTGACCTGCCTGGAAGAGATTTCCGGAAAGACCGGCGCAGTTCAGCAGGGAACCCTCCAGGAAAGGTTCCTTCTCGCCAGGGGAGATATCCAGGTCAGGTCATTGGCTACTCTTGATGATATTCTTGGAGAAGTCCTGTGTGGCAGGGCTCACTTCGCACTGGTGGATAGTGATATGGCTGAGGCATATCTTTCCACTGATGCAGAATACAGGATAAACCTGCAGGTGGCCTTCCGCACGAGGCTCACAGGAAGGGGAATGGCCTTTGCTCTGAACAGGAATGATGTGGGGTTCGCCGAGGTCCTGAACCGTGCTATCGGTGAGTTGAGAGATGAGGGCGTTATAGATATGCTGGAGAGGAAATGGATAGAAAAGTAACAGGATCATGATGGGAAGGTACTGCGTGCATTACAGTACTCCGGTCCCGCACACGGAAAGGTATACTACGGTATTTCTGTTGTATAATGTATATTGGAGTACAGTTCATATCCGGATGGAGAATGGATCATGTCAGATAAAGATAAAAAACATTTTCTCGACACTTTCAGGGAATGGTTCGGAGCCTTTTCATACGGTGTTTTTATCGATAAGAGAATGTCTGTGGTTCGGAAGGAAGCCTATGATGAGTATGACAATCTGATGCTCCTTCTTTTCAGCGATTTCCTGGGTATCCCCAATCCCATTTCCTATTACATGCTGGAATTGCTGCCCTATCTTGCTGAAGAGCTTGAACCATGGGAAAGAAGGATCCAGAACAGGAAATTTATCGTAGCTGAAAAGGCTGCCCAGTACGATTTCGATTAAAAGGAGCATGGCCATGAAAGAAAAACCGTCAGATCCTAAATATGTCTTTTTCGGAGGCAAGGGAGGAACCGGGAAGACCACCTGTGCTGGTTCCTTTGCAGTTCAGATGGCTAAAAGGGGCAGGAAAACCCTGATCATCTCAACTGACCCGGCCCATTCCCTTTCAGATGCCTACGGAGCCGCCATCGGTCCGGAGATTGTGCCTGTGTCGGAAAACCTTTGGGCTGTCGAGGTGGATGCAGAACTTGAGGCAAAGAAATACGTGAAACAGATCCAGGATCAGATGCTTGATCTTGTCAGCGCTGCTATTGTGGAAGAGATCAAGAAGCAGCTTGAGATCGCTTACCTTTCTCCCGGGGCAGAAGAAGGGGCTATTTTTGACAAGTTCATCGAGATCATGCACCTGATGGGAAAACCCTATGATCTGATGGTCTTTGATACCGCACCTACCGGCCATACCCTCAGACTCCTTACCCTTCCGGAAGTTCTGGGTGTATGGATCCAGCACCTCATCGACAGGCACGAGAAAGCAAGGAACCTGATGAAGGCCTCGGTGAAATATGATGATATTCTCAGGAAGAGACTTGAAGACGATCCAATAATCAGGGTCCTGACAAAGAGAAAAGAGAAATTCGAGTTTGCCAGGGGTATCCTGACAGATAGTGAGGCCTGTGAGTTTGTTTTCGTCCTTAACGCGGAGAAACTTCCTATTCTTGAGACCGAGAGGGCTATAGAACTTCTCGAGAAGTTTTCAATTCCCGTGGGTGGGTTAGTGGTGAACAAGGTGATCCCCCCTGAAGCAGGAGAATATTTCCAGAAACGGAGAGTTATCCAGGAAGGATACCTGCGGGATATTCAACAGCGTTTCAGTGAGTACAGGATAGTCCAATTACCTCTGCTTGATATGGATATCCAGGGGATGTCCCAGATAAACATGGTGTCCGATCTGATGGGAGAACTTATCCATTGATCTCTCAGGTAGAATGGGGCTGGTGAAGATCCTTCGGGAAGCGGGGAATCCCCTGCTTCCTTTTTTTATGGAACCAGGTACTTCGCCAGTTCAGAAGCTATACGGATCACCTGAACCTCCGAAAGGGATCCGCTCTCTACGCAAAGTGTGGACATTTCCGGAAGTGACAGGGCCAGGGAATATCCCATGTAGGGATAGTATTCGAGGATGCCGCTGAAACCCTCGAGCTGGATCGTCCGATAGGTTGCACCGAAACCGATGGGCCTGTCATCCTGGCTTACAGGCTCAGGGGGCACATAGAGTTCTCCCGGACCTGCCCCCGAAAACAGGTTGACAGTGATCCTCCTGCCCGCAGGGTCCCTGAAGGTCCTGTGATGCCATGTTCCGTAATGTCCTGAGGGAGCAGAAAGGTCTTTGAACATCTCTTCCACGGGTTCCCATCCTTCCAGGTCGGGTATTCTTGAACTGTTTTCCCCTCCTGTGGCTGAGGAGGTCATCAATGGCAGGAGAAGCGAAACTAACAATGCCAATACCAGAGTGTGCAGATCTCGTCTTTTCATCTTCATCTCTCCATGAGGGGCAAGTGTTTTTCCCTCATAATTATACCTGTTGTCGAGGGATCTGCTTTTGGAAGTTACAGCAACAGTAATGAGCTGAAAGGATCATTTGTATAGTCAATTGTTATCCTTCAGGTTGAAGCTGAAGATGGATCGCAGAGGAAATGGCCCATTACAGGTTTTTATTTCCCGGGCCACAAAAGGAATGCAGGTTCATTCTGTCCGGAACAGTAAAGGCCATAGAAAAAGGAGGCCCTGAGGCCCCCTTTTTTTGTGGTTCTCTATGCCGTGGTATTTCGGGATAAGTCTGGGTTTATTTCAATCCCAGGTCCCTGAGCTTCTCTTCAGTGGGGATTCCCTTTTCGGTCCATCCCCGGAGTTGATAGTATTCCGGGATCATCTCATGTAAACGGTTGACCTTTCCTTTGGAGGGGCCTTCCGGGATAGGCTCTTCCAGAAGTCTCTTTGGAAGAGTGTCGTCTTTCTGTGGATCCAGCCCCTCCCTGAGGTTAAAGAGCCTTTCCAGGTTCCAGATCCTTTCACCTGTTTTCAGCAGCTCTTCAGGTGACATCTCGATACCGGTGCCATGGCTCAGGAACGCAGCGTAGTCATCGGCTCCCAGGGCGAAGGATGTGAAAAGACACAGGCCCGATGAATCAATGGCCGCTGTGAGATCATGGAAGATCTTGCCCCATTGGGCCTTACCCTCTGTAACCCATGGATCCAGCTTTTCAGGAAGACCGACTATTTCAGGAGCGATGGTATATCCCCTGACGTGACAGGCCCCCCTGTTACTCACCGAATAGGTCAGACCGATCCCCTGGATCCCTCTCGGATCGTAGGCTGGAAGCTCCTGTTTTTTGACCGTAATGGAGAACTCGGGATGTCCATACATCTCGCAGAGTCTGTAGCTGCCCTCTGACATTTTCTTCCCGAAGCCTTCTCCCTTGCCCATTTTCTCCATCCAGTAGACGAGAGCCTCGTTGGAACCGAACTTCAGTTCCGGACCGCCATCAAGTTCTTCCGGTTTGATGTAGCCCTTCTCGTAGAGTTCCATGGCAGCCGAGATGGTCCCTCCAGCGCTGATAGTATCCATTCCAAGTTCATTGCAGAGATAGTTGGACTTGATGATGGGTTCAAACTCCGAGATACCACAGTTGCTTCCCAGTGCCCAGATAGTTTCATATTCAGGGCCTTCGCCTTCCAGTTCACCCACCTTGGTAGCTCTTCCGCATCCGATGGGGCAGGCATAGCAGTTCCGTTTCCCCGTGAGATAGGTGTCAGCCAGTTTTTCCCCTGACTGCATCTCCGCATTCTCCATGTAGGAGTACTGGAAGTTCTTGTGAGGATAGCTCCCTGCTGCGTTGACCACGTTCACCAGTACTGCAGTACCATATGCAGGAAGGCCCTGTCCGGTTACACCGTTCTCCTTGATCTTCTGCATGGCCACCCGGAGTTCTTCCTTGACTCCTTCGGGGTTGGCCGCTTCGTAATTACCTGACCCCTTCACAGCCACAGCCTTGAGGTTTTTGGAGCCCATTACCGCTCCCACACCGCTTCTTCCGGCAGCCCTGTGCTTATCGTTGATCACGCAGGCTATCCTGGAAAGGTTTTCTCCAGCCGGTCCTATACAGGCTATCCGGGCCTTGGGATCACCCACCTTTTCAAGCATGGCGTCAGTGGTCTTGTGTGTATCCTTACCCCAGAGATCGGAAGCATCCCCGATCTCATGGTCACCATCGTTGATCCAGAGATAGACCGGACTGTCTGACTTTCCCTCGATGACTATGAACATGTAACCTGCTCTTGCGAGCTCGTTACCCCAGAATCCCCCTGAATTACTGCAGGCAATGCATCCTGTCAGGGGACTCTTGGTGGCCACCATGTATCTTCCGCCCGTAGGCATGTTCGATCCTGTCAATGGTCCAAGGGCAAAGACCAGCTTGTTCTCTTCGGATAGGGCGTCCACTCCAGCAGGCATTTCCTCGTATAGAAGCTTTGTTGCATATCCTCTTCCACCAATGTAGTCTCTCAGCCATTCTTTGTTCAGTTCTTCTTCAGATATGGTCCTGTTCGTGAGGTTTACCCTCAATAGTTTTTTCTCCTGCACTCTTGATTCCCCCTAAAACAGATCTTGTCGGCAGTATTTTCTGAGCTGCCTCTCATGGTCGGGTCCGGGCTCCCGAAAGCCTTTTATCACCTCCCTGAATATCAGGACCTAAACCGGACAGCGGATAAGGTTCCTGTCCCACAGACAGTCGCTGCAGGCGGGAGTATCGCCCCAGCAGTCACTTTCCGTGGTTTTTGGATATTCGCACACGTGAAGCAGGTTGCAGTCAAGACATGAAGCATACAAGGCTCTTCTGAGCCTCCATCTGAAAGCCACATATTCCTTCTTGTCCCATATAGACGAAAGGAGATCCTTTTCAAGGTCTCCGAAAAAGTAGGGTATCACTTCTTTTTTCCGTCCCAGTACCCACTCGTCATAACTATGAGCAAGGCGCATGCATGGGGACACTTTTCCATCCCATCTTACGAAGGTGGATTCTCCGAGGATAAACGAACAGTGTCGTTCTGAAGAAAGGGCGAACCTGGGGATCTCCGTCTTTATTCCTATCCTGTAATAGGGTAGAAAAAGCCGGCTGGTCAGTTTCTGTTCGGCATTCAGATCAACAGGGTAGAGGCGCATGAGATCCGCCTTGCTGTCCATGGGAAGGATATTGGAAAAGGAAGCCTGGGATACCCCCTTGCCCTTCAGTTTTTCAGCAAGAGCTATCACTTCTTCCACATTCTCTTCTGTCAGGACTACTGCTATTCTTACTTCCGGTTTCCTGGAACCGGCTCTTTCCCTGGCTTTCCGGATGATCTCGAGAGCTTCCAGGCCTCTGTCCAGGGTATTGGTCCTGCCGCGCCAGGGGATATTCTCCATTTCCAGAGAAATATCAAGAATATCCACTTTCTCCTTTACCAGGAATTCCGCCATGTCCCTGTCCACCATGGTCCCGTTCGAGGTTATCCTGACCTGGAGGCCTCTGGTTTTAACAGCCTTTAGGGCTTCTCTTACATGATCGTTACAGAAAGGTTCACCCATCCCGATAAAATGGATATAGCTGAGATGGGGGAAAAGGGAGGCTTCAGAGAGGATCCGGTAAAGGAGATGGATATCCATGTCACCGGTCTTTTCACTCCAGTGGGACCTGAAACACATGGGACATTCCAGGTTGCAGCGGCTGCTCAACTCCAGGATGACCTTCTTAAGGCGCCTGTCCCTGGGTATGAGGATCTCGCTGTCCCCTAATTTCAGGATCACAGGTTCAGTAATGGTCTTTCCACCGGGTAATTTCGCTTTTTCCATCACTCCAGCTACTCTCCGGAAGGCTATATTCCTTTCCTTCAATTTCCCTGAAAAACGCTCTGCTCTTATAAGGTTCCTGATAATTTATTCACTCAATCGCTATATTAAACTATCACATAGTATAACAGAGGAAGGATGAAATGAAAATTATTCTCCAGGTAAATAGAAATGCAGAATGTACTCGAAAAAGATGTTCATCTGTCAGAAGGAGTGATGATCCTGTGTCCCTGCCGTGGGGTATGTTTCATCTTTTGTACTGTGGAGTCCATGAGGCTCGGTTCTGTAATGATCTCAAGTTGTTCCATGAACTGTAAACAAAGGGGATTTTGCTTTATAATTGAGCGTCCTGAACTAATGATCCGGTGATCTTTCAGGCGTTTTTAACCTTGTTTTACAATTGGCAGATCTTTTTACAGGGAGGAACCTCTGGTTTGGTAACTTTTGCTCTCAAGGTCTATGGTTGTCAGATGAATGTTTATGATTCTGACAAGATACGTACAGCACTGGTGAGAAGAGGCTGGGCTGAAGTCCCGGAAGAAGAGGCCCGGGTGGTCATCTTCAACGGGTGCAGTATCCGGGACAAAGCGGAACACAAGGTCTGGAGTGAATTGGGCCGGTACTCATCAAGATGGAACAGGGAAGGTCTTCCTGTTGTAGCGGTGGTTGGTTGTATAGCCCAGAACATCGGAAAGGACATGATCTCCCGGTTTCCCTGGGTTCGAATGATCGCGGGTCCCAGGCATATAGGAGCTATTCCCGATGCCCTGGAAGAACTGGTGGAGAAGGGCGGGCAGATAATACTTCTTGATGAAGATGACAGGGCCTTTATCGATCTCCCGGTACCCCCCTCTGAGAGGCTCAATCCATTGAAAGCTTTCGTTACCATTGCTCATGGCTGTGATAATTACTGTACCTATTGCATTGTTCCCTTCGTGAGGGGAAGGTTTGTTTCAAGGCCCCCCGAGGATATCCTGTCAGAGGTAAGACAGCTTATTGATACCGGGGTCATGGAAATAACCCTCCTGGGTCAGAACGTGAACAGCTACGGAACGGATTTCGAAAAGACCTACCGCTTCTCCCATCTTCTTCGGGATGTTTCATCTATTGAAGGATTACGGCTACTCCGGTTCGCCACTTCACATCCTATGCATTTCACCCCGGATATTGTGGATGCCATGGCTGTAAGTCCTCGGATCTGCCCCGGGATAAATCTGCCTATCCAGTCAGGTAGTGACAGGATCCTAAAAATAATGAACAGGAAATACGACCTGGCCACCTACACGGCCATAGTGGAAATGATCAGGGAAAAACTCCCTGAGGTCGGTCTTACCAGTGACCTTATCGTGGGCTTCCCGGGAGAGACACCGGAGGATTTCGAAGCGTCCCTTGAGGCTCTGAGAAAATTCCGCTTTGATCTTGTCCACTCGGCAGCCTATTCCCCCAGGGAAAAAACAGCGGCTGCCAATATGAAAGACCAGATCCCTCATGCCGAGAAAAAAAGAAGGCTCAACCTGGTCAACGAGCTGCAATCGGAGATCGCCTACGAGATAAACAGCTCCCTGGTTGGAAGAGAATATGTTATTCTGGTTGACGGGCCTGCCCCCAAGGGAGAGGGGCTCCTTCAGGGAAGGACTCCTACTGACAAGGTTGTCATCTTCAGGGGCGATATGACGCTCGTGGGAAGGTTCGTGAAGGTCTCCATCGAAGAAGCAGAGCACTGGTGTCTTCATGGGAGATATCTCCACGATCTTCCCTGATAAGAATATTTTCAGACTGACTGACTGTTGGCGGGGAGTATATGATGGTCAAGAAGATCTTCCAGGATAAAAAGGGTTTGTTCTTTCTGGCAGGAGGAGTGATCTGTCTTTTCCTGGCCTGGTTAATGGTATCCAGCTTTTCAGGACTTGTTCCGGATGAGGAGCCCACTACCGTTGCAGGGCCTCTGCCTGCCGCAGAAAAACAGGAGATTTCACCTGAAGATGCAGGAGAAGAAAAGCCCGAAGCGCCCTGGGTGGTATATATCACAGGAGCGATAGCCAAACCGGGTGTTTACGAGATCCACCCGGATTCAAGGGTCTTTGAGCTTGTGGAGCAGGCAGGAGGGTTGACTTCCAGGGCTGACACACTGCGTATCAACCTCGCAATGAAACTCCAGGATGGGGTCCATGTGCATGTTCCGGCCCTGAATGAGTCGGGCCAGCGGGAGGATATACCCCTTTCAGGGTCCTCTGAACCTGAAAGCATGGCTGATCCACCTTCCTTCAGTTTCCAGGCTTCTGCTGGAACAGGTACAGGTGAAAGGATAGATATTAACAGGGCCGATGCTGAAGAACTCCAGACCCTTCCTGGAATAGGTCCCAAGACGGCCGCTTCCATTATTCAATACAGGTCGGAACATGGCTGCTTTTCCTGCCCGGAAGAGCTGATCAGGGTCAAGGGTATAGGCGAGAAAAAACTGGAGAAGCTGAAGACCTGTATTTTCTGCGATTCATGAGCCCTGCCCTCGAAAAGTTTCCAAGCCTGACCATATTTTCAGGCTGGATCGCGTCTCTTGCCCTCTACCATCAGGGAATAGCCCCTCTTCTTTCAGGTACCCTTTCATTGCTTGTGACGCTGGGTTTTGCCCTGGTATTCACCCGTAACACCCCGAAACGTTTCTGGAAAGTGCTTTTTCTTGCAGTCCTTGTGTCCTTTTCCGGGGCCTTCTGGATGGATCAGGGACTGTCCCGGCCGGAGTCCTTTCCCGAAAAGACAGAGGTTTCCATCATGGGTACTGTTCTGTCTTCCAGAACCTGGGGCAACAGATTTGCAGTAGTACTGGGGTCATCTGAAGAAAGATTCCTCATGTTCATCAAGCCTCCTGCCACTATTATGGAAGGGGATCGGCTGCATATAGAAGGATATGCCTTCCCCCTGCGGGATAACAGGAAGGACACCTTTAACGAGATCCTTTACTGGAAAAGCAGGGGAGTTGTCAGAGAGATCATCCCCGGCAGAATAAGTCCTGTAAAAAAGGATTCTCCCTCCATTCATACCTGGAGGTCAGCCCTACGCAGAAAGATCGATCTTCAGGTCCCGCAATTCCTGAGGGGATACCTTCTGGCTTCCTGGCTCGGCATAAAGGACCCGGAACTCAGGGAAAGACATGGACGCTGGGGCACGTCCCATCTTCTTGCCGTTTCCGGTTTCCATGTAGGCATCCTGGCTGGATTACTCTGGCTTCTCCTTCCCAGGGGGCCTGCGGGAAGCCTGATCATTTCCTTTTTCCTGTGGGCCTACGTATTATTCACCGGCCTTTCTCCCAGTGCCGTGAGGGCGGCGATGATGCTTCAGATGATCCTTTTGGGAGATTTACTGAATCGACCTCTGAATGCGATCAACTCAGTTGCAGTGGCATGTATGGCCATGCTCCTCTTCAATCCCTGGATCTTCTGGGACCTGGGTTGGCGCCTTTCTGTAACGGCGGCTTTTACAATAGCCTCCTTTTCAGGTATGAGCATTTCCCCCGGCAAAGCTTTTCTTCTAAGTCCCCTGATATGGATTACCACAGCTCCCCTCGTTACTGGAGCTTTTGGAGCAATGCCTGTGGCTGGGCTATTGATCAACCTGGCGGCCATCCCCCTTTATGGCCTTCTTTTTCCGGTTTTTTCAGTCATGGGTTTCTTCTATCTCCTGGACATCCCTTTTCCTGAAATGGCAGTGTTGCCCTTGCGGGCTTTCCTTTCAATCTGGAACGGTACCTGTGACCTGGTATGCAGGATCATTCCATGTCAGCTGACCTGGCATCCCCTGCTGGTCTTTTTCTCGGCCAGCGTGATCATGGCCATGATAAGCATAAGCACGGGATCAGGATGGAAAAGAACTACCCTTGCCCTTCTGGCGGTAAATCTGCTTGTCTCTTCCCTTTCCACTTCACTTGTGGTGTAATATTGATTTGATCCTGAAATAATATTTTGTTGCAGGGGAGGCTTTAAGGGTTTGCTTCTTGTGCTTGATGTAGGAAATACAAATACAGTTATAGGTATCTATGAAGCGGAGAAGCTGGTAAGACACTGGCGCCTCATATCCAAGGTGCGAACGGCTGACGAGATCGGCATATACCTGCTCAATCTCCTTTCAGTAACATCTATGGCTCCTTCCATGATAAAGGGGGCTATCATGTCAAGCGTGGTACCCCCATTGAATACACCTCTGAAGGAAGGCATCAGGGAATATCTCGGTGTGGAATGCCTCAGAGTTTCAAGTGAGATGGATCTGGGGCTGGAGCTTGGATATGCCTCTCCCCATGAAGTAGGTGCCGACAGGCTGGTCAACTCTGTTGCCGGTGTGGCCAGATATGGATCACCCCTCATAATCGTGGATTTTGGAACTGCCATAACCCTTGATATAATTTCCCCCGAAGGTGCTTACCTGGGGGGTACCATCTCTCCCGGACTGGGTGCTGGAATGGAAGCCCTTTTCGGCAAAACCGCCCAGCTCCCCAAGGTTTCTCTCGAAGCTCCACCAAGTGTTATAGGTAACAGTACCATGGCTTCCATACAATCCGGCATCATGTTCGGCAATGCCGGTCTTGTCGATCGTCTCGTGGAACAGACCTGGGAGGAACTGGGTTGCAGGGGGAAAGTGGTGGCCACGGGAGGGCAGGCCCAAAACATTGCGGCCCTTTCCAGGACCATTGATCTGGTGGATCCCTGGATCACCCTTGAAGGGCTCAGGCTTATCTACATGAGAAACTCAGGCCCCGGGGAATAGGGGCCTTTTCTTCCTTCATCCGGGATGGAACCGAGAAAAAAGCAAACATGAGAAGTGGCGGTATTGATCTGAAGAACCCTGTATGGATGGCACCTCTGGCAGGAATTACCATTCCACCTGTGAGAAAGTTCTTCTCGGACCTGGGAGCAGGGCTGACTCACACGGAAATGGTAAGCTGTTCCGGCCTTCTCAGGGGGCATCTGAAGACCTCCAGGATGCTGGATACCTATCCCGGTGAGGCACCGGTGGTGCTTCAGCTATTTGCAGGGGATCCTTCCACTCTCGTTAAAGGTGCTGAGATAGCTCTTTCTCTGGGAACCTTCTCCGGTCTGGGAATAAACATGGCCTGTCCCATGCCCAAGGTGCTCAGGAAAGGGGCAGGATCCAGGCTTTTGTCAGATCCTGGCATGGCCTGCCAGATGGTTTCTGAGATCAAGAGACTGGGTTACCCTGTCTGGGTCAAGATCCGAAAGATCCCGGGAGGTAATCCGGTAGACACCATGGAGTTCTGCAGAAGGATAATCCAGGCAGGGGGGGACCATATTTCCATTCATGGCAGGACCCCCTCCCAGAGATATGAGGGTGTCTCCGACAAGGACATCATATTGGAAGCTGCCGGGAACTTTCCGGGTATAATAAGCGCTAGCGGAGATATCTTTACTACTGATGACGTGATGTTCTTCCTCCAGAACGGCTGTGCAGGGGTACTGCTGGCAAGAGGAGCTTTGAGGGATCCCTTTCTGTTCCCGAAAAGTCTTGAAAAACTTGAATATCCTGTTACTGATGAACTGCTCGACCCCTCCGTGGACTACCAGGTGAAAAAGCTGGTAGCGCTTGGAGATTTCATTGCCTGTTCAAGGCACGAAAAGCTGGCTGAGGTTATCGTCAGGAGAATGATGGCAGGGATGTTCAAGGGATTGCCCGGAGTGTCCGATTTCCGTAAAACCGGTGCAGAAGCCAGAGGATGGATCGAACTTAGAGAATTGCTTGAAAGATCATTTCTTTATTTTGAAAGGAGAGACTGAAATGTCTTCTAACCATGAGAATCAGCCCCATACTGTTCCCGAGGAGGAGATCCTCAAGCAGCGTATGGATAAATTGTTCCGGTTGAGGGAAGAGGAAGGATATGATCCCTTTGAGGTCCAGAAGTGGGACAGGAAGCATGACCTTAGCTACGTAAAGGAACATTTCTCACACCTTGGGGAGGATTCAGGTGATGAAGACCAGGAGATCGTGACCGCTGGAAGGGTCATGACCATGAGAAAACACGGTAAGGCTACCTTTGTGAACCTTGCAGATGAAAATGCCCAGCTTCAGCTGTATTTTCAATTCAACGCCATGGGAGAAGAGAATTACAATTTCCTGAAAAAATGGGTCGATACCGGCGATATCATAGGGGTTAAGGGCCATCCTTTCAGAACAAGGAGAGGGGAGCTCACCCTTTTTGTCCGCGAATGCAAGCTTCTTGCCAAGGCAATGAGACCTCTCCCAGAGAAATGGCACGGCCTCAAGGATGTGGAGATCCGTTATCGTCAGAGATACGTGGACACCATCGCTAATCCTGATGTAAGAGAGGTCTTCAGGAAGAGAACGAAGATAATCCAGACCTTCAGGAAGGTCCTTGACGACCATGGGACTCTTGAAGTGGAGACCCCCATTCTTTCTGTTCTTGCTGGCGGAGCAAATGCCAGACCTTTTGAGACCTTCCACAATGCCCTTGGTGTGGATATGTATATGAGGATCGCTACGGAACTGTACCTCAAGCGACTCATTGTAGGCATGTTTGGAAGAGTCTACGAGATCGGGAAGAACTTCAGGAACGAAGGTATCGATCTCATGCATAATCCCGAATTCACGGCCATGGAGGTATACTGGGCCTACGCCAATTACGAGGACATGATGGATCTGGTGGAGGAGATCCTGGTTGCCTGTGCCGATGCTGTAGGGGAAAGGAAGATCAACTACCAGGGTACAGAACTGGATTTCAATCCTCCTTTCCGGAGGGCTACCATGGTGGACCTGGTGAAAGAGCATTCTGATTTCGATCTTGACAGGATAGAGACCGATGAAGAGGCAAGAGAAGTCGCCCGCAGGTCAGGTCTTGAAGTGGAGGGCCATGAAAGCAGATTTCTGATACTCACCGAGATGTTCGAGGAATTCGTGGAGGATAAGCTCATTCAGCCGACCTTTGTGCTCGGATATCCCACGGAGATATCTCCTCTTTCAAAGAAAGATCCGGAAAATCCTGATTTCACAAACCGTTTCGAGTGTTTTGTCAATGGCTCCGAGATCGCCAACGCCTTCAGTGAGCTTAATGATCCCATGGACCAGAGGGAACGCTTCGAGGATCAGCTAAGGAAAAAGGAACTCGGAGATGAAGAAGCTCATGCTTTCGATGAGGACTACATAAATGCTCTTGAGTACGGACTGCCTCCCACAGGAGGCCTGGGTATGGGTATCGACAGGATAGTCATGTTTCTCACCAATTCGCGTTCCATAAGGGATGTCATCCTGTTCCCTACAATGAAGCCCAAAACATAGAGGCGCCGGGAGGTTAGATCCTTTTGGACAGGGAAAAAGCCAGAAAAAGGATCCATGAGCTGAGAAAGGATATCTCCAGGCACGATCATTTCTATTACGTACTTGATGATCCGCGGATCGAAGATGATCAGTACGACAGGTTAATGAGGGAATTGAAGGACCTGGAGGAAAGCTACCCCGAATTTCTCAGTGAGGATTCCCCCACCCAGAGGGTTGGGGGAAAACCTTTGTCGTCCTTTGAAAAGGTCACCCACTCCGCCCCAATGCTCAGTCTGGATAATGCCCTGGATTTCCAGGATCTCCGAGCCTTCTTCAACAGGGTGCGCCAGGCTCTTGGCAGAACTGATATTACCTATATCTGCGAACATAAGATCGATGGTCTCGCTGTGAACCTGCTTTACAGGGATGGCAGGTTCGTCAGAGGAACTACCAGGGGTGATGGAAGGATAGGCGAAGATGTGACTTCCAACCTCAGGACCATCAGGTCCCTTCCTTTATCATTACAGCGGGAGATGGAAGGGGAGATGGAGGTCCGGGGTGAGGTCTACATGAAAAAAGAGGATTTCGCCAGGATCAATGCCTCAAGGGATGAGCAGGGGGAGGCTCCTTTCGCAAATCCCAGGAATGCCTCCGCAGGAAGCCTTCGCCAACTGGATCCCAACATTTCAGCATCCCGACCCCTGGCACTTTTAATCTATTACCTTCTGGATCCCGAACAACTTGGTCTTTACCGCCAGTCCGACGTGCTCGACTGGCTGAGGGATGCCGGGTTCCCGGTCCAGAAAGACAACAGGCTATGTCACTCAGAAGACGAGGTTTTCCAATACATCGAGGAGTGGCGTGAGAAAAGGCATGATCTTCCCTATGTAACTGATGGGGTAGTGATCAAGATAAATGACCGTAACCTCTGGGACACCCTGGGAATGACAGCTAAATCCCCGAGATGGGCTATTGCCTTCAAGTATCCTCCTGAAGAGAAACTTACCAGGGTCCTGGATATTGAAGTCTCAGTAGGAAGGACAGGGACCCTTACGCCGACGGCAATACTGGAACCGGTCCATCTTTCCGGAACGGTAGTAAGACGGGCGAACCTGCATAACCAGGATGAAGTTGAAAGAAAAGATGTGCGCATTGGAGATATGGTCCGAGTAAGAAAGGCCGGGGAGATCATTCCCGAGGTCCTGGAAGTGGAAAAGGACCGTCGGAGAGGGGACGAAAGACCTTTCCGAATGCCTTACAGCTGCCCGGAATGCGGATCCGAAGTGATCAGGATCCCCGGTGAGGTTGCGGTGAGATGTCCCAATATATCCTGTCCTGCCCAGATCAGGGAGGGTATGCTTCATTTTGCTTCCAGACAGGGCATGGATATAAGAGGGCTCGGTGAAAAGATCATTGAATTGTTGATCCGGGAAGGGCTTGTAAAGGACGTGGCGGACCTCTATTCCCTCAGGGTTCCCCAGCTTTCCACCCTTGAAAGATTCGGAGAACGCTCAGCCTCGAATCTCGTCAGGTCCCTGGAAAACTCGAAGGGACGTCCCCTGGCGAACCTGATCAATGCGCTGGGGATAAGATATGTTGGATCCAGGGCATCAGAGATCCTGGCTGGGGAATTCGGAAGCCTTGACGCGCTCTCATCTGCAACTGAGGAAAAACTGGCGGCCCTGGAAGGCATAGGACAGGTCATCGCAGCTTCCATCGTTGCCTATTTTAATGATCCCCACAATAATGTCATGTTGAATAAACTCAAAGAAGCAGGAGTGTCAATGGAAGAGAAGAAGGAAGAGGCTCCCCTCGATATTTCCCCTGTTTTTGAAGGAATGAGGGTGGTTTTCACGGGAGAGCTTTCTTCCATGTCCAGAAGCAAAGCTGAGGAAATAGTCAAAAAGCTCGGAGGCAGAACATCTTCAGGTGTCAGCTCCAGGACTTCCCTGGTAGTTGTAGGTGCTGATCCTGGAAGCAAATATTCCAGGGCCCTTGAACTCGGGTTAAGAACCGCAAATGAAGAGGAGTTCCTCGGTATTATCAAACCCTTTCTTGACAGGATCGAATAGGATCCGGGTTCTCAAGTATTTTTTCCCTTGCATTCCTGAAAGTCTTCTTTTATTAAGGGAGGTTTGTCCATGTCCATCTCAAAGGAAGAAGTCAGGCGGGTTTCCATGCTGGCCAGGCTTGAGATAGACGAGAATGAAATTGACTCTTTGACAGAGCATTTTTCCAGTATCCTCGAGTATTTCAATGCTCTTCAGGAGCTCGACCTGGAAGGTATAGATCCTTTCGTCATGGAAGGGGTTGAGGGGACCCCCTGGCGGGATGATGTCACCTTGCAATGGAATGAGCGATCCTCGGTCCTCTCGGAATCCCCCTGTTCAGATGGTGATTTCTTCAAGGTCCCCAGAATTCTTGGTGAAGAAGGATGAAGATCATGTCTTACCATAATATGTCAGCCGCTTCCGTAGCCAGGAAGATCAGGTCCGGAGAGTTCAGTGTATCGGATATCGTCAGGGCATGCCTTGAGTGTATCGGGAACATGGATGGTACCCTGAACGCTCTCATTACCAGGGAAGATCAGAAGGCCCTTCAAAGGGCTGCGTTCCTTGAAAAAGCCATAGCTTCAGGAGAAGACCCCGGTCCCCTTGCAGGGGTTCCCGTAATTGTAAAGGATAACATGTGTACCAGGGATATTCGGACCACCTGTGCCAGCCGTATATTGGCTGACTGGAGACCTCCTTATAATTCTACCGTGGTGGAGGCACTCGAGAATGCTGGAGCAGTTATCCTGGGTAAGTCCAATATGGATGAATTTGCCATGGGGAGTTCCACCGAGCATTCCGCTTTCGGCCCGTGCAGAAATCCCTGGGATACTGAAAGGGTTCCTGGCGGCAGTTCGGGAGGAAGTGCAGCTGCAGTGGCAGCCGGTTATGTCCCTCTTGCTCTCGGAAGTGATACAGGAGGTTCCATAAGACAGCCGGCCTCATTGTGCGGGATCTACGGCCTTAAACCCACCTATGGCCTGATCAGTCGTTACGGTCTCATTGCCTTTGCATCCTCCCTGGACCAGATCGGTCCCTTTACCCGAAATGTGGAGGATCTTGCCCTTGCCCTTAACGTCCTTGCAAAACCTGATCATAGAGATTCCACATGCAGCAGGAAGGCCAGGCCCGATTACCTCGAAGCCCTTGAGACGGGATCCCTTTCTGGAAAGAAAGTCGGCCTGGTAAAGGAGTTCAGGAATTACAGGCTTCCTCCGGAGATATCAGCCAGTGTGGACAGGATACTCAAGATCCTTCAGGAAGCTGGGGCCATAATAGAGGAAGTATCCCTTCCTGTGACCATGACATCCGGACTTGGAGCCTATTACATCATTGCTCCTGCTGAGGCCAGTTCCAATCTCGCCCGTTATGATGGAGTGCGTTACGGCCTTTCCGCAGAAGCGGATGACCTTCTCTCCCTCTACCTCAAGACGAGAAAGGCAGGCTTCGGTTCAGAAGTAAAGAGGAGAATACTGACCGGTACCTATGTTCTCAGCTCCGGTTATTATGATGCCTATTATCTTACGGCCCAGAAAGTCCGCCAGATAATCACAAGGGAATTTGCCGAGGCCTTTTCCAGGGTGGATACCCTGATCATGCCTACATCTCCCAGCCCAGCTTTCCGGATCGGGGAGCTTGTGGATGACCCAATACAGATGTACATGATGGATGTTTTTACTCTCCCCGTGAATCTCGCAGGTCTGCCCGGACTTTCCCTTAACGGAGGGTACAGTGCTGAAGGGCTGCCACTGGGAGTCCAGATGGTCGGACCCAAATGGGGTGAACTGGAGATCCTTTCCATGGCCCATGTAATCGAGAGGGAGCTCGGCCCTGCACCAATAGCTCCGGGAGGTGTTACTGATGAAAACTGATTTCTCTCCGGTCATTGGTCTTGAGATCCATGTCCAGCTGAACACCCTTTCCAAGTTGTTCTGTCCGTGTTCCACCGATTATATCGGGACAGTGCCGAATACAAATGTATGCCCCGTCTGTCTCGGACTACCTGGTACATTGCCGGTGCTTAACGGTAAAGTAGTGGAATCAGCCGTCAGAACAGCCCTTGCAATTCATTGCAGGATCAATGATGCTACCCGCTTTCACAGGAAGAACTATTTCTACCCCGATCTCCCGAAGGCTTACCAGATATCACAGTATGACCTTCCCGTAGGAGAGGAAGGATATATTGATATCAACACAGAGGATGGAAGCTCAAAAAGGATAGGTATCATAAGGCTCCACCTTGAAGAGGATGCCGGGAAACTTGTTCATGCGGCTGCTGACGGACGGCTTGCGGGAGCCACCTCATCATATGTGGATTATAATCGGGCCGGGGTACCCCTGGCAGAGATAGTATCTGCTCCGGACCTCTCTTCACCCGCAGAGGCAAAGGAGTATGTATCCAGGTTAAGGCAGCTTGTGC
>Ga0272441_10001499_pt1 | contig 49788 bp, 37 predicted proteins | sample SSMProp6N_FD_193582 | JGI IMG/M metagenome (GOLD analysis project Ga0272441, IMG submission 193582) | Marine sediment archaeal communities from Little Sippewissett salt marsh, Falmouth, MA, United States - SSM-Prop-6N | ecosystem: Environmental > Aquatic > Marine > Wetlands > Sediment ... | reverse complement strand
CCACGTCAACATCCGCAGGATCGAACGAGTAGATTGTACCGCTCGGCATCATACCCTGTGAGTTACCATTGACAACCGCGAGTGATGTCACCCACTGTGAACATGTGCCCTCATCGAACATTCCGCCTGCATCGGTAACCTTAACCGTGATGTCGCACTGGACAACCTCGTTCGGCGGATCCCATGTGGGTGTCGGACTCGTCGGATCATCGAATGACCCATAATCGCATGACCACAGGTATGTATGGGTGTCACCCGGAGGTGTAAGGTCGGTGAAATCAACGCTCAGATCAACAGATTCGTTGGTGTTGCCCATCTGGCTTGTTGTCCTGGAGTGATTCACCGCTGTGATATCCGGAGGTGAGTTCGTGTTATCGAACACCCAGAATTCGAGTGGTTCGTCAAGAAGGTCTGTTCCACCAAGATCGTCGGTGACCCTCAACTGCATTGTGTACTGACCGGCATTGGGGAAATAGTATGATGCAGTTTCGCCGGTTTCCTCGTAAGAATCATCTGCATTAAGATCCCACTCCCAGTCGATGATCGTACCGTCGAGGTCGGTCGAGCACTCCCCGGAGAAATCAACGTTGGATTCCCACCAGTATGGGTACTCGGTGGTGATCTCGGCGCATGCTTCCGGTGGCGCGTTATTAACAGTAACTGTAATCGGTGTGTCGAGAACATCCGATCCACTGGGCGCATCATAGACCGTAACATTTACGTCGTAGACACCTGGTGTGGTGTACTCAACCGTCGGATTGGCATCAGTGCCCGAATCGTACGGATCGCCAAACACCGCGTCACCGTCAAAGTCCCACTCGAATGTAAGAGTGTCTTCACAATCGGGATCATATGATGCGGAAGCGTCGAACGTCACGGTCTCGAACGAGGTGATCTCCGTGGCAGTGGTTGCTTCGGCAACTGCCACCGGAGGAACATTTGTCGCGGTGACCGTAATCGGAACATCGAGTATATCCTCGCCGCCCTCGTCATCGATGACCTTGAGCTGTACGTCCCACACACCGTCACCATCGAAGTAGGCGGTCGGAGTTAAGTCATCGCCACTTTCATATGTATCGCCGAACGTACCGTCCGCGTTGAAGTCCCAGAGATACTGTTCGAGAGTTCCATCCGTATCGGTTGAATCCGATGCATCGAATGATACGGTCCCGCATGCGTCGATCTCGGTCGGTGTTGTGGCTTCGGCTGAAGCGGTTGGCAGCACGTTGGGAATATCCTCAACTTCGATCTCGATCTTGGTTTCGAGAGTGCCGTAACCATCCTCGTTGTCGATAACCATTAGATCCACGTAGAAGGTACCGGGGTCCGGGAAGGTTGCAGTCGGTGTCTGCATGTCACCTTCGAACTCATCGGTATAGTTCCCGTCACCATCGAAATCCCATGCCCAGTTGACGATCGTTCCGTCAAGGTCGTATGAAGCGGAACCATCGAAACTGACTGTCTCATCCTCAAGGATGTGGGTGCTTGTGGTGGCTTCGGCAACCGCGATCGGTGGATCGTTCGTGTCGAGTGTAACCTGTACGGTTACCGGATCGGAGATTGTCGATCCGAACGAATTATCCCTTACCTTTACCTTTACATCGAATGTACCGGTCTGGGTGTATGTGTGGGTCGGTGTTTCGGGATCCCCGTCGAAAGAGTCACCGTAAACATTGTCGCCGTTGAAGTCCCACAGGTAATCGGAAATGTAACCGTCTATATCGTAACTTGCGCTTGCGTCGAAACTGATAGTCTCATCCTTGAAGATCTCAGTCTCACTCGTCGCATGCATCATGGCAACCGGGAGCTCATTGAAGATGGGGTCTTCGTTCGAGACCGGTGTTAAGTGCCTGTGATATCCCCTGAGAGATTTCGTCACGCCCGTAAGTGGTGAATCATAATCACCGGGAACCTCGACCGTGACAAGAACGTCGAGAGGATCGTTCGAGGTGAGTGTCGGAAGGACGACATCGAAACTGTAAGTTCCTGTGAACTCGGTTTCCTCGTCCGGCTCGGTTGCCGTGAATGTGAAAACACCCGGCGACTCGAAGTGAAGGCTTCCGATATCATCCATACCCTGCCAGTCGTGAATAGTGACCTCGTAGTTGACGTTACCGCCGAAATCACCATCGAGGTACCAGAGGGTATTGTTGGACTCCGTGACGGATATCCACCACGGCTCCGCCTGATTGGCTTCGAGCGGGAAATCGCCCGGCAGGTCCACCGGGGGATCGACCGTCGGCTCAGCCCAGCTGCAGTCGATTGCATAGTTGAAATGAAGACCGCTTGCGAGGCTGATTTCGTAATGCCTTGTGTTTATTCCGCCTGCCTGGAAGAACGCGCGGGTGGCCGGATCAAGTTCTCCCATGTTGGCGTTTGCGGCAAAATCGTCCGCGAAGAGTTTATAGCCGTTTAAAACAGCGGCATTGTCGGGATTGATGTACGAGCCGAGTTTTCCCGGCGAGTATCCCGTGATTCCAAGGTGTGTAAATTCAGCGGGATTCCACCATCGCGTGAAACCATCGGCATTCAGTAGCCGGGTCTCATGGGGACCTGCTATTTTAATATCAGGGTCGGCAAACCCCGTCTTTGTTCCCTCCGTAATCAGTATACCCTTTACATCGAAACCGCTGAGGGTATCGTTTCCGGTAAACGGGTGGGTCAGCTGAATATCAACCGAAAGCACACCGCTGTCGATTGAAATCGGCGGTACGATGGCAAGTCCCATCGAGCCTGATTCAAGAATCTTTGTCAGGTTGAAATGATATTCCATCGTGCGAAGCGGAATAATTTCAACAGTCATATCATCCTCGTTAACGTAAACATCCCAGTAACCGAGAAGCGAATGACCGGCACCGGGCTCTTCAGCCGGTGGCGGTGTTACCTGGGCGTTATCGGTAATCGAGGGAGACTGCTGCTCGGGTGACGGAGCAACCGGTGTTGCGCTGTTCCCCGAACAACCAATCGCCATCACTATAAAAACAGCTACTGCGAAAGGGATGAGCATGCGTGTCATCTTGTATCTCCTTTACATCATGTGTATGAGACGATCCGGGACAAATTCTTAATTACCCCCGGATCATTGGATATCAACCGTAACTTAACTTACTCTAAGTAAAAAATCCACAAACACATATCCTGCCACAGAAATCTTCAGGCAGAATTTCCACGGTACTTTAATCTTTATTTTTAGCTACAAAAAACTCTGCGCACATTATAGCATTAGGATGATCAAAATTGTTTAACCCACCGACACAATTATTACTTTTTTATAGAATTTTATATTCGGTTTTCACCTCAGTTTTTCCATTCTCATGTGCTTTCAGAAATTTATCAAGATCAATTGACAAACGAGACCCTTCGGCGTAGAATAACGCTCCCTGCATTCGAGCGGGTCACGGTTAAGAACAGCGGGGATTTAACCCCGGAAAACTTCACGTGTTTATTCACTGCCCGTCAGATTTGCATACGGGCTTTGTTTATGAAGAGGAGGGCAGGTCGGGTTCATGGGGCAACACTTATCATCACTGGAGGATATTGAAATTGAGTCCTAACGAATTTTTCTTCTCATCCGAATCTGTCACGGCAGGTCATCCCGACAAGGTCTGCGACAATGTATCGGACGCAATACTTGACGCCTGCATGAAGGAGGACCCGTATTCACGTGTCGCATGCGAATGCGCGACCAACACCGGTTTCCTTCTGGTAATGGGCGAAATCACAACGAAGGCTGTCTTCGATTACAGGGACATTGCGCGCGAAACGATCAAGGCAATAGGTTACAACAGGCCTGAATTCGGGTTTGATGGAAATACATGCGGAATCCTTATCGCACTGGACAGGCAGTCACCCGATATCGATGGTGGCGTTTCAAGAGCGATCGAGGTTCGTGACAGGGATTGCTCTGATCCGTACGCCGAGATCGGTGCCGGCGACCAGGGCCTTATGTTTGGCTATGCCTGCAATCAAACCCCTGAAATGATGCCCCTTCCGATCTCACTTGCCCACGCTCTCACGCGGAAGCTCGCCGAGGTCTACCACAAGGGTATCCTCCCGTGGGTACGCCCTGACGGTAAAAGCCAGGTATGCGTGGAGTACAAAGACAGGAAGCCCGTGGGCGTTCATTCTGTTCTAGTCTCGACACAGCATTCTCCGGACGTTACCAACGATGAGATCCGTGAAGGGCTTATAGAAGAAGTTATAAAGAAAGCCATCCCGGAGGAATATCTCAGGGACAATCCGGAATATTTCACAAATCCATCCGGCAGGTTCGTAATTGGCGGACCGGTTGGCGACTCCGGCGTAACCGGACGAAAGATCATCGTCGACACCTACGGCGGCTACGCGCGTCACGGCGGCGGCGCGTTCAGCGGCAAGGACTGCACGAAGGTCGACCGGTCGGCTGCGTACTGTGCGAGATGGGCCGCGAAGAATATTATCGCGGCTGGACTTGCGGACGAGTGCGAGATTCAGCTCGCCTACGCCATCGGCAAGGCCGAACCACTCAGCGTCCTTATCGACACCTACGGAACCGGAAAGATATCCGACGAGAAGATCCTTGAGATCGTGCAGAAGCACTTCGACTTCCGTCCGGCGGCGATAATCGATACTCTCGAACTCAGGCGACCGATCTACCTGCAGACAGCGGCGTACGGTCACTTTGGTCGTCCGGACCTGGATCTCCCCTGGGAGCTTACGAACAAGGCTGACGCACTGAAGGCGGACGCCGGCGCACTGGCGGGTTGATAAACCCCCTTGCGTGATCCGGTATTTAAGGCTATATTCAAAACAGGGTCCGTAATACTTAAGTCGGTACAAAAAATACCCACAAATTGTTTGTCGCGTCAAAACTTGCAGCATGATTGTTCGTTTCATTGCGTCTTGTAATGAGCAGCCTTGTTAAGTTACAGAGCGAAAATCCAAGGAGGGTTGACCATGTTTAAACAGGAATACGATCTTCATGCCAGGCTGACCCGGGCGAGGATAGCCATAAGCGATGGTCGTCCGGAGGATGGCGTCGAGGAACTGAGGCGTGCGATCTTCGAAAGCGCGAAACTCGCGCCCGGCGAAGGTCGGAAGAACGTGGAGGAGATTTTACAGTTTGCTTCCGAGAACCAGATTTTCGAGGAAGTGGAACATACGCTTCATGACACACCTATAAGGCGTCACTTTTTCGGGGAATCCTGAAACCTGTCCACTTCCGCCAGGACTTCTACCATCAGTCGCATATCAATTAACGTTGATCAAAAAACGCGGCCACATACTGGGCCACGCTTTTAGTTTCCATCAATGCATAATCCCCGGCTTAATCCTTGAACGCACACAGCCCGTTCGTACGCTTAACCGCGTATAGTGTCCCGTCCTGGCCGATTGCCGGCGCACTCCAGCCGGTCAGGGCATAAGCACCCATGTAGGACCACCTGATCGTGCAGTCGGAATTGAAAGCCCTGACAAAGTTGTAGTTATTAGTGTAAATACTCCCGTCATCACCGACTGCAAGGCGACATCCGTAACCATCAACCCATCCGGAAGACGAATTAATCGTTGCCCCGGTGTCGGGATTCAGCCTGCGAAGAACTCCCGCACCGTCCATTATTATTACATCACCGTTCGGGGCAATCGCGGATGAGCTGTACCAGGGGTAGGTGTAATTCTGGCTCCATTCGAGCGTTGCCGCTGTTCCGCTGTCCGAATAGCATTTGAGGCCGGTCTGAGTGAATACGACTATGGTGTCCTTTTCAGAGTTATACATTACACCGTTATGGCACAGACCTATGTATGGATAACTCGACCATTTCTCGCTGCCATCCGACGGATCGATTGCGTGAAGCCTGTAATCATTAAAGTAAGCGTAAATGGTTCCATCATTCCCGACTGCCGGAGTGCAGTACCATCCGAATGTATCCGAGTGAGGATGTTTCCAGTTCTGAGACCCATCCGTCGGGTCGATACTCCTGAGGCCGTCATATGATGACATGATGAAATTCCCGTCCTGATCAAGCGCCGGATAGGCGTCAGATGATGGTGGTCCGTAACTGTACGGACCCCATAAAACGCTGCCGTCTTCCGCATCGAGACCGTACATATCTTTAGATGGCCAGTCCCAGACGAGAACTATCGATCCATCCTCACTGACACCGTACACGCATACACTTGAATGAGTCGACGTATTGAAAACCTTTGTCCACTTAACGTCCTGCGTAGCGAGATCAACCGCGACCGCCGGAAGGTGGTTCGTGTCGAGGTAATTGAACGCGATACTGAAAAACGCGGTGTCATCGCTCAGAAAAACCGGGAGTGCATTGCCGAGATGATCGCCTGTGTAATTGACTGTCCACGTCGGGCTTGAAAAATTCCCTGCAGGGCCATCGAGCCCGATGTAGCCATTGTGAGCTGAATTGCCCTGCGTCACCGGCCAGATTGGCAGTATTTCACTCACAACCTCGAACCCATCGAGCAGTGCTCCCGGATCAGCTCCGGGATTCGTCACAATGACATCGTACAGGCCAATTGTCGCGCCGCTTAGATCAAGGTCTACCTCAAGTGTTTCGGAATCGATCCACTCGAAGTTCGACTGAACAAGCTCATCACCCGGTTCGTATTCAATCGCAAGCGTGCAGTCCGAGGCAAAATCCTCACCTGTAACCACAACATCTATGAGTGTTTCATCCACGACCCCAACATCGGGATCTATCGAGAGTACCGTCGGCTGAATATATGGAGACTCACCATCGATTTCCACATCGAACATGAAATACGCGGCAAGAGGTGAATCGGGATAGTCGAAGAATTCGCCACCGTTGACCTGCGGCTCATAAGAGTCCGGCCATGATGATTCCACCGTGCAGAAAAGGGATTCGGTTCCCGACTGCGTAAGATTCAGCGATCCGATCGTAACTTCGTAAACGGAGGAAACATCGCTCGACCCCGGAAGGATGGCAGCGGTCGAGGAAATCTCCACGGGTGACGGGAGAACATCGCCTTCGATCCAGATAGCCGAAACTTCACCGGGAACACCGTCAGGATTTTCCACGGCCTGCCAGTCGTAAACCTCGAGGTTCAGGAGAAGTTCCCCGCCGTTATCGGTCGGGTCAATGTAGAAAGCGGTTGATCCCGCATCGGAAACCGATAAGTTGAAGGCTTCCTGCATATTTGCCGAAAGGTCGAATGCCTCCATCGGGAAATCAGGCGCATAAGACTGATCGGGTTCGGCCCAGCTTGCGTCCACCGCGTACTGGAAATCGAACACGATTTCCTCGGAATCCATTTTGAACTGAATCTCGTATGTTTTCGAAACGGAACCGGGCACGGTCGGGAAGAAATTCCGGTCGAGCTCATCATTATCGAAAAGCCTATACCCGTTGACCGTTGCGGACGGCAGATTCGGCGGAGCAAGCCCGCCACGTGTATAACCGAAGATCGACTCGTAGCTTGTGAACTCGGGATAGTTCCACCACCTGGTCAGACCATCCGCATTAAGGAGCCTCGTATCACCTTCGCCTGCAAAAAATACCGAACTGTCGTGCTGTCCGGATACCGATCCGTCACTAAGTAGAATTCCGCGGACGTCAAATCCATTGTAGATATTCAGTCCGGGGAACGGGTGGTTAAGTGTGACGTTTACTTCGAAGTAACCCGATACCGGATCACTTCCGGGGAGCACCTCGAACTGCACCATGTGAATCGGACTCACGGGCGGCTGCATAAACCGTGTCACGTTCGCCGTAAATGCGGGTCCACGAACGGGTGAAACCTCGGCGTTCATGGATTCGGGATCAATGGTCACATCCCAGATTCCCCACAGCACGTTATTCGCTGAGTAACCGGTTCTAAAAGCCGTGAGAGGCTGCACAAATTCAGAGTCGGGCGCGATCGGTCCGGTTCCCGAACAGCCCGCAAGCAGAAGCGTCGCTATAATAACTAACAGGGAAATTTTCTTCATATCAACCTCCGGGTCACATTGTTGATAATGTTATTTCACTGATACGATACTATAGCATTGTTTCGTCTGCAAGAAATAAACGGATTTTTAAATTGTTATTACTGGGAAATAAAAAACCCCCCTCGCCATGAGGGGGAGTTGTCGTGTGTGTTTGTGATTCTTGCGAACCCAACAACAAAGTCAGTTGGGGGGTGGTAGAATTGTTTGCCTTCCGCAGTCGGAGCAGATCTGGATCTTACTCCCCGCGAAATCAAGTATCTTGACGTTGAAAGACTGACAGTATGGACAGCCAACCAGCGCCATCATGTCCTCCAGGTAATCGAGAAGATCTTCCATCCTCTCGTCGGAGGCCACGTCCACCTTCCCATCCCGCACGACTTCGCTATCGGGGAGAAGCAAGCTCTGATAAAACCTCAGGTCATTGAGCATGTTTCACCCTCGGTCTCGATTGAGATGGGGTACCTGTGTGGAATACTCTATGTTAATTTGAAATTTACAATGTGCAGAATTTGCCTTCCATTCGAAAGGCTCAATTTGAGTATACGGGGCAATATGGGCAGATTCAATAGGAATTTTCCACAAAGACGGGATTTTTAGTCCAAAAATGGTTTTCTTTAATTAATCCGGTTTTACCCTATATAGGTTTATTGTGTTTGAAAAAAGAATTCACTAATTCGAGGACGCTATCGCTTCCAGGATCCGATCGTTAAGAAGATCTGTCGAGGTCGGATGATACGTCTTGGATAACGCTACAACTGTTCCCTCGGAGTCGAAAACGACGATATACGGGTGCACGTCGATGTTCAGGCTCGCATGCATCATGCTTCCCTCGTCGAGAAGCGGTGCAAAATCGCTGTAACCCGACTCCCCGAGCCAGTTCAGTTCATCACTCGAATCATCGGTAACACCGAAGATGTATACATCCTCGTAACCATAATCATCATACATGCTGGAGAGGAACTCCATCTGGTTTTCGAAGTCCTCGGGAAGCGCGACGGATAATCCCTGTACACTGAAGAAGTAGAATACGACCGGCTTGCCAGCGATAACCGCGTTATCTAGCGACCATTCATTACCACTGGGAGTAACCGCCGCTATCGGGTGAAGCGTATTATCCGATGTATAGTTTGAACCGAGAAGAAGCGGCCAGTTCGACACCCCGGTCATGCTCGTAGTCGATCCCTGTATTCCCGAAACATACGGTGAGAACTGGGTCGGGAGGTCAGGATCATCAGCAAGGAATGTCTGGTAATCAAGCGGGACATCAACGTCGGCGGGAATATATTCCCACTGTATCAGGTACCACTGCAGTGAGTTCACAATCTTGAAGACAAGCTGGTGATGCATACGGAACCACTGCTCCTGTCCTTCAACCCTTATCTTGACCTCAAGCCAGGTATCCGCCTGGAAAGTACTGTTATTCGCGAAAATCCCGTAATTGAACGCGAAATTCATTTCGAGGATATCATCACTGTCCGAACCCCAGAAGATATCCCTGAACTGTTCTTCCGCTTCATCCTTTGTGAGAAGCACGCCATTGGTAACCAGGCCGAAGTCCTCATGAATCCACTGGCTGAACTGATCGAAGTTTTTCAACGCGAACATGTCCTGGAACATCACAAACTCGTTCGGGGGAGTGGTCGCCCTCGACCATGGGTCTTCCGTGGGATCATCGAGGGGAAGCCCCTGCCCGAACATCTGGGCAAGGATGGCTGCCATCAACATGGTAAGGGTTGGTTTTAAAAGGATTGCCGGCATTAGTTTTTCACCCGTGCAAAAACGCGCACCAGTATGGATGCGCGGTTGTTATTCGCGGTTCAAAATATACCACAGTTGGTGGGATTTAGAAAACTACACTTACACCGAGATGCAGATCACCATCTATGAAACCGGCCTGTCCGGTGAACTGCGGACCGAAGTAATAGCGCACACCGTACGTGAATCCCTCGTAGACCGAGTTGTCGTCGCTGTTGTATTCCGCGATCGCGATCAGGTTCTCAACAAGCTCCACGTCGACTCCGCCGAAGAACTCGAACTCGTCATCGCCATCTCCGGTTATGTAACTTATTCCACCATGGACGCTCGCGTTCTCGCTGGCCTCGCCGCTTAAATAGAAGAACTTGCTTCCAACGACGTAGTACATAGTGGAGTTGTTACCCGCGACATCCGTTACCGTAACTCCTGCGGCCGCGCCAGGGACATTCTCGGATTCCGGCATGAAGAGCCACTTCAGGAAGAAGCTTATGCCATCGTCTCCATCGTCGGGATGAACGGCTCCCACTCCGACTTCAAACTCCTCCGAGACAGATCCCACAATATTGGCTGTCCACAGCGAGTTATCGTCGTTGTCGAGGAAGTTCAGTGCAATCCATGCGTGATCCTGCGGTGTTATGTCCGCTGTCGGATTCACAATAAGCCCGGTCGGGCCAAATACAGTAGGCTCCGCGAACGCGGGAACCGATAGTGCAATAAATACTACAAGGGAGCTTAAAGCCAGAATGACTCGTCGCATCTCTTCTCTCCTTTAGAAACAATTGTTAAAGCGCCTGATAGAAGTCCACCCTCGTCCACCCCGGGGCAATACGAGGGATGACGGCATCGCGTCAAAAATTAACTTAACACAACCTTATTTATGGTGTCAATCGGTAATCACTGCTTAACACCTTGATATAACCGATTTTACCTAATATCCCACCGGAATCACGACAGCGGCCGAGTCCTGATTACTGTCCGTATCCGTAACAACAATGGAAACTGTCACATCCATGGCAGTATCAGGTGCGGTCCAGAGCGTTATTCGGCTGGTTGCATTCGCAAGCTCACCCGCTGAAACAACCCAGAGATACTCCAGATCGCTCGCGCTGTCCTGATCATCCTCCGCATCCACTTCAAGAAGTACCGCATCGCCGGGATTGACGATTTCCTTGTCTATCGTGATCTTTGTTATAAGAGGTTCCTCACGGTCCTCGTCATCATTATCAAACTCGTTTTCTATCCACTCGTAAAGAAGGTAGGATGCAACCGCGCTGCAGCCTGTAAACATCGGAACAGATACCATTACAAGTAACAGCAATGCGGTTATGGAGAAGATTTTCGCACGCATTAACCAGTTTCCTCCATTAAGAAAGTTTACACAGTATAACAAGACGATACGTAAAAGTCATCAGAGGTTCATTTGCAATTAGTGCCAAAATGACCCGGTAAACACCTTGCAATAATTCCATCATGCTAGTATCCTGCCTACCGTCAAATCCGAGGGTGAGGACTGATATCATGGAATCCAGCACCACTCCGCGCCCGGAAAAGGGCGAACTTCTTCACGAGGGTAAAGCCAAGAAGGTTTTCAAAACCAGTGATCCGGAACTCTATATCCAGGAGTTCAAGGATGCCGCAACCGCTTTTGACGGTACCAAGAAGGGAACTATAACCGGCAAGGGCTCCGTCAACTGCACGGTTTCATCACGTCTTTTTAAAATGCTTGAAAATTGGGGCGTTAAGACCCACTTCGTGGATGTCCTCGGCGAAAACGAGATGCTGATAAAGGCCGTTGAAATCATCCCGATCGAGGTCATAGTACGCAACATTGCCGCCGGATCGCTGGTCCGACGGTACGCGTTTGTCGAGAGTACAAAACTCGAACCCCCGATAATCGAATTCGGACTGAAGGACGATGACCTTCACGATCCGCTGATGAACGACGATCATGTGCTTGCCCTTGGAATCGCAACAACCGCAGAGCTTGCATTTTTGCGAAGACAGGCTAATATCATCAATGATGCCCTGAGAGAGTTTTTCAGCGGTATCGGAATTGACCTTGTTGATTTCAAACTCGAGTTCGGCAGACTTCCAGGCGGAGACATCATTCTTGCGGATGAAATCTCACCCGATACGTGCCGTCTGTGGGACAAGGAGACCGGAGAGAAGCTCGACAAGGACAGGTTCCGATTCGACCTTGGAAACGTCGAAAGCGCATACAATGAAATTTTGAAGCGTACCAGCACACAGGCATAAATGTTATTAAAACCGATAGACGTGGAACTACCTGATTCCATTAAAAACAACCCGGATGGAGAAACCTGCGATAAACAGGAAGAATCCTGCGGAATCTTCGGAGTATACGGTCAGCATTCGGACGTAGCACGTTTAACCTACTTTGGCATGTTCGCACTCCAGCATCGCGGCCAGGAATCCGCGGGTATATGCGTGTCAAATGGCGGACAGGTTGCATGTTACGCACGTATGGGACTCGTCAACCAGGTTTTCAACGAGCAGATTTTAAGCATCCTGCGCGGGCATATCGCAACGGGTCACGTTCGTTACTCGACCACCGGATCATCCAACCTGGCTAACGCCCAGCCCATACTTGTTGAGGAAAAACGGGATGTCGTGATTATGGGCAAGCACAGGAGAAAGACAATTTCTCTCGCCCTTTCCCATAACGGAAATCTGGTAAACACGCAGGAGTTACGCACAAAGTGCGATAACCTCGGTATTCAGATGACAACATCGTCCGATTCCGAGGCAATGGCGCGCCTGATTCACCATATCTATGCCGACACAGACGACGTGGAATCAGCCTTAAGGGAGATGATTCCCACTTTCAAGGGAGCGTTTGCCATGGCGCTCCAGACACCGCACGAGCTGATAGCAATACGTGATTACCCCGGAATCCGTCCACTGGTCTTTGGATATCTTGGTGATCCACACGATCCGGACGCGTGGATAATCGCAAGCGAGACATGCGCACTCGATATCATTGGCGCTACATTCGTAAGCGATATCGCTCCCGGAACCGCGATTATTATCGACGAGAATGGTCCACGCCAGTTCAAATGGGGTCCCGTCGAACCACAGGAGAGGCTCTGCGCGTTTGAATACATATATTTTGCACGTCCGGACAGCTATTTCCGTGGAAAAAGCATCCACACGATCAGGCAGAAAATGGGGGAGATTCTCGCGAGAGAGTCACCCGCGGATGCAGATCTGGTTGTCTCGGTTCCCGACAGCGGCACACCCCATGCGATCGGATACGCACGCCAGATGAAGATACCCTACACCGAAGGGTTGATTAAGAACCGCTACGTCGGGCGGACATTCATAAGCCCGCAGCAGAGATTAAGGGCGCTTGGTGTCAGGATGAAGCTTAATCCCCTGGAACATGTTCTAAGAGGGATGCGTGTGGTTCTCGTCGACGATTCGATCGTCCGTGGAACAACTTCGAAGCAGATTATCCAGCTGCTGCGCGATGCCGGAGCAAAAGAGGTACACTTCAGGGTTGCCAGCCCTCCCGTGCTGCATCCCTGTTTCTACGGTATCGACACGGCCAACCAGGACGAGCTGATCGCGAGCCATTATATTAATCCTGAAAGGGATTTCTCGGAACTCGCAAAGCATCTCGGAGCCGACAGCCTTGCCTATTTAAGCATCGAGGGAATGCTTGAAGCTTTCGGTCACACGGACACGGAACTTTGCCTCGCATGTCTCAACGGCTATTACCCGATACCTATCAGTGCCCAGACACGCCTGAAGCTGCACAAGTACATTCTCGAGGAAAGTAGCGGAAAGATTGGCAATAACGAGGTTGAACTGGTCAGCGAAGATTCAATAAACACTCTCGATATCTGAGGTTAACCCCTCTCAAATCCAATCACGGTCTCAATATGTGAAGTCTGTGGATAACAGTCGACAAAGCTCAATGTTCGCGGGTTGAATCCGGATTTCACCAGTATTTTCGCATCCCGCGCGCAGGTTCCCGGATCGCACGAAACCATAACCAGACTCCTGATATCGCGCGAATCAACAATTGATTCAAGGGCTTTAACATGAAGTCCGCTTCGAGGTGGATTGGCAAGCACGATTGTCGGATGCAGGTCCCGGATTATATCGGCGGTCAAGTCCTCGGCCCTGCCCTGCGCTATCTCAATATCGGGTTCGCGCTTTCCCTCGACACGACGTTCTGTAAGCATCTCGTTTGCGCTCCGCGACAGGTTATTGCAGGACTCCCGGTCCACTTCAAGGGCAACCGCTCTTTTTACACGGTCTGCAAGTGCGAGGGTATAAAAACCGTTTCCCGAATATATTTCGAAAAGCACATCGTCCGGACGCGCATCGACCGCCGCCAGACCTTCCACGTAAAGGTCCTCCATGACGAAATAATTCGCCTGCAAAAAACCTGATGGGTGGAAATATAATGGAATACCAAGCACTTCATGCCTGATCGTTCCGGGTTGAGGGAATCCGTCGAGGATTTTGTCCAGCAGTTTACTATTGCCTTTGTCTTTCGAGCCCGCCCCCCGTGGAGACACAACATATGTCACCTTCTGTGCGTGATCAAAAAACAGCCTGAACCTCAGGGTTCCGGATTTGAACTTAAGCCCAAGAAGACGCTCCCGGAGCTTCCAGTAAGTCTCCCTGCCCCATTCGGGCATGATAAGACATTCCTCGATATCGAAAACCCGTCTTGTCGAAGGATCGGTGAGTCCGATCGCGGTGTGATCGTCTTTTTTCTCGAACTTGATCGAAATGTGTGTCCGGTAACCGTATTCTTCAGGTGACCCGATTATCTTTGGTGACTGAAAATCAAATTCGGTTTTTCGTCTATACAACTCGAGCGCACGGGCGCATTTTGCATCAAGCTGTGCGGGATACTCCATGAATGACAGCGAACATCCGGGACAGTTTCCGAAGTACCTGCATGACGGATTTATCCGGTGTGGCCCGGGTTTTACGAGGTCGACAAGTTCTGCGCGATAGTGATTTTTACGCTTCTCGGTGATCCTGGCTTCAACCACTTCACCCGGTGCGGTGAAGGGCACGAACACCACAACTCCCGGATCGCCGTGTTCCTCTGCGGATACGCGACCCACACCCCATCCCGCGGAGGTTATGTCCGTGATCGTTATTTCCGTAACATCATTAATTTCCATTAACCTGATTATAGCCTTTTCGCGACGGTAATGCGCACCCCATCTGCTGCCGATAAAACCTTATGTGACTTATGGTTTCCTAAAGTCACCGCTTATGCTATTCTCACGACCATCAGAATGACCTACTTCTGGCAGAATATTGTCGTTCGCAACTGGCCACGCTACCTCGTGGTTATACTCGTGTGCCTGATCTACGCGTTCGGATTCCAGTTTCTCGGACCCAAATGGTACAGGGCGGAGGCAACCCTTCTTTTCAAGAACAGGAGCGACGTCGAGTCCTTCCAGTTGACAAGGCTTACACGGAATCCGCTTCCCATGTTCCTCGAGCAGCAGCCTGTCGAGGAACAGTATGAACTTTCCAACCTTCTTTACTCCGTGAACCTGGCCGACAGGGTAATCGGAGAGCGCCTTGAGGAACTGTACGCAGAAGGTGAGTATACCGGACTGGATGATTTCTACGAGGAGTTCCTGCTATCGCTTGGTTACCAGTACGATGAGGAAATGAAGACGGTTGTCCTGTCCTATACTTTCACCGACCCGGATGTGGCTGCTGAATTCTGCAATGGATTCGCCCAGAGCCTGGAAGATTTCCTGCTGGAGATTGTTCAGAAGGCTCATATCTCTCACTACCTCAGGGCTCGCCTCAATACGGCGATTGATGAAGCCGCGACAGCCGAGGAAGAGGTCGGACGCATAATGGAGGAGTACAACATTCCCGACCTTATCCACGGTCCGGTGGAATGGATACAGGCATATGCGAAGGCGGAGGAAAGGACGTACAGAAGCGAAGCCGAGATGAGAATGCTGCTTGCGGCCCTCCAGCAGATAAATCAGAATCGCCAGAGAAGAAATCTTCTCGCTGAACCTGAAACCCCTCCCGACACCACGATTGTCCAGGACCTTATAACATCGGTCCTCAGGTGGAGGCTTGCCATAATCAACGCGGCGATCGACGTTTCCGGTGAGGTCCTGACAGAAGATTCCCCTGCACTGGATGTTTACACCGCAGAGGCGGAGATGCTCAGACGCTACATCGGGCAGCAGTACAGCGAGGGACTGGATATTGAAGCGGCCAGTCTTCTTCTGATGTTCGAGGAATCGATCGTAAAGAATTACCTGTTCGATGCACGCGCGGAAGAAACCTACGAGCGACTCGCGAGCCTTCCGAGACTCGAAGCCGAGGTCCGTCCGGCAATTCGCGCCGCAAACGCTGCGAACGCGGTAGTCAGCCAGCTCGACAAGTTTTCAGCGATGACTGAAATCGGTGAGGAGTACGGGCAGCATCCCGTTCGTGTTATTGATTCTGCGGTCTCCCCGGTAAAACCGACGTGGCCCGCATTCAGCATCCTGACATACCTTCTCCCCACCATGCTGCTCATCTCCACGTTGTGGTTTGGCCTGGCCCAGAGACTGGTGGTTGAGCACGATTCGGATGAAAACACGGGAGTTACGAAAGGCAGCTGAAGGCAAATGAAAAGATACCTTGTACCCTACGATGGTTCTGCACTTTCAAAAAGCGCTCTTCTCTACGCGGTCGAGTTCGCAAGATGCGTCCGGGGAGTAATCGACATTGTGTACATCGCGGACAGCAGGACCCTTTCGAATCCCCTGCTCGACACGATTGTTGCCACGCTCCAGGGATTCGGTGCGCTGGGCGATTACCTTCCGCGTGAAAAAGCTGTGCTCGAACTCAAGGCGAAGCTGGTCTCTAGGGGCGAGGAGATACTAAGGGAACTGGTCAAATGGGATGAGTTCGAAAGCAGGATCGGAGAAATCAAGTACTCGACAAGGGTCGAAACGGCGAATCCGCCAAAACTTATTATCGATGTCTCGGAAAATTACGACGTCATATTCATGGGGTTATGGGGGGAGATGCACAATTACAAGGCGGATAAAATGTGGGGAGGAACAAGCGAGGCGGTCATTCGAAAGGGTGTAAGTCCGGTATTTCTCGCTACCGAGGAATTTCGGAAAGTAGACATTATAATCGTCGGGTTTGATAACCGCCCCAGAAGCAGGCAGGCGCTTGCATGGGCCGGGATGCTTGGTGAGACACTGAACGTGCCGGTTATCAGTATCATCAGTGGTCGTGATAAGGAGTGGCTGGAGGAGGTCGCCGGGGAAGCCGATGAAATAGCGCAGTCCTACGATACCGACTTCACCTACGAGCCCACCGACAAGCAGCCGGCAGAACGAATCCTGGAAGAATCTTCAGCACATCCGAACGCACTCGTCTGCCTTGGCGCGTTCGGTGATGAACCAATAAGAGAGCTGTTTCTTGGATCCGTTGCCGAGGAAGTATTACGGAAAGCCAGCAACCCGGTAATGCTCCTGAAATAAGCTCCCGCGAGCTGAGCTGTAGAGGCACCGGAAAACTCCCGCGAACATGCTTTAATGCCATCCATGTAAAATTACTCTTGCCCGAATGGAAGAAATGTGTTACTTTTCGCTGGCTTCCTCCAAAGGGAAGCAACAGGAATACTATGCCCGGACACAGCCGGGCAACCAAGGGAGATACAAGTTGGCAGACATTAACAGTATCAGAAATATCGCCCTGGTAGGACATGGCGACAGCGGGAAAACATCCATCGGCGAAGCAATGGTCTTCAACGTCGGTGATATTAACCGCATCGGAAATGTCGAAGCAGGTAACACGGTTCTCGACTTTCAGGAAGAGGAAACCGCCCGTAAGGTAACAATCTCCACGAGTTTTTACCCGTTACCGTGGATGAAAAACCAGATTTCGCTCCTTGACACCCCCGGCTATGCGGATTTCATTCTCGAAAGCAAGGCATGTTTAAGGGGAGCGGACTCGGCGGTCGTGGTTCTTGATGCCCTCTCCGGTGTCGAGGTAATGACCGAGAAAGCTATCGAATTCATTGACGAACTGGAGCTTCCCAGGCTCTTTTTTATAAACAAACTCGACAGGGACAACTCCGATATCCAGAAATCCCTCGAGATGGTTAAGGATCTTTATGGGCGTCCGCTTCTTCTCACGATTCCAATCGGTAAGGAATCGGGGCTTGAGGGAGTCGTGGACATCCTTTCCAAAACCGCATATAAATCCGGGCCGGACAGCAACAGCGTTGAAAAAACCGACATCCCGGCCGACATGGCCGACGATGTCGAAACTGCACGGCAGGACATGATCGAATCAATCGCCGAGACGGATGAAGCCCTGATGGAGAAGTTCTTCGCCGACGAGGAACTCACCGGCAAGGAGCTTAACGCGGCGCTTAAGAAAGCGGTTACCAGCCGTGAGGTCATTCCTGTTTATTGTGGCAGTGCAGTTAAGAACGTTGGAATACAGGTTCTCATGAATGCCATGGTGGAACTGCTGCCATCACCGGCCGAAATGCCCCCCGCGAAGGGCAAGAACCCGAAGGATGACTCCGAGGTCGAGCGTAAGCCATCAATGGATGATCCATTCAGCGCATATGTATTCAAGACGATCGTGGATCCGCATGCCGGTCGCCTGAGCATTATCAGGGTCCTCTCCGGAAAACTCACGTCGGACATGCAGGTATACAACTCGTCACTTGATGAAAAGGAAAGAATGAGTGGCCTGTTTGTCCTTAAGGGTAAGGATCGTGAACAGGTAAACGAGCTGTCAGTCGGCATGATCGGCGCGATTCAGAAACTCGCCCAGACGAAGACACATAATACGATCTGTGTTCCGGAAAATCCGATCGTGTACGAACCGGTCGCATATCCACAGCCTGTATTCTGGCGTGCGATAGTTCCAAAGAGCCGTGATGACGAGCAGAAAATGTCGCAGGGGCTCCAGAGGATTCTCGAGGAGGATGCGAGTTTTCACGCGGACAGGAATGCTGAAACCAAGGAACTGGTAATCAGTGGCATGGGCCAGGCCCACATCACTGTCGCACTTGAAAAACTCAAGAACAAGTTCGGGGTGGAAGTTGAGCAGTCATCACCCACAATTGCTTACCGCGAGACAATCAAGGGCACGACGGAAGTACAGGGACGTCACAAGAAACAGACCGGAGGCGCCGGGCAGTTTGGTGAATGCTGGCTCAGGCTCGAACCCCAGCCTCGTGGAGAGGGCTTCGAATTCGTGAACGAAATCTTCGGCGGGTCAATCCCGCGTCAGTATATCCCCGCTGTCGAAAAGGGTGTTATCCAGGCAATGGATTCCGGCCCGCTTTCAGGGTCACCAGTTGTTGACATGAAAGTCACGGTCTACGATGGCAAGTACCATCCGGTCGACTCGAAGGAAATAGCGTTTATCACGGCCGCCAAGAAGGGCTTCAAGGCCGGCTTCATGCAGGCTACCCCGATCTTAATGGAGCCCATCTACCTTATCGAGATCACCATTCCGGATGAGAACATGGGCGATATCATGGGTGACCTCACAAGCAAGCGCGGAAGGATTATGGGCACTGACAACCGCGGCAACAAGGTCATTGTCAAGGGCCAGGTTCCGATGAAGGAACTCATTAACTATTCGGCCGACCTGAATTCAATGACCGGCGGTCGAGGAAATTTCGAGATCGAGTTCAGCCACTACGAGGAAGTTCCGGCAGACGTCGCGAAGAAGGTTATCGATGCATACCAGGCCGGCAAGGCCCCGGATGAAGACGAATAATCGACAGACTAATTGGATAAATGACATCAAACCCCGCTGGACGGGGTTTTTCATTCTTAACATGCATGTGAACCTTTTATCGCAGCATGCCATCAAATTCCAAAAGGCCGCATTTTTATTACATATCCCTGGATTTCAATGCAACCGCAGGTGATTTCAGGAATCTTTTAATTATGTGGTCAAAGGTACATTTTTATGTACTCCACTAACAACATGGACATCAAATTACTGGTATAGTGTGATTGTTGCTGTCAAAGCACGCGATATTATGTTGATTTCGTTTCATAACATTGCCCAGATTCAACGAGGAGAGATTGCATGATTTTAAAACGTTTACTTGTAGCAGGTGTGTTTTCGGCACTATTCATGGCAGTCGCATGGCCCGCATTTGCATCTGTGGAAACCATGACGGTCAGTGAAATAGAACCGGGGATGCAGGGAATCTGCAAAACCGTGATCAGGGGAACCGAAATACGTGACTTCGACTGTGAAGTAATCGACGTATTTTCGAGTATGGGCTTTAACGGAGGGCCTTTGATCCTTCTCAGGATCTCGGGCGATGTGGTTGATGAATCCGGCGGGATCGCCGGAGGATATTCGGGCAGCCCCGTCTACATAGATGGAAAACTTATCGGGGCATTAAGCTGGGGACCATACTACACGGAGGGTGACATTGTCGGCGCCACTCCAATCCACGAGATGCTCAGGACATGGACATATCCCGCCAACGAACCCGTCCGGATCTCGGAAGTCCCCGCACAGCTTGACGAACCACTTACAACCGCGGGACATACATTCGACAGCATAATCCTTACCGATTACGGCGCAGAGATCGCTGAACTTGAAGAGCAGTACGGCCCTGACACACTGGTCATGCTCCCGTGCCGGACTCCGCTGCTTGTATCGGGTCTGTCGACTGCGGGATTTGAACATCTTAAGGGTGTAATCGATGAGCAGTTCCCTTACCTCGATCTTGTCCAGGGCCCCGGGGGAAGCGGTGGCCAGATTCCGGTTACACTGAATCCGGTTCAGCTTGAACCCGGCGCAAGCATCGGTGCACAGCTTGCCAGCGGAGACCTTGACCTTACCGCGATCGGTACCCTCACATGGGTCGATGAAAATGGCAGGTTCCTCGCATTCGGTCATCCGTTCCTCATGAACGGTGAAACGAACATGCCGTTTGTGACATCGGAGATTCTCTACACGATGCCCTCCATGGATCGATCATACAAGATGGGCGAACCGATTGAAGTAGTCGGAACTGTCACACAGGACAGGCTGACCTGCATAGGCGGACAGCTCGGGATGGTTCCCGACATGGTCGATTTCTCTATGCGTGTAACCGACCACGATGTGGACCGTGTAAGGAATTTCGAGTACTCGGTGATAAATAACGAAGATTACCTCGCGCTCCTCGGATGGCTTGTACCGATGGAAGGGCTTTTATACTCATCCGACAGGACAGGCCCTGCCACGGTGAGATTTGATTTTGCCGTCCACGTTGAGGGCTGGGACGAACCGATCGAGAGAAGCAACCTGAGTTTCTCGACCTACGGATCATCGGGTGCACTGAATGAATTCATGGAAATCATGATGACGCTGACGAGTTCCAACCAGTTTAACGAGGTAAAGATCGAGCGTGTCGAGCTTGAGGTTGAAATTACGAGCGCGCGTCAGACGATGACAGTCTTAGAGGCGCGTTATCAGAATCCTCCGAACATGGGGCCCGGCGCGATCGGATACACCGGTCCGCAGGAACCTGACAAGGCCGAAAAGGACCGTGCAATTAACGAGGCCGCCGAATGGTTAAGGCCATCCGACGAAGAGATCCAGAACATGCCGCTGGAAGATCTCACCCAGCTTGGCATGGATATGATGGAGGATTACACCGAGGGTTATACCGGGGAATCTCAGCTTGTTCAGTACAGGCAGGGTGACACAATTGAAATACTTGTCACAATGAGACCATACCGGGAAAAACCTGTCGAGATGGTCTTTGAGCTTGAAATTCCCGAAGACTTCCCGCTTGGGCAGACTACGTTTGAGATCAGTGGCGGATCCTATTCATATTACTATGGCATGTTCGGGTACTATGACTACGGTTATTACGGCTACACTCAGCCGGAATCCATTGAAGAGGTTGTTGAAGAATTCCTGGAACGAAGTCCCGGAAACTCTGTAACACTGAGGCTTTACAGCACATCAACCGAGGATGACCCATATTACTACCTTCAGGAAGATTACGAGGAACCCGAGCAGCTTGAGAAGTCATACATACTTGGGGACGTAATATACGGCTACTATTCACTTCCGATTGAAATCGTAAGCGAATCGGGAGAAACGGCTCCTGCCGAAGGTGAAATGCCGACCGACGAGGAACTGGAAGAGGCGATGGCGGAAATTCTGGAAGCCATGCCTGACATGCAGTAAATTGCTTCATTTGAAAACTCTTACCCGGACAATGTCCGGGTTTTTTCTTTGTTTGATTTTCTCCGATGCGATTGAAATTCAACACTCGTTCTGGTTTCATACTGCATCGGTTCACAAAATGCATAGATTATGAATGAACCGGAGGCTATGGCATGTTCAGATCAAACAAGCTGACAATATTTCTTGGATTATGTTTATCACTCTGCATGATGATTGCATGTACGGCTGAAACTCCGGACACAGAACCGGATCAGCCTGTTGCCGATACTCCCGAAGGCCGGACGGCAACAACACCCTCTATTGAAACTGTCACGCTGGACACATCCGATGGTTACACGATCACAGGTTCATTTCTTATAGGAACCGGCGATGGGCCGCATCCCGCATGCCTGCTTGTACACCAGCTCGGAGCGGACAAAAGCACATACACGGAATTTCAACAGGCGTTGGCTAACTCCGGAATCAGTTCGCTTGCGATCGACATGCGCGGGCACGGTGAATCCGCTATGGATGATTTCGATTACAGGGCACTCGACAATAACACATGGCCGAACGTTGTTAATGACCTGATTGCCGGGCTTGATTACCTGCGATCAAATAACGGCGTCGATCCCCAGAACATTGGTATTGTCGGGGCAAGCATAGGTGCGAATCTTGCAGTTATCGCGACAGCTGACGAGGAAACTGCCGGTGTAGAAAATACTGCGAAGTGTCTCGTGCTTCTCAGCCCGGGACTCATGTACCACGGAATCCGCCCCAATCCCAGGGCACGTGAACTGGGCGGACGTCCGACTTTCATAACGGCCGCAAGAGAGGATGTCGAGAGCTTCGGCGGCGCCCAGAGCCTCATGAACGCCACAAGGAGCAGGTGGTTCGCGGCCTACGATGGCGATGATCACGGCACGGCGCTGTTTACAGCACATCCCGAGCTTCAGACCGTTGTTATCGATTGGCTCGATACCATTTTTTCCGGTGGCACACCCGAAGCTGTTGAATCGGAATAGAACTTCGCAACATAACTGGAATTTTAATAATGACTGACAGACAGAAAACCCTCGCAGGTACCGCGCACATAAAGGGTACCGGTGCATTCACCGGAGACGAGGTCACAGTTGAGATTCATCCGGCGCCTGAGAACCACGGTCCCCTGTTTGAACTGGAGCAGAATGGCGATATTACCCGGATTCCGGTCTCCGTTGATAACATCAGGGAAACCGAAAACCGTACCGTTCTGCAGGATAATTCCGATCCGAAAAAACAGGTTAACTTCGTCGAACACCTGCTCGGAACACTTCATGGCCTGGGCATCGACAACGCTGTAATCAGATGCAACTCGGTGGAGATCCCGCTTATCGACGGAAGCGCTTCACCGTTCCTGCAGGCCATCGATGAAGTCGGTACGGTCGAGCAAAACGCTGACAGACGCGAAGTCGTTATCGAGCGCCCCATGTTCATCGACGACAACGCGCTGCTGATGGCCCTGCCGTGTGAGACAACCCGTGTCACGTATTATCTTGACCATCCAAAGGATTTCGTCGGAAAACGTGTAGCCCAGATTGATGTCACACCGGAAAATTTCCGCAGGCGTATCGGTCCGGCACGGACATTCGTGAAAGCTGAAAAAATTAACGATCTTCTCGCATCCGGGGCCGTGAAGTATAAAAGCGAGGACCAGCTCCTTATCGTTCATAAGGACCACACGAACATGCCGCTGAGGTTCGCAGACGAGTTCTGCTATCACAAAATGCTCGATATCCTCGGTGATATGTATCTTGCCGGAAGGCCCATCCGTGCTCACTTCATAGGAGTTCGCTCGGGTCATTTCCAGAACAGGAAACTGATCAGAAAGATAGTCAGCGAATACGGGTTATAAAAAAAACGGGACAAGCGTCCCGATTTTTCCCGGTCATATACTGCTTGAATTTATTCCGTTTCCTTTGTACCCATCCATGGAAGCCACAGATCGGGATTTTCTGAAGAGTTGTAAGTTCCCCTGAAACTTGTACCATCCTCGCTTATGTAGAACAGGGCCTCACCTTCGGTGACGCTGCCGTCCTCATTTGTCACCGACCATATCGCGGATATTTCAGATCCGTCGATCGTGCCCTCGAATACGCCATTTTCTCCGAAGCTGCCATAAATTTCAGAATCGTCAACCATTAGAACCAGATATCCCCTGCCGGTGTTCCACGTACCGGTCCAGAGAACTGCGCTTTCGGTGTCGGAAATATTACTTTCATTGTCCTGATCGCCTGATTCGGTTTCGGGATCAGGATTTTCCTCCGCATCCTCCCCGCCTGTTTCACTTTCCGATTCTTCGCCTTCTCCTGAATCATCTTCAACGTTATTCGAATCGACTATTGAACCCGAGTCGTTTTCAGGATCGTAATTGAGTGCTTCCTCGTCCCCGACCTCGTAGTTGTTGGGTCCGAGGAATGTACCCGTCCAGTTGCCGTGCTCACTCATCTCGATCGCACTGTTATAGGCTCCTTCAAGCGTTTCGGTGTCCATGAGTTCGAACCAGCCTGTACCCATATCGGCAGGATCTTCCTCGTACCAGAACCGGAACATCCCGTCCTCATCAATATGGCCACCAAGTTCACCGTGCCCTTCGTATATCCCCCAGACCGCGTCCCCGGCCTGCCAGAGTGCAACTATGCCACGGTCAGTGTCCCAGATACCGCCAAACTGCGGATATCCCTCTTCGGAATCCTGCGCGTATGCCATCATCGACAGAAGCGCAGCCATCATTGTTATAAATAGTGCGGTTACTATCCTTTGCATTTTTCAGCCTCCATCCCAATTACGATACATGGTAGCGTCCAATCGGCGAGAGGGCAAGGAAACCCCCGCTGGCTACCTTAATTTTCCGACGAACTCGTATTCTCCAGTTCCGTCGGTATATACCCCCCTGAAATTCCTCCGGTCGATCTGCATACGGACGCGTCCATCGCCTTCCATTCCGGATGTGCGTCCATCCATCTCCCACGTGAACCACATCATGTCACCTGCAGTAAACGCGTCAAGATAAATCGTCCCGCTACTTCCGCTAATCGTGGCTTCCCTGACAGTCCCCTCATAATGGTCTTCATTCGATCCCGGACGAAGTTCAAGCAAACCCCAGCCGGTAATCCACGTCCCGCTGAAATCCTCCCTGTTTCTCACACTGCTGAATGTACCTTCCAGTTCAGACACTTCCCCGGAACCAGAGTTCTCAATTGATCCCGTGAATCCTGAAAGATCGCTCAGCATAATAAGCGTCCCGGTTCCCGACTCACCATTTCCACTATAATTCAGATTGAGGTACCATCCATCCGATTTTCCCGACAGGTTATATGTCATTTCCTCTGACATGTAGATATAACCCGTAACCTCATCTGAACCAGGATCCTGCTCGAAATAAATAACTCCATCGACGATGTCCCATCTCCCGCGCCACAGGCAGTAATCGGGCTGTGCAAGTTCCCCGGACACAAGACGGTCAGCCGTTCTGAGACCGCTCCAGCCGTATTTTTCTCTCGCTCCTGAGAAACTCCAGTCTCCTTCAAAGCTGATGTCATCCGCAAGAAGTTTAAACTGCGCGGTACCTCCGGATGACACGCCATCTATAACTACAGACCAGTCCAGGTCGCAGACACGTCCGCGAGCAATACCATAAACCCGACCGAAATTCGGTTCGTAAAATCCAACGATACGGTTCCCGACCTGGCTCAGTTCCATCCTTCCGTAACTGGTTTCCCAGATTCCGCTCCAGTTGAAATCTTCACGTCCGTCCTGGGCACCGGCAGGTTTAACAATGCAGGCAGCAATGCAGAATAACAGCACCATTGCCGGTACAGATACAATAACGGGATATTTTCGGTGTACGGATGCCTTCATCGCAGCTACATCATGTCCGGCACATCGATTCCGAGAAGGTTCAGGCCCGACTCAAGCGTTACCTGGACGGCCTTAACCAGGTGCATCCTGAATGTCCTGATTTCAGGATCGGAACCCAGCACCGGGCACTTGTGATAAAAATCTGAAAACGCTACCGCAAGATCGTAGAGATAACCTGCAAGATGTATAGGTTTCTTTTCCTTCACAACCTTCTGAACTATATCGGGATACCTCGCCATCAGCTTCACGAGATCGATTTCGACCGGCTGGAGTTCATCAGGTATGTCTTCCAGTCGGACCGTGCCGGGAATTTCAATATCCTCGGCAGCGGCTTTTCTGAAGATGCTGTTAGCACGGGCGTTTGCGTACAGAATATACGGGGCACTTCTGCCGTTAAAATCAAGAACTTCATCGAAAACGAAATCAATCTTCCTGTTCGTGTCCACCCTCAGCATTCCGTATATCATCGCACCCCTGGCGACCATTCCGCTGACCTTTTTCTTCCTGTCATCATCGAAATCGGGTTGTTTCTCGCTTACCACATCGAGTGCCCTCGCCTTAAGCTCGGACATCACATCGTCATAGAAAACCACCTGGCCGGATCGACTGCTTATCTTCCCCTCGGGAAGCATCACAAGCTCGTATGACAGGTGGAAGCACTTCTCCCACTGTGCGAACCCCATCAGCCTTAAAATCTGGAACAACTGCTGGAAATAAAACGCCTGCTCGCTTCCCACGACATATATCGACTCATCGATCCCGTAGTCCTCGAACTTGCGCTTCGCAAGAGCAAGATCCTTCGCCCCGTAGAGCGACGCGCCATCAGCCCTGACAAGCACCAGTACCCGGTACTTGTCCTTTAATTTCTCTCCGAACTTCTCGTGAAGCTGGCGATCGATCTCGACGATCTTCGCACCTTCACTCCCGGTTACTATTGCCTTATTCTCAAGTTCCTCCACGATTGCGAGGCCCTCATGTTCAACCTGGCTTTCGAAGAACTCGACATCGAACTCTGCTCCGAATTCGTTATAGATCCCTGCGAAATCGTCAAGCGACCATCGTGCGGTAACACCCCAGAGATTCCGTAGTTTCTCATCTCCCGCATACCATGACCTGGCGGTTTCGATGATCTCAAATTCCCTGTTCCAAATCTCCCCGAATTCAGTCGTCGATCGTATCTTCTGCAGACTGTCAAACAATACTGCGGCTGCATCTTTATTTTTCAGGAGGTTCCTCTCGGAAGCCAGCGAGATCAACCTTGTCTCGGCATCCATTAACTCGCCGATAATTCTCGCGACCTCTTCCGTACTGCGATTTTCAAAAAGGTCCTCTTCCTTCAGCGCGATTTTCCTGATAAGGTCACTGACACCGGCATCCCTGACCAGATCATCGTCTTCCCATATGGAACTGAGTTCCATTGAAAGCGGTTTCAGAATCTCCCAGACCTCGTTTTTAAGTTCGCGCGATTCACTTAACAGCCCGTCGGCTTTCGCATATATTTCACCGAGCCATTTACCTCGTGCGGACGGGTCATCTGGGGCACCCTTTAAATCAGGATCGAAGCGCGACAGGTACCATAAGGACTTAAACACATGACTTCCGATATCACCGTAGTAGTTGGCAGCGAGTGTCTCCCTTCCGGCGTACCTGAAACACCTCACAAGCGTGGCACCTGTCACGAGGTTCCTGACATGCCCGATATGAAACGCCTTGTGGGTGTTAGGCTGCGAGTACTCGATCATTGCCTTCCCGCCATGCGCCTCTCCCCTGCCCCAGTCTGCCCCACGTTCATAAATTCTATGGATCAGATCGCCGGCAAAAGCCGCAGGTTTGAAAAAACAGTTGACGTACCCCTTAACCGCCTCTACCTTCTCGAACCGACCTGTTTCGCGAACTTTCCCAGCAATTAATTCAGCGAGTTCCTCAGCGTATGTTTTCAGTTCTGATTTCCCAAGATCAGGTTTCGCCTTTCTGGCTATCTGAAAGACGTTCGAGAGTGCCAGTCCGACCTGACCTTCAAACGGGAGTTCCCGAAGAACGGGATCCACGATCGGGAGGTCGCAGTCGATTAGAATATTCCTGATTAAACTGGTTAGTTTTACGTGCATGACAATTAACTAGGGCATCTGGCTGATATCGGGATCGGGATAATCATCGGGCGGTTTCGTTTTATCCGCAGAGATATATGTTTCGTAGAATTCCCGAACCTCGGGTTGATCCAGGATATCAATTGTATCGATACTCCTGCGCTTTTCGACAAGTTCCGCTGCCTGAATAAGGGATTTCTGCTGGCTCTGGAAAGTCATCCAGACCATCGTCACCGCCAGAAGGGCTGCGAACAGAAGCGCAATTGGAATGCTCTTTCTCATCTGACTGACCTGCTGGGAGACAGCTATCGCGTTAATCCTTGTTTCGTACCCCTCCGCAAACGAAGCGTAGTCATCCGACAGGATAAAAAGGTGAGATTCCTTTCTCTCGGCGCTGAAATTGAAACTTGCGTTTCCTCCTGTAACGCCCACGCTCTGGAAATCACCGGTCTGGAGGTCTTTGAACCCGACATGATCCAGGTTGGCCTCAGGCCAGTCATCCAGTGCAACGTCGATCCACCTGGTGCCATGGAGGTTGTTTATCCTGACAAATACGTACGGATCGTTCGCAAGGATAAAGGCATCGGCGTTATGAAGCAGGTCTGCCGACGCGCCACGTGAGACATACCGCGTCCTGGCCTGGCTCTCCAGAACACCCGAGTCATAATCGGACAGCTTGTACTGGTGCAGAAGCATTGTGTCGGTTGCCTCAATACGGCCCGTTCCACCCGCGTAAGCATTTAAGATATTAACCGGGAGAATATCCAGCCATGTCTCACGTGCGGACTCAACTGTCACCATCTCAGGTACGAGGTACATAAGGTTGAGGTAATCGGAGATAGCCGATCTTCCCCTCAGCATTACCTCGTCAATACCGACAACTTCAAGAAGGAGACCTGTCCGCTGGTGTATTGCAAGCTGGACAAGTGCAAGTTTAATGCTCCCGTTCTGTTCGGAGTAAAACGACGAGTAAAATCCGGGTAAATCGAATATGGCCACATCACCACGCCTCAGACGCTGTGGAGGTGGCAGGAGTGACAGTGCCTGTGCCTGTTCTATGGCATTCTCCTCCGCAGTGGTCCACCTGTGACTGGCCCTCTGGGCAAATCCCGAACACCAGACAGGATACGCTCCCGCGGCCTTCAGCATGTAAGCCAGCTGGACAATATCGGAAGGTCTCGGCGGGTTATCGGCATCGGACTCAACCATCACAATCGCAAGCCGTCCATTTCTGATTACCTGGTTGATTGTCAGCGCGAGATGCATGGCCGAGCACTCCGTACGCTCGTTGACCGCGTCGAAGCTGTCGGATGACAGCCTGAAATTAACCAGTGCCCCGCTGACCTCGCCCTGCATAAGCTGCCACGTCGAGTCCTGGTTTCTAACCATGCTTAAATAGCCATTATCCTGCCGATAGCTGAGCACGGGGTCCATACCGATCAATACAAGGTGTTCATTGTCAACTTCCCTGAATGCCGAGATAATCTCCTTGAAAGCCGCGCGTCTCCAGAGCTGCCTGTAACCCCAGAATATCCGAAAGTCTATTCTCTTGTCCCATGTTCCCTGCGAAGATCTCGGAAGCGGGTATACCAGTGGGATGCCGGTAGTTGCGTAGAATTTATTAATCGTATAGAGCGAGTAGTCGCTCATTCCCACGACCCCGTTGGTTCCGCCACCCGGGAATCCATAAGTTATCGGCCCGTTGAGGTGCCACCCGAGCAGTGCGCTTTCATCCTTCAGGGTATAGTAGAGGCTGTAGACAAGGTTTTTAACCTTGTCGACCGTGTCCTCGTGATACGGGAGTGGAACACCGGTTCCGTTATTCCAGCGAAGGTCACCATCGCTGCCGGGTGATCTTTCCATCTCCGGATCGACAAGATAGCTTGATGTCACCCGCTCGTTTCCCGCAGTACCCCTGAAGAACCATGCCGGTGCGCGATTTATATCTATCGACACAATGACATGCAGGCCGAGTTCTCCGGCATATTCAAGCATCTCCTGGACGCGTGTCGAATCGAACCTGTTCGGCTCCGGTTCGACCGACGGCCAGTCCACCCGGAGTATGAATGCCCGGAATCCCATCTCCTGTGCTCTCAGCATACTCGAGCGAATGTCCTTGTTGGACTCATCCGAAAGGACACCCTGTGAACACAAGCCTGATGGATCGAGATATTCACCGTAAGAATGCAGTACGGGAATATCAGCTTCACTGCCGGTGTACACCTCAGCTGCCGGATGCCTGAGAAGATCCTCGGGAACGATAATTTCGGTTGTCTCGATTATCCCTTCTTCAGAAAGACGGTGTTCCAGGAATTCCTCGAACATCTCGAGGCTGATATCGTCAATCTGACCGGCGGAAACCTGTACATTCTCCGTTCCCGCAACGCTTAAATCAGCCTCGGATGTGCTGTACTCCACGGCATCCTGACCGAAAGCCGTCCCGGTCACAAGTACGGCAACAAGCAGGCTGAATACCAGCCAGCGCATCACTGCCGAGACTGTTCCAAGGCGAGCTATTTTCTTGTCCAGGTCCACTATGTCTCTTTTTCCGCCAGGCGGTCGCCCTTCATTTCAAGATTCAGTACAAGGAGGTCCCGAAGCTCCTCACCGCGAATCTGCCAGCTGTTCCGCATCGCTAGATCAATCCGCTTTTCCCGAACAGGCGCATCCGGACCTTCGCGGACGGCAACCTCAAGGAGCGCGTTAAATTCGTCGGGAGTGCCGGCAACATACGCCAGACCCTCATGTTCCACGATCTCGGGCAACGGGGTTGACACGACCGGTATGCCCATCGAGAAATACTCGTAAAGCTTCAACGGGTTTACCACCCTCGTCAACTCGTTAAGTATGAACGGTATTGTCCCGACTGTAAACTGATTTGCATAATACGGCAGTGTCTCATATGAGACACGACCGGGCACGTAAATGTTTGGCATGTCCGATGGCTGGGGATGCGACCTCTTCCATGTACCCAGAAGTACAAATGACCAGTCAGGATGACGTGACGCGGCAGTTGTTATACAGTCCCACGCCATCCAGTCGGCGATGTCCCCCATGTATCCGATCACAGGCCCTGGAAGCGTCGAAATATCAAGTAGCAGTTCTGATGGTTCGGGAGTCACACCACCGGATTTAAAATGCCCGGGATCACAGCCATTTTTAAGGAGAACGGAGTTCGGATTATCGCCCGATGCCCACTCCCTGAGTTCTTCATGTGTCGCAAGGACAAGGTCGGCCTTCCCGATAGCTTCCTCGGACGCATCGCGTATTATCTCCCGAATCTTCTCCTCTCCCGGAAATTCGCCGTAGTTATCAAAAATATCGAATACCGAGAGAACTTCATCGTACAGGCCTATGGCATCAACACCATACGGCGACAGCACCAGCAGTATTATTTTTTTATCGGTCGGAAGAAACCTGCTTATCGCACGATGATCATTCAATGCGGTGCGTTTCGACGCCTTCCTGTATCCGAACTGCCTTGGAGAACATGGCGGGGTCTTGAAAAGAAACATGTTCGGCTGGATTTCCACCAGCCCTCTGCGCCACGCGTTAAGTGAAGAATCAAATGGCTTTCCGCGTGCCAGCATTTTCAGCCATGATTCTGTTTCCTCCATGTAAATAACCGGAAGGTACTTCGATAACTCCCTGGCAAGATGCTGGTGACGCTGCATCAGGCCCCCGTACGGTATGCACGAGTTCATGACCAGTATGCACTCGTCCAGACCTGTCAATTACCCGCCTCCCTGTGAGGCGTAAAGCCGCGTTTCCAGAGTTCGAAGACAAAAAGGTTCCACCTGAGGTGCGGAAGCCATCGCTCCTTCTTCCACGGCTGGAACAGAATCCGAAGACAGAAATAAACCACTTTCACAAGCGAACCGAGTACCGTGCAGAACATGTACCAGAGCACCATCGGGCATGAATAATGCTTCCTGAAGAACTTCTTCGCGCTGTCGTACTGCATCAGCCGCCTGTGTGCTGTCATTTTCTCGAAGCTTTTACCCTCAAGGTGTACTATTTCCACATCGGGGATGAATACAACCTTCCATCCCGCTTCCCTGATACGCTTGCACCAGTCGGTCTCCTCAAAATATGCGAAGAATGTCTCCGAATCGAACACCCCGACCTTTTCGATCACTTCCCTTTTCACAAAAAAAGCCGCCCCGCTGACGTAATCGACTTCCATCGGGTTGACCATCGTTTCATCCGGAACGACACCGAGAGCCCTGCGCGCGTTTCCCCACATCCATCCCGGAAGAAACGCGGTTGTGAAAATACTCCAGGTGCCCGGAAAATACCCGAAACTGGTAGTCGGCGAACCATCCTCTCCGACCAGTGCGGGTCCGACCACACCCGTATGACGGTGGTCGACAAGATACCTGTAGAGTTTCGTAAGGGCATCCTTCTTAACAATCGTGTCCGAGTTCAGGAGCCCGATCACATCTCCCTGCGCGAGTTCCATTCCCTGGTTGTTCCCCCCGGTGAAGCCGTTATTGACATCATTATGTATCAGACGGATGTGAGGAATCTCGCTGTATTTTTCCTGAAGAGCCTCGAATGAGCCATCGCTCGATGCATTGTCAATCAGGATAAGTTCCCACGGAACCCCGGGTGGATACTGGAGAATACTGTCGATGCAGTCAATCGTAATGCCACGCGTGTTCCATGACAGTACAATCAGGCTGAGTGAGACTTTCTCCTCTCCTATCATCTCGTACATCAGTTAAGGTACCCCAGGCCCTTCAGAAGGTCTTCCATATCGGCAGAGTCGCTGTCGCAGATTCCGGTCTCCGGACCGGAGCCCTCAAACTTGTCGGATGATGGCGGGTACCTGTCGAGAAAATCAGGTTTTAATGCATCTCTGATAATTTTTCCGTCCATCCCCTGATCGCTTTTCAGGCCCATGCAGGCCAGAATCGTCGGTGCGACATTTTGAATTCCCGTCACACTGATATTCCGTCCCTGTTCCACCATGGGTCCCCTGACAAGTAATATTCCATCCCGCCTGTGATATCCCGCTCTCGGCTGCGACCATGGACCGATCACAGGTGGTTCCGGGTCCTCTCCCACAACCATTGAATATCCTCTCAGGCTGTACATTATATCCGGCGCCTGTTCGGTGTAGGTTCCGGAGTAAACATTTTCACGGGGTTCCACCCAGTCGAAAAGCGGGGTGTTATCATCCGGATGCACGGCTTCCCTGAGTTTCGCGATTATCTCGTCGCGAATCCTGTGATATTCCGCGCCCATCAATACCGTACCCTCCGGTTCGCGACCATTTACATTCAGGAAAATTCCCTGTTCGACCGATCCGCCAGAGTAGGCCATCGTTTCCGACCAGTCGATAAGGGAATACGGATCGAACTGCCCGGCGGATCCATTGTTTCCCTTTCGCCTGTTAAGGCCGAGTACTGTCCTCAGGGGTTTCTTGACCGGTTCAGGGAGGATTCTCCCGATTTTCTTTCTTATCCCGCCTTCCGCAAGTGGAAGGAACTTAAGGTATCCGAGTTTTTCCAGCAGCCTGTTGAGCTTGAGGATTTCGGAGAGATGTCCAAAGCCATGATCGCTAATAATGACTACAAGGTCATCGTCCGTGTACATCTCGAGGATACGCCCTATCTCCTCGTCGGTTTTCCTCATCACCCCGTATAGCTCATCCTGCAGTTTCACTTCCCAGTCGGCAAGCGGTTTCATTTCCTCGGACGGAATCATCACTTGCCAGAATAAGTGACACAGCCGGTCGGGGACAACGAAAACCAGGAATGTGAAATCCGTTGGATATTTTTCGATCAGGTAACGCGTTGCACTTCCGCGGCTCTCGACTGCCCTGTAGACCTGTTTCGTGAATTCGAAGCACTTCTCCGGGTCGTTCACATCCGGACTTTCTCCCCTGAGAAGATCGACATCGCTTATGTAACCGCCCGTTTCCCGTTTGATCTCGTCAATAAGTCCGGATGGCAGCGCGATATCGTCCCTTGCGGGAGGCACCGGCATACCGCCTATCATGTAGCCATTGACTTCGACCGGTGGAAAGGTCAGGGGGAGATTGACCAGGCCTGTTTTTTTATTCTGTGCGTTCAGGATTTCCCAGAGCTTGGGTCCGTGAATCGCTCCGGAGGTAACCCACCTGCGGGTCATGCTATCGGAGCCCATGCGCCTGCGGAAGTCGAATACCCCGTGGTTCCCGGGAGTCCTGCCCGTGTAGAAACTCGACCACGCGCTGGCTGTAACCGGGGGGATGGTGCTTTCGAGTATACCCCACGAGCCTGCGTCCCTGAGTCTGGCAATGTTCGGAAGCATGCCGGAATCAATCAGCGGATTGAGAAGGTCCCATGTGGCACCGTCAATTCCAATAACCAGCGCACGGGAAGACGGTCCCGGAGTATTACCCTGATGGTTCGTACCAATATCAGTCATTATTCCTGGCTGGCCTGACTGTTCGGCTTTATTACCTCGCGGACAATACGCCACTCATCCGGTGTTATTATCCGGAAAGCACCGACCAGGAGCGGAAATACAATAATTACGGAACCCAGCCCGGCAAGCCAGTGATAACCGTAAAGCCACTCCGCCAGCGAATTGGTAATAATACCACAGAGGGTGGGGAGTAAGAATATGTTTACAGGATTGAGGCCGCGCTTTACCCTGTAAAGCAGGTAAAGGCCATACATGAAGATCACGAATTCACACGCTACCGCCGCATAACCCGCCCCGATTACGCCGATTCTCGGGATAAGGATGATGTCCATCGCGGCAAGAACCAGGACCCCTGCAAGAACGGTTCTGAACTCGTACTGGGGCTTTCTGAGCGCGACAAAAAGGCTTCGGAGCACCTGCGACGGGAACGAAAGCGCAATCGCCCATCCGACAAAAATAAAAATTTTCAGCGCCTGCGCATACTCCCGGAATTCCTCCGGATCCATCGTCGTCACAAGTTTCAATATCTGTTCCCTGGATATGATGATCATTATGAGAAGCGGAAGTGCAACGAGGTACAGGAACTTCATGAGCGCACCGGCATATTTCTGAAACGAATCGGTGGCTTCCTGCGCTTTTCGCGCAAGGCTCGGGAAAAGCGCCGGACGTATGCTGAGCGGGATGAACTTAAGCTGGACAAGCAGGTTATTCGGAGAAGAAAACTGGGTTATCTGGTTATGACCGGCAAAGTGGTTAATGAAAAAGGGGTGCATGCGATCCTGCAGGGTTCTTAGAAGTGTCGCATATCCAAGCCCGAGTGATTCGCGAAACACATCCCAGGCTTCCTTAACTTTAAAATGCAGTCTGGGTTTCACGACAAAGACAATCAGGACGATATTCGAAAGAATCACATGGACCAGGTTCACAGCAAGGAGCCCGAAGAAGAAATTCGACAGGTGCCACTCGTGCCGGGCACCGTAAATATAGACCAGCGTTGAAAGAATCGCCTGGACCACCATAAGGGCAGCTTCAAGGCTGAGTTTCTCATATGCCTTAAAGCCCGCACCCGCAACAGAGTATCCGTAACCGACAAGATACGCTGCCACCAGGGCGCATGACGAAAGAACAAACTGTCCTCTCAGGCCCGAAACACTCTGGACTCCGTCTCCTTCAAGTGACGTTGCATACAGCATGGAGAGGGGGATTGTGACCAGCCCGATTGCAATTGCGAGGATAATACTTGCAAGATAGAGGGTACCAAGATAATGAGGGCCATTTTTTATATCCGTCGCAATCCTTCGGATGGTAACGGAAACCATGCCATCCTGGAAATTCAGCGCGAGTACGGTACCGAAAGCGGTAACGAGGTAGTAGGTGCTCTCAAGCCCCTCATCCAGAAACTGGGTGAGAAAAATAATACCAACAAAAAGAACGAGCTTTGAGATAATGTTCGCGACGAGCATACTGAGCGCATTGAAAGCCAGAAGCCGGACATAGGACATCAGGCTTCATCCCTTTCGGGCGCCGGAAGCTCGTTTGCCGGAAGTCCCCTGTAACGGTGGGCAATCATTATGAGCCCCACAAGGAGAATAATCTCAGCATAGACAGCCTGTGAACGTATCAGGAAGTTGTTCGTGTGAACAACCGGAATCATCGCTATAAATGCGGCAAGGGTCCCGATGACCCACCCCCTGTCTCCGAGGAACAGTTTCCTCCTGAGCAGCTTGATGCAGTATCCGATTATACCGGTGTAAAAGGCTGCTACGATTATCAGGCCAAAAATTCCCAGTTTGTAAAGGTACCAGACATAACCAGAATGCAGGTACAGCTCATGCTGGGCGAATTTCCTCGCGTTAAAGTGCTTTGTCACAAACTTGCCGGGCCCGTATCCAATAATCAGGTTTTCTTCGATTTCATCGATGGCGTGCATGGTCTCAAGCTGCCTGAATGCGAGACTACCACCACCCGCACCATACTTGATCGCCGTCTCGAATCGCCGGACAAGCGCCACGTTGAAAGTAGCCCTTACAACCGGGACGGTCATAATCAGAACCGCGAAAATCGCCGTGCCGATAAGAGCGACACGTCCGAGGGTTTTCAGATAACGCCTGCGTCTCTCGCGATCCGTCAGAAGCATCGCTATAAACAGGGCTATGAACACGCCCGCCATCGCCCCCCGGAACATCGACACCACGACTCTTACCAGGCTCAGGAAAAACCCCAGTTGGTAAAATCTTCTTCTTTTCAGCGATAATTTGTCATCATAAACAAGGATCATTCCAAGAAGCGGAACGAGGTAGAAGTTGATATCATATGGGCCGGTGCCAAACCTGATCGACGCAATTCCAACGAGAGCGCTTCGCCAGGGCTGAAAAGCCACGTTATAAGCCCAGAGGGGTATCAGGATCAGAATGTTGAAGAGAATGAACCAGTCGAGGATGAAATACCTTGCCTCTCGGGTACCACCCTCCCTGTAGAAGTTCCGTCCCAGCACGACGGCTCCGGCGAAGATCATCATGGGAATGATATCCATGAGGTAATGGATAAACTCGTGCTCGTACATCATGCTGATCGGGAACCATGTGATTACCGCCAGGAGAGGTAGCAGAATTGCCCATTCCAGGCCGAGAAGCGGACGGATTTTCCTTCCCGACACGATTTCCCTGCAGAAATACGCGAGGAGAATGACCGCGAAAATTATAAGAACAGACCACGCGAACCACATGGTCTGCACGAGTGTCGGAAGGCCGCCGAGGTCATTTTCAACCGCCTCATCGGCAAGCTGGTTGATCACGTTGATCGTCAGCTCCGTGAAGAGCAGAACCATCGCGCAGATGAGTCCGTACCTAGGGCGGAAAAATGCCAGCCCGAGGAATCCTATTCCGAGAAGAAGACCGGCGGCATACCCAATCTCCTTGCGGTCGGTTACCACAAAAAAAATTGCAAGACATATGATAAGAAGGGGAACTTCCAGGTATGTGAGCCGGCGACGCAGGGTAGCTGCATTCACTCGGAATCACTCCCCGCCGGATGCCTGTACTGCCGCGTTACGCCTGCGCCCCGCATCAACCGAGAATATGACGAATATCCCGATCCAGAAAGCGATACCGAACGTCGCGAACGTAAGCATGAGCTTTCTCGGCTTGAACGGTTTTGTCGGAACCAGCGCCTCGTCCAGCACCGTGAATGGTTCTTCTTCCCTTAACTCCTGAATTCTTGCCTGTTCAAGCTCCTGTGTTACAACAAGAAAGATCGACTCCTGGACATCGCGATCGCGCTCCAGTTCTATAAGTCTCCTTTCATCAGGCGGAAACTCGTCGAGACGTCTGTCAAGTTCAAGCTTTATCTCTTCGGCTACATCAAGCTGGGCGCGGTATGCGGTGGTCTCGACCATAAGGCTCGCTACCGATGCGTCGTAGTACCCGGAAAATTCGCGATATAGTTCACGGGTCAGGGCCCCGATCTGGTTTTCGAGTATTATCATGTCCGGGTTGTCCGGTGTCGAGTAAAGCAGCATCTGCTGGCGCATCATTTCAGCTTCGGCCAGCTCAGCCCTGAGATTCCCGACAGCACTGTCTTCGAGCGCTTCGATAGCCGGTACGGGTGCCTCGCCGGGAGGTTCCTGGCCTACTTCGAGGTACTCGTAGAATTCCTCCATGTCCATTCCGGCATTCGCCATCGCGTTTGCCTGGCTGAGACTTCCCTGGTAATCAATCTCTGCCTGGGCACCAAGAGCTTCTATATCGGCGTAGGACGAAATGAGCTGCCTGGCATGTTCCTCCACCGAGAGAATACCGGTGTCTTCCTTCACAACCTGGATCTCGGACTCGGTTTCCCGTAGCGTCTCCTCAACCTCGGTCTGCCTGGCCTCAAGGAAAACTACAAGTTCACCCTGTGTGCTCTGGTTAACCTCGTTCAGAAATGCCAGGGTCTCGGTGACGTACGCATTCGCGACCATCGCGGAAATCTCGGCGTCCTTGTGGATGAAAGTCACAACAGCCATTCCCCTGTCCGAGTCATCGACATCGACTTTCTTCTTGAGCTGCGTGAAAAGCCTCTGCATTTTCTGTTCCTCCGACCTGTCGCTCTCCGCAATTTTGGGATATGTCGGAAGAAGATCGACACCATGCTCGCTCAACATATAGTTGTAGACACGTTCGGCAAGGGTTCTGCTTTCAATAATCGCGATGTGGTTGTAGAGGGTTGGCTGAGTGTTCAGAAGCTGGCTCATCCCGCTGACCGGGATATCGAGTTCCGTCAGGCTCGCCCGCATGAACGATGATGCGGATTTAAGGGGGAAAATAACGCTGCACTTCCCCTTGTACAGGGGTGTCAGCACAAGGAAAACCAATAGCACCACGATTATCGTGGGGATGATAGTGATGAGAGTAAGAGATTTCCAGTATTTGCCGACTACACTAAAGTAGCTCTGAGCAGGTGCGTCCATGATTAAATGCTGTTAAAAGCGATTTGCCTTTGCCAGCGGATTATATAGGTTGACTCGGCACAATGTCAAAAGAGCTTTAGAAAATTATCAGGTTTCCGGACGCAATACTTTTTACTGTCTACCAAAAAACTGAACGATATTGTATAATCCGATTGGGAATTCGTTCCCGCGTCTGGTTTCAGGCGGACAATCTTTAGTCATTTTAAGTGATATTAAGAGAAAGAGTTTAAAAGGACAGGATGGACCGTAACGCGGTGCCATTTACGGTATATTTCAGTAGTTGACCGTATCCTGTACCTTATGTTAGCCTTTCAGCGAAATGCCGAAGGGCACAAAGAGCTAACGCTCGGAGGTTAAAATGCGACTCCAGACCATTCTCCTTGTAACGGCCCTGTTTACATTTATGATTGCGGGATGCTCGGGTGGTGACGGGGAGTCACCCACGGCACCGACATACCCCCAGGGTAAACCAACCGGAATAATTGTCACACCGGCAAGCCAGTCGGTGACAGTCCAGTGGAACCCGGTCGGAGGTTCCGTCGGTTACTACGTTTACATCTCTTACGATGGTGTAAAGTTCAACAAATACAAGGTTGATATAGTCAGGACTACCTCGTTCACGGTCTTCAACCTGACCAACGGTGACACATATTATTTCGGGGTTTCTGCAGTGGGAACCACCGGATGGGAATCATCTATCGGATACCCGGGAGGTTCACCAATGGCCGTACCGGTTGTCCCGACCGATGCTGCCCCACCAAATCCGCTTGATGGAGTCCCGCCAGACCCTCCGAAAAACCTCCAGGGTACCGCACGCGACGCATCCGCCACCATGTCATGGGAACAGCCGGATGCCTCAGATTTCCTGTATTACAAAATATATAAAAGCGAAGGCGGAAGCTTCCAGGTTTACCGTTCACCATACTATGACACGACATTCACCGACGGCGATCTCGTGAACGACCAGACCTACTCGTACTACATTACCGCCGTTGACTCGGAAGATGTTCCTCTTGAGAGCGAACCCTCCAATGTCCTGACACTCACTCCGCGTGACTTCCCCCCGGAGGCACTAACAGGCACCGGAATCTGGGTTAATCCTGGGCGAATCGTTCTGGAATGGACTACTCCACCTGAAAACGACATCCAGAAATTCGCAATAGAACGAGTGGAACCCGATCTTGTTGTACCGGATGGAATTATCATCGCGCGTTTTGTAATCGACTATCCCACCGGTAACTTCGCAGACCCGGACATATATGCAAGCGGCCTGCTCTGGACATGGGTGGATCCCGATGCAGACAGGATCGTGGTCCAGGACATGGCGGTTACCGTAGGCCAGACTTACACATACTACATTTCAGCGATCGACATTGCCGGCCAGGAAGGCTCGCCGGTCATGCTGCAGGCTCCGATTCCGGTCTACTAGTCCGGAAATTAACTGACAATCACGGGCGTCATATGACGCCCTTTTTTATTAACTTTGTACCATTTATGACTTACGATCATTTATAATTGCGACGCGCATGGAACTGTCCCTCGGTCAAATATATGCCAGGTCGTTTAAGGCGGTCAGGGAAAACCTCCTTATCTACCTTATGTTGTTCCTGTGGGGACTTGCACAGGGACTGCTGCTGGTCGGGTTCATCACGGTCGGCTCATTAATCTGGGCAACGATCTCGGTGGCATCCGCCTTCGACCCGGAAAGTTCTCTGAATCTTTTCAGCACGGCATTAATATTTCTTTTCACTCTTATCGTTTTTGTCGGGATCATGTCCGCGGCCACAAAGGCCGGGCTTCTCTCATTTGCAGTAGCAATAAGACATGGATCGAAACCAACCGCGCTGGACTTCCTCAGGGGTATGCTTAGATACACACTGCCCATTTTCGCAGGGAGTATCGTCGTCGGAATGCTTATTGCTATTCCCGGTCTTATTTTTCTGCTGGTTTTAAGATCAAGTATCGACCGATCGCTGATTGAGATCTTCTCCACGGGATGGAACTACCCGCACGCGATCGCGTACATGATGTACATCTGGCGGGCGATGATGATCGCGGCCGCCTTTAATATCCTGCTCGCCTTCTGGGTCACTCCCTGGGAGGAGCGAATCGTTCTTTACGGCGAGACAGTTTCGGAATCTCTCGTGAAAAGCTTCAGTTTCGTTTTCAGCAGGAGATATTTTGCACGGGTTGCAGGACTTGTTATTATTAACGTTGCGATCGCCCAGGTCATTATTATCGTTACCAATTACGGACCCTTTATGCAGGGACTGCCGTCGGGGCTGGAGATCGCATGGATAAACGCAGTAATACATGCATCCGGAAGCACGCTCACAAGCTTCCTGCAGTTTGTTTTCATGCCTTTTCTGGCATGGACTCAGATGTTCCTGCTTCCTATAAGGAGTGCACCTGCGAGTGAGACGCTTATCGGGGAACCTGGCGGTCCGCTGGTATCTGTGTCACCTGACAACTTTCCCGGCACACCGGGTTAAAAATACATAAATTGAACCCGAAAGGATTACAGATATGGACTTCACAGCTAAACTTTATTCCGGAAAAATCACCGGGACAAAATATCATGTTCTGGTGGTACCGATTTTCGAGGACCGAAAACTTCATCCCGAGTTGAAGGAAATAGACAAGGCCTGGAAGAACGAGCTGACCGAGGCCGTCAAGGATGAGGCCCTGACGTCTCTCGGCGAGTTGTACATAGCCCCAACCCCGCTGGCAAAGGGGCTTAAGAGAGTCGCTTTCGTGGGCATGGGAAAGAGAAATGAATGTGATCTTGAAACGGTCAGGCGGGCTGCCGGACTCGCCGCAAACTCTCTGAGAAAGCGGGAAATACCCATCGTAACATTCCTCGCAGAAGCGTTTGTGCCACCTGAAGGCGACGTGGAGTCGACATGCAGGGCGCTAATCGAAGGCGCGCGTCTGGGCTCGTACACGTTCGACCAGTTTAAAACCGAGAAGGAAACAAACGTAATTTCCACGGCCGAGATACACCTTCCGGGAAATGCAAAGATCAGGGACTATGTCCCGATGCTTAACGAGGTCACAACCCTCACAACATCATCCATAATTACCCGCGACTGGTGTAACACTCCCGCCAACCTTGCGACACCGACCCACCTTTCAAGGCTGGCGAAGGATATCGCAAAGGAAGCATCGCTGAGTGTCAAGATCCTCGATGAAAAAGCGTGCGACAAGCTTGGAATGGGTGCGTTCCTCGGTGTTTCAAAGGGATCAAACGAACCACCTCAGTTCATCATTCTGGACTACAAACCGACAAAGTATACAAAGACGATCGTAATGGTAGGCAAGGCCATCACGTTTGATTCCGGGGGCATAAGCCTGAAACCCGGCAAGGACATGCACATCATGAAGGGCGACAAGGGTGGAGGAGTCGCGGTTCTCGCAACCATGCGCGCGGTCGGACTGCTGAAACCAAAGAAGGTAAGGGTTGTCGGGATTATCCCCGCCTGCGAAAACATGCCCAGCGGACATGCGACCAAACCGGGCGACATTATTAGGACCATGAGCGGTAAGAGCATCGAAGTCCTCAACACCGATGCCGAAGGAAGGCTAATAATGGCCGATGGCCTTGAATATGGCCGGATCGAATACAACCCGGACTACATGATCGATGTGGCCACGCTTACGGGCGCGTGCGTTATAGCACTCGGTGAGCAGATCGCGGGTTACTGGACGGATTTTGATATCCTTGCCGACGCGATGAACGCTGCCGGAGAGGTCACAGGCGAGAAAGTCTGGCGTATGCCGCTCGAGATGGAGTACGACGATCAGCTCAAGAGCCAGTGCGCCGACACCCAGAATATCGGTAAACGCGAGGGCGGTGCGATCACAGCTGCGCTGTTTCTGAAGAAATTCGTCGGTGACATCCAGTGGCTGCACCTCGATATCGCGGGACCGTTCTGGTCGAACGAAAATCGTCCGTACACACCGAAGGGCTGCACCGGGTACGGTCCTAGGCTTCTTTACAACTTTGTGGCAAAGCTCGCAGAATGATCAGGTCCTATATCCCGAATACACATAATCCGCCTTGACTGGCGGATTTTTTCTATTCCACGGATCACTGCCGGAACCTATACTGCAAGCTGTCTCATCGTCAACTCCCACCTCGCGCGTTCCATCATGAATTTCAGCCTGTCGTACGTAACGCCTTCCCTATCCGGATGGTCCTTACCCATGATCCTGATAAGGCTATCGTCCAGGCAGTCATCAGCTAGAATAACGGCAAGGTCACTGAGAAGAATCGCGAACCTTTTCTCCCAGTACTCACCCATGAATCCCTGGTAATCGTAATTGAATTCCCTACCGATAATCCTGTAGGACTTCCCCGGTATGCCCTTGAGGAACAAATGAAGAACCCACCCGATTGCCCTTTTGTCCGGTTCCCGTTTCTTGTGAAAGTTCACCGGGGGCTGATATGTACCAAAACCGCCCGTGAACACCATACCGAATTCATTTAATCCCCTGTAACGTCCCTTCCTAATTTTTTCCTCGACCCAGCCTGCCTGCGCAAATGCGATTTTCTCCGCCGGAATCAATTTCTTTTTTCCGTACGCATCCTCCATTTCGAAACCTTCCTGCAGCACATCCGCATTTCTGCAACCGAATGGTTTTCCACCCTGCCATAAATCACTGTCGGGAACAATCCCGCATTCGAACCCTTTTCCGATCAGAAGTTTCGCTAACTTATCCGCATTGTCGATTACCAGTCCCGACCACACTATCCCCTGCTGCCACCTCAGGCGGATCGTTACATCCATTTTATGCATACCGACCATTGTCGCCACTTCTTCAGCAAGCTCCAGGTGTGGCAGCTTCGAGTATTGCTTCAGCAGTACAGAAAAAGTTTTTTCATTTCCATTCATTGGTACGTCTTACATCCGCCCCGCAATTTCTTCCGTCGACACAACATGCGCGAATCCGAACGACAGGTTCATGAGACTCGCGAAATGCATCTCCTCGCTTACCGTGCCTGTCGCGTCCGCGACGAACCATACACGGTAATCGCGAACGAACGCATCGCGAGCCGTCGTCTCGCAGCACAGGTTTGTCATTACACCCGATATTACAACATCTCTGATCCTGTTCTCTTTCAGAATTTCCTCAAGATCGGTTCCATGAAACGCGTTATATCTGTTCTTGCGGATCACAATGTCATCCGGCTGTACACCTAGTGATTCATGAAGCTCTGATTCATTCGTTCCCTCGATGATGCACTCGTCCCACCACTCACCGAGCATTCCGAGGTCGGTCATGTCAGATTTATGCATGTGCCTCGTAAAGATCACGGGCATTCCGGCTCCCCGGAACTTTCCGATCAGCCTGTTAATCCCCGGAAGAATCGGCGCTCCGTCCGGTTTGGGAATTTCGACGAAATAATTCTGGCAGTCGATCACGAGAAGCGCGGCGTTGTCCCCGCTGAATTCGTATTCACGCTTAAGCGGTGAGATTCCCTTCATCCACTGACGAAGCTTAGTCTCAAGGTTATCGCTGTCGATGTAGTTCATCATGATAATGCTGTACCGACTCTCTACAGAAGGTCCCGGAATTCGATCCCTTCATGGATGTAGATAATCATCTCCCCGAGGTTCGCGAGCCTGTAGTCCTTTAACTCTCCTTCTTCCATTTCGTCGACAGTCTCATCGTAAAGATCGATAAGGTCCGGCAGGAACTGCTGCGATGCCTCGCCGAACGCACCAAGAACTCTTGCGGTGAGGTATCTTTTGTCGTAATCGCAGCACATCTGAACGACCATAAGCGCAAGGTCCTCGTCATCCGGATCGACTTCGTATGGCTCACATTCCATGAGTTCGCTTATGCACTCGAAAACTTCCGGAGTGGGTCCAAGGTCTCTCAGGCTTCCAACTGCATTTTTATTATTCATTACCCAGCCGTTAAACGTTATCAGCAGGTCTGTAAGAAGATCGATGGATTCTTCATCACCCATCATTACCAGGGAATCGAACTTCTCCGCAGTCATACCATCATCTTCATCATTTGGAAGCGATGCGATCCAGTCCAGAGTCTCATGCCTGTCGACACCTAGCATATAAAGTCCCGCACGTGAAGCTATCGCATCCATATAAAGGATTGAAATTCCGTCTTCCGAATCAGCTACCTGGTCACGCATTATCGAAATTGCATGTTCGTCTCCGGGTCCGGTGAGTGAGCAGTAAAGGTAGGTAATATCATCAGAATTCAGAGTGCCATCCACGAGTGCATTTTCACATACATCCCTGACAAAGATCCTCTCATCATCAGTTAGCTCAACGGAAGCGATTAATTTAAAAAAGGCATTATTGAAAGGTCTTCCGAGTATTCGTGGTTCAATCTCTAGTGCTTCCAGTACCAAAGGAACTGCGCACGACGCATCCTGTCCGAACAAAGACAGGCAGCCAAGTGCTCTTTCGGACTGTGTTACTGCATCGTTTCGCTCTGCAGTGGTAAGCCCCTCAATCGTCAGAAACTTCACAAGTATCGGAATTGTGTCGGTTCCCCAGATATGGCAAAGTGCCCTGAGTTCGTCACCCGGTCCGTATTCGAACGGGTCAAGCGTGATCAGTTCCGGGATAACATCATCTGGGTCTCGATCCAGAAGCGTCATGAATGCCGCCGTACGCGAGATCGCATCGGGTGTATTCATCAGATCGAGAAGCTCAACATTCGAAAGTCCGGAATACGAGTCGATCAGACCGGCCTTCCGGGCATCCCACTCATCAACAATCGACGAATATTCGGATGCAGTACTTATGCTGATCGGGAGAACCGTCAGGATGAGCACTGTGAACAATGTCAGCTTCAGGTGTGGACGCATACGGCAATCCTCCTGGGATTACTATAAAGATGTCCGGGATACAGGAATTGTTGCATGCTTTCACCTGTATGTTAATCAATCGAAGGGAGTCCCGCAATCCGAATCGGAAATCAGCCTGGAATCTCTGGCAGGCGTTACTATATAACAACGATCATGTCCGCATACTTGACTTCACACGCAACTTGATTATCCTTTTCCGATGAAATTCCTTAATGCGCGCGCGATATACGCGCACATTTACATTTACAGGGGGACAAAAATACCCAATCCGAAATTGTCCCCGATTATATTGGGGTGGAACCCATATCTGGAGGCTACTAATGCGAATCATCAACATCATGGCAGTCATTCTTATGGCGCTGATGCTGCTTGTCGCCACGGGATGCGGCGGCGAGACAACCGACGACGGAGGCAACGGGGATAACATGCAGGGCCAGCAGGAAGAGACCGGAAACGGCGATTCCGCTGAAGTGACCGATGTCGACCTTGACAGCGATGGCGGAACGATTACCGTCGAGGGAGAGGACGGAGAGGTAATTGAATACGAGATCGATAAAGAAGGCGACAGCGGTTCGATGACAATTACCGGAGAAGACGGAGAGGTCGAAATTATCTACGAGGAAGGCCAGCTTCCCGAAGGATGGCCGGACGATGTGCCGATCATGCCCGGTCTTTCTGTAGAAGGTGGCGTTTCTCATGTAATGGATGCTTCGGACGCATCATCCTCCACCGTCGTATTTTCCGGAGACGTGACACTCGAGGCAGTAGTCGATTTTTACGAGGACGTCGATGGCTGGGACAGCACAACATCGTTCTCGATGCTTGATGGCGAAGACCCGGGATTCATGATCATGCTTACCCAGGATGAGAGGATGCTGATGGTCGCCGGTGGTATGGATGACGAAAAGGTTATGGTTACCATATCCTACGGCGAGGAGTAAATTTAACGGGCCAAACCCGGCACAAAACAGGAATTAATCCACCCGTGACCAGTCGCGGGTGTTTTTTTATTTAGATCGGATTCTGCATAAAAACTTGCCTTTTGACCGCATAAAAGTTTACTATTATACAAACATTACAATCTCGTGCCGGAAGAGGGGAAATATCAACTGGCACAAATCACGACGGAGGAGAACATGCGAAAATCACATCTCGCCCTTTTACTTATTGGTTTCCTTATGTTATTCGCGCTGACAGCATGCGGCGGTGGAACTTCAACCAATGACCAGGGCACCCAGGGACAGTCTCAGGCTGATACTCCCGATCAGCCCGATCCCGAACCCGAACCGGCCGAACCGGAAATGCTGGACCTGACCGGTACCGATCCCGCGGAATTATTTATCAAATGGGAAGAACTCGGCGAACCCATGGATGACCTGGAGCTATGGGGAACAGATGCCGATATGGAGCCCTACGAAATTCTCGAGTGGCACATCACCGAAATTGAGGAGGGCGTGAAGGACGTCTATGAAGGCCTGACGCTCGAACCGGGTATATATATCATCCAGGTTGTCGCAGGTGCCGGTGCGGTTCATTTTGACGCATGGGTATACGCAGGCGATGAACTGCTTTCCGATGATCTCGCGGAGGACAGCTACCCGCTCATGTATGTTGATATCGAGGAACCCACGGTGCTGAAAGTCGAGATCGAGGCAGTCGATCTTGCAGATGACGCGGAAATGGTTAAGTACTGCTGGTTCGTCTACTGAGCCACTGCCGATTGAAGATGATAAAAATCCCCGGGGAACTCCGGGGTTATTTTTTATTGACATTTTCACATGCATTCTGTTAGAATTCCCAATCGCGCTCTGGCGCGATTTTTGTGTGCCATTGCGACTACACGGATGACCAAGGAGGTCATGATAACTTGTACCAGATTACCATGAAACAGCTTCTGGAGGCCGGCATTCATTTCGGTCACCAGACGAAGCGGTGGAATCCCAAGATGGCCCGGTATATTTACACCGAGCGAAACGGGATCTACGTACTCGATCTTCAGCAGACCCTTAAACTTCTGGAAGTAGCCTACAACTATGTGCGCGACCTGACCGCGTCCGGTGGTACGATTATGTTCATCGGCACCAAGCGCCAGGCCCAGGAAGCCATCGAGAAACAGGCTACCAGGTGCGGCTGCCCATTTGTAAAGCAACGATGGCTGGGTGGCACCCTCACCAACTTCCAGACTATCAAGAAACGAATCGACTACCTTCTCGAGCTTGATGAGAAATTCAGGAACAACGATTTTCCCGGGCTAACAAAGAAGGAAATTCTCAAGCTGTCAAAGAAGCATGAAAAACTTCAGAAGTTCTTCGGCGGCATCAAGCACCTGAAGGGCCATCCCGACTGCCTTTTCATTATCGACCTCAAGAAGGAACACAACGCGGTGAAGGAAGCGCGGAAACTTGGTATTCCCGTTGCCGCCATTCTCGACACTAACTGCGATCCGGACGATGCGGACATTCCCATCCCGGGCAATGACGACGCAGTAAAGGCGATCAATCTCTTCTGCGAGACAATGGCCAACGCAGTTATCGAGGGTCGCGAGGGTCGTGATTTCGCGGGAGACGCTCCACCTGCAAGAACCGAGAAGGAAACGGAACCCGAGGAACCTTCAGAAACGCCTGAACCCGAAACCGCGGAACCGGCGTCCGGGGAAAAATCACCTGAAGAACCCGTCGCCGCTACAGAAGAAACCGAAGCTGAAACGACCAGCCCGCAGTAGAACTGCAGAAACGGAGGAAACACGCAAATGGCAGATTACAAGCCAACAGCCGCTGAAATAAAGGAACTGAGGTCAAAGACCCTCGCAGGATTTCAGGACTGCCAGAAAGCCCTGACCGAAGCAAACGGGGATATGGCCGCTGCAGAGGATATCATACGTAAAAAGGGACTCCAGGTTGCAGCCAAGAAAGCTCACCGGGAGGCCTCCGAGGGCCTGGTTGTTGCAGTCACCAGCGACGATCATAAGACGGGTGCCCTGGTAGCGGTGAACACCGAGACGGATTTCGCCGCGAAGAACGAGGAGTTTGTAGCCCTTGCAGGTAACCTCGCAGACCACGTACTGGCGTCCGGACCGGATGAGATCACTGATGGACCCGCACTATACGAAATCGCCTACCATGCCGACGGGGGCAAGACGATAAAGGCGCTTATCGATGAGACAATCGGTCGTATCGGTGAGAACATGGGCCTTAAAACCGCTGTAAGGTTCAAGGTCGACGGTGTAGGCCTTGTCCACTCCTACATCCATCCACCCGGAAAACTCGGTGTCATGGTTGAAATGGCTTATGGCAGCGAGGATGACATCCAGAAGGCCGAAGAACTGATACACGAGGTCGCTCTTCAGATTGCTTTCGCCGATCCATCATACTGCACACCCGAGGATATTCCCGAGGATGTATTAAACAGGGAACGCGATATTGCCGAATCAAAGGCGCGCGAGCAGGGTAAACCGGAACATATCGTTCCCAAGATCGCTGAAGGAATGCTCAGGAAATTCTACTCGGAGGAGTGCCTTCTCGAGCAGCCTTATGCCAAGGACCCGAAGATCACGATAAAAGACCTTGTGAAGCAGTCCGGTGTTGCGGGAGCCGAAGTAAAGCGATACGCACGCTTCGCGCTTAAGTAACCTATATACTCTAAAAAAATGCCATCGTAGCCCCATAATCGGGGCTTTTTTTTTAACAAAAAAAACTGTCGTCAGACAGATTTTCAGCCAACTCGGTTAAGTTGAATTTTTCAGATGGCTTCTTCCGGCTCGGTTTCGGTCTTCTTTGGAACGACCGGTTCCAGGACTTTCTGCGACAGGTCCCATGGCTGCCAGAACGGGCAGTCTGTGCTGCCGGAGCCGTCAAGTACCAGCGGCCCCTGCTCCACAGGGAACTGGTATAGTTCCTTTGTCCGGTGCCCGAAAATGGCACAGTAGGTCTCAAGGTATCTCGTCTCCTCGAGACCTTCGATCTCCTGCCCTTCACCGGTTACAATCAGGTGGCGGCAGTTGACACAAAGTTTTATTGTTTTAACCTTGCGTTTCATAAGATACCAGAACCTTCTGTTCCGTACGGCCTTTCATACTACCCCATAAAAAGTCTACCACAACGGTGCACTTTAAAAAAGTATATAGCACCTGTTTTGGCTTTTATTAACATCATATAGCATCCAATGGACTGCCCGTGTGTATTTTTTCGACAGTTACCCGGTGTTATTTACA
>Ga0272441_10001498_pt1 | contig 49792 bp, 46 predicted proteins | sample SSMProp6N_FD_193582 | JGI IMG/M metagenome (GOLD analysis project Ga0272441, IMG submission 193582) | Marine sediment archaeal communities from Little Sippewissett salt marsh, Falmouth, MA, United States - SSM-Prop-6N | ecosystem: Environmental > Aquatic > Marine > Wetlands > Sediment ... | reverse complement strand
TGTGTTGGTCTGGCTGAAATGCAGGGTGGAAACGTTACCTGCCCGGCAGGATCTTGTCAAGGAGTTTGGAGGGCCGGTTACGTCCTCCCCCGAGGTAGTCCGGTCGCAGGGGCCTCGTGATGGTCCTCTCCGGCGGTATCTGTGGCAGTTCAAAATCAAAGACGATACTGAGGAAGGATGTGATGATCCTGAATGTTACCCCCCAGAGGATCTCCTCCTCCCCATCGCTGTCAGTGTGGATCAGGCAGGGAAAGGCCCGTTCATTGTCCTCTCTATCGGCGGCCTCTTCCGGGGTCTGAATCGAAAAGAGGCTGTAATTCTCCTCATGGTAGAAGGCATCCAGCGGTATCTCGATCAGCTTGTCCACTTCCCGGTTGGGGCGCAGGCCCCGTTTCTTTTCGATCAGTCCCACCACGGGAACGATCGTCTTGGTGAACATGACCAGGTTGCGCGGGGGGAGGGGGCCAAGAAATCTGAGGTTGAAGGGGCTGAGCCGTATCTCCTCCCACGATTCCCTGACGGCATTGGCGAGGAAGAGCGTGATGATGTCGAACGCAGACTTCCCCCTTGTGCCGGCGTATCTCCGCGCGTCCCCTCTCATCAGGGGGGGGACCCCGCGGACAATCAGAGATCTGAGGAGGCGGTCCCAGAACGGTTCGAGTTTTCCTCCCGGTCCGCTCAGGTCTCCGGACTGTGAAACGGCGGCCGATCTCTTGCTCAGCAGGAGTGACAATTCACTGTCATCCGCCCGTTGACCCGCCGTGAAGAAGAGGGGGATCAGGACGCCGGCTTCAAATGTCTTCGCATCCCCGGTACCTTCCCGGTAGTTGATATCGGCGGTTCCGAGCCGCTCCACGATATGTCGTATGGTTGCATCCTTTTTCATTCTACACACTCAGCAGGCACGGAAAGGATTCTTCATGACGGTCGAATCTGTTTCGAAGAGAATGCTGCTCCGTCATGAGGGGTCGTGTTCTGAACCCGTGCCCTCGTGATAGAGGGGTTTTTTACACTTGGCACAGAGGGGAAGATCGTGGGCCCTGTTCTCCGGGATGCGATTCTTGGCCCCGCAGTGGAGGCACTGCACGATGAGTTCATCCAGAGATGCCCGGCACCTGCCGCAGACAGGCCGGTCATTCAATCGGTTTCGTACGATACGGTTCTTCTGTCCGCACCGGAGGCAACGGACAATAAAGTAGTTTTGAAGCATATTGGCTCAGGGCTCATCTCTGTTGGTGGGCGGTCTGCACACCATACAGTGCGTCCGTCGTGTTTACCGTGGCATGGAGATCTTTATGGTTCCCCCCCTTCCCAGTATGTCATGAAGGTGGATATACCCCTCAAGGTGTCCATCCCCGTCTATCGTTGCCAACGTGGTAATCTCGTCTCTCTGCATAATCTCTATGGTCTGTGCCAGGGATGCCTCGGGATCGATGGTCTTCGGCCTCTTCGTCATCAGGTCATCCACCACGTGTGCCGTAAACGCCATCCCCTTCCTGATGTGCCGCCTCAGGTCACCGTCGGTCAGGATACCCAGGAGATGATTTTCCCGATCCGTTATAAATATGAAGCCGAGATTTTTTCTGTCCATCTCTTCGATGGCCGCGAGCGCGGGCGTCCCGCTGAACACAACCGGGATGACGTCGCCTCCAATCATGACATCCTTTACCCGCGCCATCAGCCGCTGGCCGAGATAGCCGCCCGGGTGGAATTTATAAAAGTCCCGTTCGGTAAATTCCATCTTTTTGACAAGGGCAACGGCCAGGGCGTCCCCCATCGCCAAGGTGGCGGTCGTGCTCGACGTGGGCGCCAGACCGAAGGGGCATGCCTCCTTTGCAACGCTCACGTCGATGATCGTATTACTGCTTCTGGCAAGGGTCGAATCCATATTTCCGGTGAAGGCGATGATGGACAACCCTATCTCCTTCACATTCGAGATCAGTGTGTTCAACTCGCCCGTCTCCCCGCTGTTGGATATGGCCAGCATCACATCGTCCTTGGTGACGATACCGAGGTCTCCATGCAAGCCCTCCACCGGGTGGAGAAAGATGGCGGGTGTCCCCGTGCTCGTGAGAGTCGCCGCGATCTTTTTCCCCACGAGACCCGATTTCCCGATCCCGGTAACGATGACACGGCCCTTGGCCTGGTGTATGATTTCGACGGCCCGGGAAAAGTCGGGGCCGATTTTCCCGATGAGATTCGAGATGCTCTCCGCCTCTATCCGGAGCACTTCCTTTGCCTGCTGTATCGAATCAGTCATGTGGATGGTACGATCCTCACTCTAAGAGATAAAAACGGGCTCACTATATATCAACCACCCGATAACCACAAGATATAAAGAGGATGCAGGCAGGCCGGGTGCCGGCCGCCCTAAGAAAAGAGGCGTCAGCGGATAATGACGGATGAGACCAATCCCTCCAGCCGTTTTTTGATACCGTCAAGTTCTCCGTCGCTCCAAGGCTTTTCATTCATACAGGCGGGGTCCAGGGTCTTTGAGGGCACGAATCGTTGCAGGACGTAGCGTCTGCCCCCCCCTATCAACGTACCTATCTTCCCCAGATCCTCTTTTGTCAGGAGTCCCTTTGTAAGGGTTGTCCTGAATTCATAATCGATCCCGGAGCCCATGATCATCCGTATGCTCTCCGCAATATTTTCGGGGGCAATGGGGGTGCAGACAACCTGTTCATATCTCTCAAGGGGCGCCTTGATGTCCATGGCTATGTAATCCAGGAGTTTCCCATCGATCAGTTTCTTCAGGACACCGGGGAAAGAGCCGTTGGTATCGATCTTGATCCGATACCCCAGGGCTCGTACCTGTTCGATAAATGCGATCAGGCCGTGCTGCAGCAGCGGCTCTCCGCCGGTGATGCTCACGGCATCGAGTTTTTCCCTCCGTCGTTCGAGAAAGGCCAGAACGCTGGATTTTGCCACGGGCTTTCGATACAGGGACGGCTCGACGAGTTCGGGATTGTGACAGTACGGGCACCTGAAATTGCACCCCTGTGTGAAGACGATGGCGCAGATTTTGCCGGGATAGTCGATTAGGGAAAATCTCTGAATATCGCCGATCTTCATCTTATACCCGGAACAGCTGTCTGGTCTTGAACTCCTCCTGCTTTCCCTTGTTCCACTGCTTTACCGGGCGCAGATACCCGACCACGCGGGAGAAAACCTCACAGGGTGCCGCGCATGTCGGGCATGTGTACTGTTCTCCATTGATATAGCCGTGGTTCGGACAGACACTGAAGGTGGGAGAAAAGGTGAAGTAGGGGAGGTGGTATTTGTCACAGATCCTTCGCACCAGCAGTTTGACGGCGGCAGGTTCTTCGATCCGTTCCCCCGCGTAGATGTGAAAGACCGTTCCCCCTGTATATCTGGTCTGGATTTCGTCCTGGAGATCCAGGGCCTCGAAGATGTCGTCGGTAAAGTTGACGGGGAGTTGTGTGGAGTTGGTGTAGAACACCTCGACCCCTTCCGCCCTTGACCCGTTCCCGGTGGCGCTGATGATCCCGGGGTATTTCTCTTTGTCCTTCTTGGCGAGACTGTACGAGGTCCCCTCGGCCGGAGTTGCTTCAAGGTTATAGTTGTTTCCGGTCTCCTCCTGGAATTCAACCAGCCGGTTCCGCATGAAATCAAGGACCCGTTTCGCGAATTCCTGCCCTTCGGGATCGGCAATATCCTTCCCCAGGAGGTTGAGACACGCCTCGTTCATCCCGACGAGGCCGATCGTGGAAAAGTGGTTTTTCCAGTACTCGCCAAAGCGCTGCTTCACGCCTCTGAGGTAGTATTTTGTGTAGGGATACAGATCCTTGTCGGTAAATTTCTCGAGGACCTTCCTCTTGGTCTCGAGGCTTTCCCGTGCCGTGACCATCAGGTGATCCACCCGTTCGATGAACTCATCTTCCGTCTCTGAGAGGAATCCGATCCGCGGCATGTTGATGGTTATGACGCCGATGGACCCGGTCAGAGGGTTAGAGCCGAAGAGGCCGCCCCCCCGCTTCTCGAGTTCCCGATTGTCGATCCTCAGCCGGCAGCACATGCTCCGTGCGTCTTCCGGATTCATGTCGGAATTGACAAAGTTTGAAAAGTAGGGGACGCCGTACTTTGCCGTCATCTCCCAGAGGTATTCGAGATCGGGATTGTCCCAGTCAAAGTCTCCGGTGATATTATACGTGGGAATCGGGAAGGTGAAGACGCGCCCCTTGGCGTCCCCCTCGGCCATCACCTGGAGGAAGGCCTTGTTGAACATGACCATCTCCTCCTGGAATTCCTTGTATGTCCTGTCCTGCGGTTCTCCCCCGATAATCACGCCCTGATCGGCGTAGTACCGCGGCACCTTCACGTCCAGGGTGACATTGGTAAAGGGTGTCTGAAAGCCGACCCGCGTCGGGACGTTGATGTTGAAGATAAACTCCTGAAGGGCCTGCTTTACCTCTTTGAAGCCGAGGCCATCGTACCGTATGAAGGGGGCAAGGAGCGTATCAAAGTTTGAGAATGCCTGCGCGCCGGCCGCCTCCCCCTGGAGGGTGTAAAAGAAATTGACGATCTGCCCGAGGGCGCTTCTGAGGTGCTTCGCCGGTCTGCTCTCAACCTTCCCGGATGCCCCCTTGAACCCCTCCGTGAGCAGGTCGTAGAGATCCCACCCCACGCAGTAGACGGAGAGGATGCTCAGGTCATGAATATGAAAATCACCCTCCATCTGGGCCTTTTTGATCTCATCGGTATATATCTTGTTCAGCCAGTATACCTTGCTTACCTCGGACGAGAGGTAGTTGTTGAGTCCCTGGAGCGAATAATCCATATTGCTGTTTTCGTTTATCTTCCAGTCAAGCTTTTTGAGGTACTGGTCTACCAGGTCAACCTCCATCTTGTTGGCGATCTCCCGCAGCCGTGCGTGCTGATCCCGGTATATGATGTATGCCTTGGCGGTCTTGCGGTATGAAGATCCGAGAAGAACCTCTTCGACGATATCCTGTATCTCTTCCACGGTCATGATCTTGCTGTCGAAGAGTTTTTCCGCCAGGCTGAGCGCCTTGATCGTCAGTCTCTGCGCCACATCCTCGCTGAACTCGCCGGTTGCCGCTCCCGCCTTCGCAATCGCAGCCGTGATCTTTGTCGCGTCAAACCTGTCCAGGCGGCCGTCTCTCTTTCGGATCTTATTGTGCACGGATTACTCCCCCCTCTGTGATATGGGCACAACATCTTGTGGTGGGATAGTAGTACTAATACTATATGTCGTCAAGAAAAATTTTTCACAGGACGAGGGCGTACCCAAAAAATATGTTGAAAACAGGACAGTTCCCCCATAAGAAAAATATGGACACAGATCAAAGGCCCCAATCTGATATTTCTTGCGATCCCGACATGTCTAAAAAACTTGACTCGTTGCCATGGCTCGTACTAAGAGATTTCTTACCATACTCAGTCGGAGGGAAGCAACGTTGATTCCACGATATTCAAGAGAGAAAATGACCTATATCTGGAGCCCGGAAAACCGGTTCCAAAAATGGCTGGACATAGAGATCCTTGCGTGCGAGGCCCTTGCCGCTCAGGGGAAGATACCGGCCGAATCGCTCAATACGATCAGGGAACGGGCCGGGTTTGATATCCGGAGGATCGATGAGATTGAAAAAACGGTCAAGCACGACGTGATAGCCTTTCTCACCTCGGTTTCGGAAAAGGTGGGGGAAGATGCACGGTACATCCATATGGGCCTCACCTCCTCCGATATCCTGGATACCTCGCTTGCCGTTCTCCTGAAGGAGGCGTCGGAGCTCCTTATCGCCGATCTGGATGACCTCTTGACCGTCCTGAAAGAGAAGGCGTTTGCGTACAAGGATGCCATCATGATCGGCAGATCGCACGGGATTCACGCCGAGCCGATTACCTTCGGCCTCAAGATGGCCCTCTGGTATCAGGAGATGCAGCGGAACCGGACACGGCTGGTCAGTGCCCGGGAAACGATCAGCTGTGGAAAGATAGCGGGGGCCGTCGGCACCTTTTCCTTTATCGATCCGCGGGTCGAGGCATATGTATGCGACCGGCTGGGGCTGAAGCCCGCCCCCATATCCACGCAAATCGTCCAGAGGGACAGACACGCCGAGTACTTTTCTGCCCTTGCCATCACGGCCGCTTCTCTTGAAAAATTTTCCACGGAGATCCGGCATCTGCAGAGGACGGAGGTCAGAGAGGTCGAGGAATTTTTTTCTCCCGGCCAGAAGGGGTCGTCGGCAATGCCCCACAAGAGGAATCCCGTCCTTTCGGAAAACCTGACCGGTCTGGCACGGCTGATGCGCTCCTATGCCCTTGCCTCGATGGAGGATGTAACCCTCTGGCATGAACGGGATATCAGTCATTCCTCCGTCGAGCGGGTCATCGGACCTGACGCCACCATACTCCTCGATTTCATGCTGGGCCGGTTTACCGGTGTCGTGAAGAACCTCCTCGTATACCCGGAGCGGATGCTTGCCAATCTGAATATGACCAGGGGGCTGGTCTTTTCGCAGATGATGCTGCTCAAGTGTGTTGAAACGGGTATGTCGCGGGAGGATTCCTACGCGCTCGTTCAGAGAAATGCCATGAAATCGTGGAGTGAGGGTCTGGACTTCAAACAACTGCTCCTTGAGGACAAGCAGGTTATGGCATCCTTGAGCAAGGAAGCTATCGATGGCGTGTTCAGGCTGGAGAATTTCCTTGGCCATGTGGATTTCATATTTGACAGGGTGTTTGGAGGGGGAAATGAAGGCGCTTAAATGGATCGTTGTGCTGTTTTTCCTGGGGGGGTCTTTCGGATGCAGTTACGTACAGGAATATATTGAAATTGCCCGCGACGAGACCCTCTCGGGGGGATATTTCGATGCGCTGAACAGGTATACACGTGAGAAAACGCTCTATTCCGAATTTGAGACGCGCATCCGCGTCGTCGCGACGTGGAAGAGCCCGGCCTTCACGGATGCGTACCTCTCGGAGTATGCCCGCCTTTATCTCCTGACCGATGCAGCGAGGGAGGAGCAGAAAGGCGTCATCTCCGGTGCTTCATCTGACCTCACAGAGTTTCTGTTTTACGCATATATCCCCGACAGGAAATCCAACGATTTTGCAAAGACCGATTCCATCTGGAAGGTGTTTGCCCTGGGCAAAGGGGGGAAGAGGGTTGATCCTGTTGAGATACGAGAGATTGAGGCCGGTCCCCTTGTCACGAGGTTCTTTCCTTATGTGAAGCCGTATGGAGTATTCTACAGCGTTAAATTCCCGACATCGTCACGTCCAGATACGGTCGGGAAAATTGCTCAGGGCGGGCCGACCCTTGTCTTTACCGGAGTCCTCGGGAAGGTGGAACTGAAGTGGAACGACGGTAAAAATCCCTGAAACTCATCCCGTAGCGATTCATGACCACAACATCTTGTGGTATTTTCTCCTTGACATACAAAATAGGTTGCCCCTATACTTCTCCCAATCGAAGAGAAGAGGTATATCTTGACGGATATGTGCTCTCTTTATGAACAGGGTGTGTCTGGAGAAAATTGTGGAAGATAAAATCGCATATCTGATGGATAGTGAAGACGAGAGCGTTCGATTGGATATCAAGACCGACCCGGAGGCCGTGAAAAGACAGGCCGAATGGTGTGGTATCAAGCCGGGGATGCGCGTGCTTGACGCGGGGTGCGGGTCGGGGATCACGACATCCATCCTGCACGATGTGACCCAGCCGGGTGGGACGGTGGTCGGTGTAGATTATTCGGAAGACCGTATTCGATATGCGAGGGAACACTACAAGAAAAACGGCGGGATCGAATTCCATCTTCGTGATCTGACGGGGACTTTTGACGGGATAGGACAATTCGACATAATATGGGTACGCTTTGTATTGGAATATTTTCGTGTTGAAAGCCGTGATATTGTGAAAAATCTTTCAACGCTCCTCAAACCCGGTGGATATCTCTGTCTCCTGGATCTTGATCACAATTGTCTCAATCACTATGACCTGCCGCCTCAGATGATGGAGTTGCTGCACAGGCTTATGGCACGGCTGGATGATGAGCATAACTTCGACACCTATGCGGGTCGCAAGCTGTATTCATACCTCTATGATCTTGAATTGGAAGATATACAGATGGACCTTGTCCCGCACCATCTCTTCTACGGAGAGGCGGATGATAAAGACATCTTCAACTGGACCAAGAAGATAGAGATGGCTGCAGCGAAGCTCAGTGATCTTTTTGATGATTATCCTGGTGGACGCGAGGCTTTCTTCGAAGAGTGCGAGCGATTTCTCCATGACCCCAGACGTTTTACCTATACCAGCCTGATCCTCTGCAAAGGGAGAAGACCTGCGGGGGATTAAAGCAAGGCTCCCTCGAGGAGTCACATCTGTTGGAGTTGAAACCCTTTTTCTTCAAAGAGTTTCAGGCAGGCGCTTGCAACGTCCGGGTCGTAGAGGGTGCCGGCCCCCTGCTCGATCTCTTTTAATGTTTCCACCATACCCAGGGAAGGCCGGTACGGTCTGTCGGTCGCCATTGCTTCTACAACGTCCGCAACCGTTATGACCCTTGATTCTATCAGTATATCTTCCCCGCGAAGTCCCCATGGATACCCTGACCCGTTTATTTTTTCATGGTGCTGGCGGACGATCTGAGCGACCGGGTACATAAATTCGATATTTTTCAGGATATTGAATCCTGCCTCGGGATGGGTTTTTATGATCTTGAATTCGATATCGGACAGTCTTCCGGGTTTGTTGAGTATCTCTGCCGGGACATTGATCTTCCCGATATCATGGATCATGGCGGCCATACGAATGCCGTTGATCTTGTCCTCCGGGAGATCCATCTCTTCGGCAATGGCAACGGCGATATCCATGACCCGTTTCTGGTGTCCGGATGTGTACGGATCCTTTGACTCCACAATGACCGCCATGGCGTCAATGGTGCTCTGCAGGGCCCCTTCCAGGACCTCAACGTGTCTCTCAAGTTCAGTAATGTCTTTTATGGTGCCGATCGCCCCTATCACCTCGCCGTTCGGGCCGAGATTCGGGGAACAGCTTATATTAAAGAGGCGCTCCCCTCCGTCTCTGGTGAGAAGGACGCCCGTAAAGCCTGTGACGGTTTCCTTGTCCTTCGTTACCTGGCTCAGATACCGTTCAAAACGACCGATGTCTTCCCTCCTGACGAAATCGATAAAATATCGTCCGATGGCCTCCCCTTTTTTGTACCCCAGTATGTTTTCCCATGCGGGATTGATATAGCTGAATGCCCCGTCGGCATCCAGTGTGTAGATGATATCGGGGGCGTTTTCTCCCAGGGCTCTGAACCTCTCCTCGCTTTGCCTGATCCTCTGGTATGTCCTGGCGTTGTTCATACTGATACCGATCTGAGGTGCTATCCCCATGAGAAGATTTATGTCGCTCTGGCTGAAGGGTTTTTTTGACTGCAGGTTTTCTACGGCCAGCACCCCCTCCGACCTTCCTTCGTATATTATCGGCACGCAGATAAACGATTTAATCCCCAACAACTTCATGAATTCCAGTGTCTTTGGCGTAACCGCTCCCTTGATTTTGTCAGTATTGTCTATCAGAAAGGGTCTCTGTTCCTTGAACGCCACGACGAGAGGCCCGAGAGAGTCCTCTTTGTCGAGGTGAAACGTTGTCTTTTTGACAAAATTCTCCAGCTCCGGATTGTATCCATACCCCTTGGCATATATGAGGCGGAGCCTCTCCTCATCGGCGAGCATGATAGTTCCCCGGTCGAAGTCGAGGCGTCTCTGAAGAACATCCGTAATATGGGAGAGGAGCTGATCTGTATTCAACATGCTGGAGGTTGCCTGACCAACCTCCTGTATAAGGAGGGCATTGTTGTACCGGGCATTAGTCTCCTGCAGGAGGTCTCTCGCCAGTTCACCTTCATTTTTGATGGTTGATTCAAGCTCGTGCTTTTCCGTGTATACGGAGAAAAGTGTAATCCCCGCAACGATCAGAGCAAGCGACAGGATCGATGTAATGCGGTAATTCCCCTGGAGGGTAAAAAAGAATCCGATAAAGGCTACAGCGCCGAAAAGGGCAGCATAGTTACGTATCATTTTCCATATAAATGCCCTTGAACGTTCCCATGTGATAATATAACGACACTCTGACCCACCTTTGTGCATACATGTCGTATGTTCAATAGTTGCGAATTTGCCTGTAAATAATTTAGCTATCGCTTCGAACATCCCCATGCGATTCTCGCATTGGTACGGTTTTTCTATAACTCCTTTATTGGGTGTAACCACGATCTCTGTTTTATTACTGCCAAGATTTTTTGTTTGGATTGTGCAGGAGCGACTTACCTGCGGGTAAAGCAGTTTCCCCATCACCAAATAGGCGGCCGAGGGAGTGACAAATCCTCTCGTATATTGTTGTACGGGACCCGCAGCCATGGAAAGAGGACCATAGCGCCCAGCTTCTCGGGCGATATTCGGGTTATTAGTCTTGCGTGCCGTGATTTCGAAAAAGCGATCGACCTGATCCTGTGTAAGCCAGTGCCCCTCATCTTTCAATTGATAGGTAGTGATTCCGGCGTGTTCCAGGAGGGGGTCGATGTTGATTTCCGGATAATATTTGTCAATGTATTCTAAGAATACCGTTACGAGCCTGATATTATAGAGGGGGATATCGTTCATCTTTTTAAGAATCTCTTAACGAAAAACTTTAGAGCATACCGGAATCTTATCTTCGTTTTGCTCTTCATGTATTCCAGGTAGTGTCTCCCGTACTGTGTGTCCATGATCCACATGTAATACTGCTTTTTATAGGGGACGGCACCGTTTTCAAGGTAGGTATGAGGGTAGACCAGAAGGGGGATACTGTCAACTGTATATGTGCCTGTCAGTTGGTCAATGGCGCTGGACAGTGTTTCCCAGGGCAAACCATGCGGATCGGTCACTATGATCTTGATGCCGTTGAGAAGCTCGGACAGATTCAGGCCGAGGTCTGAATGGTTGACGATCAGAACGGCCTTCAGCTCGTGTGCGTTCGTGAGTGAATACACCTTCCATTTTCTTGTAAAGCCGTAGTTTCTATATATTTTGCTTAGCTCGCTGTCACCAGACTGTTCACGGCCCAAATCTAGTGCCTTCAGCAGCAATCCTCCTGACTGGTTTCTGTAAAATTGCTCAAGGCTGTATGAATCCGCGTCTGAAAACTCTCTCAACGACCACTTTTCGGGAAGGGTGCTCTGTGGGGATTGCACCCGGTGGTGCTTATAAGCGAAGAGGTCCATTGAGCAGGCGTTGACATTATTGAGGTCCTTTGCGAATCCCCCGAAGAAAAAATTCGGGAACCTGTTCTCGGGACGGAAATAGAACATCATGTAGTCCATCTTCACAGAGGGGAGATAATAAAGACCGTCGAAATAGTTTAAGAGTTGTTTTAATACATTGAGACCGGTATGGCTGGTAGTCCCCGGCATGGGTCTCGCGGCGAGATGATGGACCATCCAGGTCCGTTCGTACGCCCGTATCATGGCTGCGTGGCCGTATATGTCCCCGTTCTTCTGATAGGTTACATGTGTTGAAATTTCCGGTCTGCCTTGGTAGAGATTGCGGTACGTCTCCTTAAAGGTGTTTCGATGGGATTCGATGAGGCTATACTTCGTCGGATAGAAAAAGCCGGTTTCGAAGAAGAAACGCCAGAGGGCTTCAGTATCTATTTCATCGGAAACGTGGAGACATGGATCCAGCACGTTACCCAAGATATTGCTTAACTTTCCATACGTGGAGTTGTCCATGTCCAGGATTGCGAGGCCGCAGCGGAACACTCCCCCCTTTTCCTTTCGACGGTATACAACCTGGGCGGTGCAGGGTATCGTCAATGCTCCGGAGTAATTGATCTTAAGGTTATGGATAATCATACCGGGGATCAGGACACCGTCATCTTCCCGCTCGTGTACCGAGACTCCGGAGACGGAGATGTCATGCACGTCACGCTGGACATTTTTCCCAAAAAGGGGATGTTCAAAATTAATGCTGGACGACGGCGCCAGCTGTACCCGTGGACTTCGTATTTTTTTGCCTCTGAAGCGATGGAACTGTTTCATCAGGGGAGCGAGCACGATCTCCTTTACGGACATACCGCTTGTCTGGTCGGTGAGTCGGCAAGGATCCGAGAAAACAACCTGTTGGCCCTGACGAAGAGTGAGAGTTACCGGTTCTTCCGGGTTCAGCCAGTGAAAGGATCCGTCAAGACAGGGGGTAACCCTGATACGGAAAGAGAGGGAACTGAAATCCAGCAGTTCACCCCTGGCCAGAAAACCGCTCTGGCTGATCTCGGCGGTAACCCCCTGACATGCGAATCGTCTGGCCTGTCGTTTTCCAAGGATATACCCCATATCGGGCATCTGGATCGTGAATTGTTCCCTGCTGATGTTCAGTAACTTGACCGGTACTACGGTTACCGACATGCCGTCATCGAGCACCAGATTCAGGAAACGGTGGTATTCAAATCCCGTTATGTTTTCCTTGGACCAACGGCAGGTTATCGTCTCTCCCGTGCATGGCTCGGGATAGGTGTGGACGAAGATGTCCTCTTCATACCGGGGGTCTCGCAGGTGGGCCCAGAGGTATCCGTCGGTGAAATGGAGGTGGTTGATAATATTGATCAGCTTTCGCTTGTCTATCCTGGGGGCGGACTTGGGTATCTTTGTGAGGTCACGGTGCTTGAACAGGGGTGGCGGCAGGAAGAACTTCCGCTCCATCTCCTCTCGGGTGCCGCGGGCGGTACCTTCCCCGGGATCCCTTCCGCTGCCCTCTCGTGCGGTCCTGGTATCAGAAGAGTCTTGAAAACAACGATCTTTTTTGTCCGAATCGATCATCTGTTCTCCCCGCTTCTCTCCTTATCGTGCCGGTGGGTACCAATGCCGGCAAACCAGCCCCTACAGTTATCTTGGCCAAAGCAAGTTGTATGCCAGCCAACCATTTGTTTTCTGTTCGGTTTCGGCCGGTTCCCCTCCGGGAACGGGCCCCTCTCGCAGTCTCCGATCAATCTGCACGCCTGCTGCAGGATTTCTCCGGGTGCACCCTACACAACCACTTGATTTTTCAAATCGTTATGCAAAGGACCTCTGTCGAAAGTGGAAACGAACCGGTGTCCCTTGTTTTCGGGAAGGTCCCTTCCCGGGGGGTGACATCGATCCATACTTCTTGTGAAATCAACCATATCCCATGAACTGTCGATCCCCGCCACGCATGCCACAATATGCGTAATCGGTTATTCTCACCGGTCATTTCCGGTATTTTCGACGCTGGGCGGGCCGCCTATCGGGACTGCAAGACCCTCCCTATGGTCAGTATTTCGGCCTCCTTTGTGCCTTCATACAGTTCAAGGATCTTGGCGTCCCGGTACCACCTTTGGACCGGGTACTCCTCTATATAGCCATACCCTCCGTGGATCTCAACGGCGGCATTGGCGCAGAATACGGCGGTTTGTCCCCCGTAGTATTTGGCCATGGCCCCCAGGTGGAAATCGGGACTCCCCGCGTCGACCGACCACGCGGCCTTGTACACGAGGTTCCGCAGGGCCTCCGTCCTGATCGCCATCTCGGTCAGCTTCTGCAGAGTGATCTGAAAGGTCCCGAGGGGTTTGCCGAAGGCGGTCCGCTCCTGTGCATATCTGACGGCCTCGTCGAGGCATCCCTGAGACAGACCGAGTGCCTGGGCGGCCACCATGATTCGTGTGATGTCAAAGAAGTGCATCAGCTGGTAGAATCCTTTCCCTTCGCCGCCCAGCAGGTTCCCCTGGGGAACCCTCACATCTTCGAGGGCGATCTCAGCCGTATCGGTGGCCCTGATACCCATCTTGCCGTGGATCTTTGTCCGTGTGATACCGGGGGCATCGGCGGGGACCAGTATCTGGCTGAACCGGTGGTGTGTCTTTTCGTCGGGGTTGGTGATGCACTGGCATACCATCCAGTCGCAGACGGTCCCGTTGGTGATGAACATCTTGCTTCCGTTGATGATATAGTCATCACCGTCTTTCACCGCCCTCGTTGCGTATCCCGCTACGTCCGTCCCTGCATTCGGTTCCGTGAATGCGCCGGCGCTCACCTCCTGCCCGCTGCACACGGGAGGGAGATATCGGTTTTTCTGCTCTTCCGTCCCGAAGGCGTAGACCGCTTCGCATCCGAATCCGGCGGCCACGAGGTTGAGCCCGATCCCCGTATCGACCCGGGAGAACTGCTCCATGACCAGGGAGTTGCCGAGTATCCCCACGCCTGAACCGCCATATTCTTCCGGGACCCACGCGCAGACGAGGCCGTTCTGTGCGGCCTTCTTCCGCAGTTCGGGGGTATACTTTTCTTCCCTGTCGCACTCCTCCGAGACGGGGGCTATCTCCGCCTGGGCGAACTTATAGGCCATATCCTGCAACATCTTCATCTCTTCGGGCAATTCGAAGTCCATCTTTCCCTCCTTGTGTCCGTCGCATACCGTTACGAATGGCGCAGGAACCCCACGGTTGGCTGCAGTATCGCCGGATGCGCACGTTTTGTAAATACCACTTTAGTATGAATTTAAAGGATTGCTTTATATAATCTTTTTCACCGCATAGCCTGACAGCTTATCCCTGTTCCATGCCGTAATCGTACACGCCTTTCCCTGTCTTCCGGCCGTATCGCTTCGCCCTCACCAGTTTTTTGAGGAGGGGGGCGGGACGGTACTTGTCGCCCAGTTCCTCGTGGAGCCCCTCTATCACGTGGAGGAGTGTCTCCAGGCCGACAAGATCGGCAAGGGCCAGGGGGCCGATGGGGTGGTTGCATCCCAGCACCATCCCTGTGTCTATGTCCTCGGCACTGGCGACCCCTTCTCCCAGGGCGAAGAAGGCCTCATTGAGCATGGTGCACAGGACCCGGTTGACGGCAAAGGCCGGTGCCTCATTGACGACGATGATCTCCTTGCCGATCTTTTTCCCCCACTCTATCGCCGCCGCCAGGGTCTCCTCGGATGTTTCATGTCCCTTTATGATCTCCAGGAGACGCATGACAGGGACGGGATTGAAAAAGTGGGTGCCGATGAATTTATCCGGCCTCTTCGTAATAGCCGCCATCTCCGTGATGCTCAGGCCGGATGTGTTGGTGAAAAAGAGGCACTCCTCCGGCACAATTTCTTCCAGTTCGGTGTACACCTTCTTCTTGACATCCATCACCTCGACGATCACCTCGACGACGACATCCGCGTCACCGGCGGCCTCTTGCAGGTCCAGGGTGGGCGTCAGTCTTCCCAGGACGGCCTCCATCTCTTCCGGCTCCATCTTGCCCTTTGACACACCCCGGGCGAGATTCTTTTGTATGCCATCCATGCCGCCGTCGATGAAGCGCTGCTCTATGTCCCGCATGGCGACCTCGTAGCCCGCCTGCGCACATACCTGAGCGATACCGCTCCCCATCAGTCCTGCCCCCAGAACACATACCTTCTGTATCTCCATCTTGTCCTCCTTTTCTATGATTGACGGCCGTGAGAGGTCCTTGTCGGACCTCCCCCGAGACCGCTATAGTGTGTTTCCGAACAGCGCCACGCTGACGACGCTCATGCAGGGGAATCCTCCCAGGTTGTGGGTCAGTCCTATCCGGGGATTTTCGATCTGCCGCTCCCCCGCCTTCCCCTGGAGCTGTTTGTACTCCTCGTAGATCATCCTGAGGCCGGATGCCCCGATCGGGTGGCCGAAGCACTTCAGGCCGCCATCGGTCTGGCAGGGTATCTGGCCGTCAAGATCAAAGAACCCCGCCTCGATATCGTCGACGGCTTTTCCCCTCGGAGATATCTGGAGGTCTTCATAGGTGGACAGCTCCGTGATGGAAAAACAGTCGTGGACCTCCATCATGCTGATCTCTTCGCGGGGATTGGTGATGCCGGCTTCCTTGAAAGCCGCGCATCCGGCCCGGTAGCTTGGTATGACGTGGGTGCCGTCCCACTTCTGGTGCCCCATCTCCTCCCCCGAGGTGACGGCTATCTGCAGCCCCTTGACGTAGACGGGATCTTTCCTGAAGTCCTTGGCCTTGTCCGCGCGGCAGATGATGGCGCACGCGGCCCCGTCGCTCACGCCGCAGCAGTCGAAGAGCCCCAGAGGCCAGGCGATGATCGGGGCGTTCATGATCTTCTCGACGGAGACCTCGCTCTTCAGGTGTGCCTTGGGGCTCAGGGTGCCGTTATGGTGACTCTTTGACGATATGTGCGCCAGGGCCCGCTTCCCCTCCTCGGGGGAGAGGCCGTATTTGTCGAAGTATGCCGTTGCCAGCATGGCAAAACCGCCCGGGGCCGTGAGATTGGCGAAGATAGCCCGGTTCTGGGAACCCAGCAGATTGCCGAAGTCGGGGAGACCGCCGTACCCGGTGTCCTTCAGCTTTTCAACCCCCATCGCCAGCGCGATGTCGCACGCGCCGGAAGCCACCGCGTAACAGGCGCCGCGAAAGGACTCCGTCCCGCTGGCGCAGAAATTTTCCACCCTGGTCGCCGGGATAAAGGGCAGCTTCAGGGTCTTTGTCAGCGACAGGGCGCTCTTTCCCACGTTGACCTCGTCAAAACAGGTTCCGAACCATGCAGCATCAATGTCTTTCTTTTCTATGCCGGCATCGAGCAGGGCCTCCTGAAACGCATCCACCATCAGATCGGATGCGTCTTTGTCCCACAGTTCGCCGAATGTGGTGCATCCCACACCTATTATGGCCACCTCATTTTTTATTCCTTTTGCCATCGTATCGCTCCTTTTTCACAGATTGATGGATTACGGGTCCTATTTGACGGGTACCGCCTTCCAGAAATAGCCGTAGTAGCCCCTCTGGGGGTCTGCGTACTTCCTCCGGAAACTCATGGTAACCGGCATTTTCACCTTGACGGCATCGAGTGTGCAGTCGGTGAGATCGAGCAGAATTCTCCCCCCGTCTTCAAAATCGACCAGGCCGTAGATCTGGGGCGGATCCCAGCTGAAGGCAAGGTTGTCTCCGGTATAGGAGGCGAGGGTTCCCACCTTGTCGGAGAAGCGGTACTCCTCCATATCGTCCACGACGCCACAGTCAGGGTTCACGCAGATACGCTGCTTCGGGTACTGCGGGGTCCCGCAGGTCTTGCATCGTGAGCCCACGAGGGCGGAGATGGCGGTGCCGTCTCGCCCGATGGCGCTCATCGCCGTAGGTGACACCTCTTCTCCCCTGATTCCCACCTCCAGGGGGATTAGGTTCCTGAAGACCAGGTATTTCCCATACACGGACAGGTCATTTTTCTCGGCCAGGTGCCCGCTGACTCCCTTCCTGCAGCCCTTGCGGGCCTCTGTAATCTTTTCCGTTACCTCAAACCAGAGGGCATCACTTCCGCTCCCATAACTGGCAACAAGGATCTTATCCCCCGCCTTCGCCTCTTCCAGGGCCGCCGCCAGCATCATGAGGGGCAGGGCCGCGCCGGTATCTCCCACCTCGGCCATCATGGTGTCCTGCATCTGCTGAGGGGTTGCGCCGATGGCCTTGGTCAGACCCTTCATGGCGCCTGCGACGGGGCAGGCCAGAACAATCTTTACGAAATCTTCGATCTTCACGTCGTATCTGTCCAAGAGGCCAGCGACCGCCTCGGGGATAAGCCGGGAGTACCCCTTATCCCGGATCCATCGTTCCTCCCAACCATGGGAGAATTTCTCTTCCTGGGTGCGCCGGAAATCAATAAAATCAGAGGAGACGGAAAAAGATCCCTTGAACTGGGCCAGGACGTTCTCATGTCCCGTCAGAAAGGCCGCCGCACCGTCGCCATAGGTGTGCTCCTGGGAACTGCCCGGTTTTGCGAGTCGATTCTCGCTCGCGCAGACCACCGTGTTTCCGCCCTCTGCCGCATCGAGGGCGGACAGGAGCGCGCTGGTGCCGGCCCGTGTGGAACCCCCGAAATCAGCCGTTCTCACCGCTGATGGAAGGTCAAGGGCCTGGGAGATGATTACCGCATTTTGCCTTTGGGCGAAGGGGAGGGAGGTGGATGCCAGGTACAGGCCATCGACAGACCCCCGGGGTTCCGTTCCCAGACAGTCAAGGGCCGCCGCAACGGCCATCGTTATGCTGTCCTCATCATAATTGGCGACTGCCTTTTCCCCCCGTGCCACAGCGGCGTTTGCCGGATTGAACCACCCCAGCTGTTCGAATATGATCGCGCGATTCATCCGGTACCAGGGGATATAGGCGCCATACGATGTGATACCAACCATAGTTTCCCTCCTTTGCATGTATTTGATGCCGCCGTAGAGGCCGGCACAGTAAACAGATCAGTTCGGCTTCCGCCTGGCGGGCACGATTTTCGGAGGGCTATCAAGGCTTCCCTTGCGTTTCAACGGCATACCCTCTGCATCGGTGAAAGAGAAAGACAGAAGAACGGTGCCCCCCCCTCCGAATCGTGAAACCCACACCAAATACTATCATCCCTAGTATGAGAGCAACGGTTGTGTCAACACTTTATACCGGTTTTAGAGGGTAATTGAAAAAAATATTTTTACTAAAGATACTTTTATTTACAAAAACTTGAATTTACGGCAATAAATCGAATTGCCGTATTGTGTCGGGAGAGATAAAAGCGCTTGACAAGGGTGCGGAAGGTAGGGTATGTGCATACCTAAGGCACTAATCGGCATGGCCGAACCTATCGACAGGGGTGAATGGTAGGGAAATTTCATAATTTCTGGGAGAATTGCATGGTTATTATAGAGGGAAGAACGTATTACACGACTGCCGATGCGGCGAAGGCCCTTGGTGTCTCCGCGAAGACGATACGGAGTTACATCGAAAAGGGCATTATCCCGGAGCCTCCGGAGATTCAATCCGGTCTGCGCACCTTTAAATACTTTTCCCAGGATTATATGGGGGAGGCCAAGAAGATCCTTGAAAATTATCGTCAGAAGCAGATGTCTCTCAAGAAGGATAAACAGCTGACCATCTTCTGATGGACTGTCTTGGGATTGAGACATCGGTTTGTCATTACGTCAACTTTTGTTCGATAACAGGTAGATGGAGGCTTTACTGCCGTGCCTTCTCCAAAAGATATTTCTTCAACTGAAAGGCTGCTGAGGCTGATCCGGAATGATGGGAGGTCGGGTGAAGTACCTGACACGACGGGCACCTCTCCATCCGGAACGGTGAAGAAGGGAGGCACGCGGGGCCTGCTGGCAAAGAGATCTGTGTCCGTGGGGGTGGACATCGGTCCCCATGAACTGAGGCTGGTCAAGGTACGGCAGCCGTCGGGGGGCCGGTGGGAGTTGCTTGATTGCAGGAGGGTCTTTATCGAGTCAGAGATGTCATGGAGCGCTCCCGAATTTGCCGATTTTCTGAGGTCGGAACTTGAGAAATTCTGCGGTTCCGGAAGGGACGTCAATGTATGGGCCCTGATCCGTTCGGATACGGTCGATGTAGAGACTATCCGCATACCCAAAGTAGGGAAAAAGCAGCTTGAAACCGCCGTTTACTGGACCGCGAAGAAGAATACGGTTTTTGATGAAAAGGAGACAATCCTTGAATTTGAGGTTCAGGGAGAGGTAGTCGAAGAGGGCGTTGCAAAACTGTCCGTGGTAATATGTACCGCCTCTCGGCGTGAGGTGGAGGAGGTAAAAATCTTCTTCGACGACATCGGTTTTCCCCTGACCGGCCTTACCGCTGCCCCTTTCGCCCTGCAGAACCTGTTCAGGACCGATTGGATGCCGCTCCCCGACCGGATGGCGACGCTCTACATGGGGGACGATTCGTCGCGCATCGATGTCTTCTCCGAAGGGAATCTGGTGATGACACGGGGCATCCGTGCGGGGATCAACAGTATGGCGGATGCCCTCCTGGAGGAATACGCCATCTCTTCCACCCTGCATGAAGGAAGGGGGGCGGGCGCCCTTGAACAGTCTCGAGCCCCTATGAACATAGAGGATGCGAGAGATCTGGTAGTGAGCCTCGGGTTCGATTCGCCGCCGCCCTATGGGGAAGCCGATCGTTTCGGTCTCAGCAAGGAAGAGATATTTGAGATGATCAATCCTGCCCTGGAGCGGCTTCTCCGGCAGGTGGAGCGGACCCTTGAACACTACACCGTTATCCTGGGCAATGAAGGGGTCAACTTCATATATGTCTTCTCCGACGCGGGCGTGTACCGGCCGGTCGTTGACTATGTCGGCGGTCAGCTCAGGGTCGAGAGCGATATGCTGGATCCCATGGCCCCGGAAAACCGGTCTTGCGGCCGCATCATGGGGCGTACATCAACCTCTCAGAGGGCTTCCCTCACGCCTGCCCTGGGCCTGGCGCTGTCGAGTCTGCCTCGTACCCCAAATCTCATCTTTACCCATGGTGACAAGGAGAGGGTCGCGAATATCCGCCGTGTCAACCGTGTGATCATCTCCGCCTTCGCGGCGGTGATGCTGATCCTTGTCGGGATCTTTTTCTGGATGGGAACTGCCATCGACCGGAAAGAGGTCACCCTGGCAAAACTCGATCAGCAGTTGAAGAGAGGAACGCAGGCGGTTGAGGATGCCTCCCGTGTGATGATTTCCGAGATCAGGGAAAACCGCCATGTCTTGCATCGGTTCAAAGAAAGGTACTGGGGTGTGGCGGTGATCGGGGAGATAACGAAACTGACTCCCAAAGATGTATCACTCCTGACCATAAAGGCAGGGGTGAGGGAGGATTCCGGAGGAGAGGCCCAGGAGGTTGCCAGGGGCGCCGCGATCAGCGGTGTCGTTACGGGCGATCCCGCCTCCCGTGAGTCGGTCCTGGCGAAGTATGTGCTTGATCTCAAGAATTCCCGTCTGTTTCGGAAGGTTGTGATTGACAGAAATGTTGTAGGGGCCTTTGACGCGGGCGAGGCGCTTCACTTTAACATAACGATTGATTTGTCCTAGGGCATGAGATGAAAGAGACCCCGATACAGATTGGCAAGATCCCCGGCCGGAGCGTGATGTACCTCGTCCTGTGTGTCGTGATCCTCCTCATCTTTTACTTCGCCGCTCTGTATCCGTATCAGCGGTCTCTGGATGCCATCGGCACGAAGACGGCACAGGTGGCGGTCCTGATAGAAAAACAGAAGACCCTGTTGCCCCTCTATGAAGAGATGGTGAAGAGGGGTGAGAACACAATCCGGGAGACATTGCCGGTGCCTGATATAGAGGCAATTTCCAGGGGGGATATCGATGCCGTCTCCCGGCTGTTTAAAAAGGTTGCCGACGAGAGCGGCATGCAGATTGTCTCCGTCAGGCCCGACGTGCTGACCCTGACGAATCAGTCCGATGATATGCTGGTCACCATCCACCTGAGGGGAAGCTTTCTCGACTTCAGGAGATTTCTGGTAGGAGTGGGAGGGGCCCCTTCTCTCAGGCGGGTAGAGGGGATAGAGATCGGGCAGGAGAGCGGGCATAAGGAATATTCCCTTACGGTGCGTCTCGCGATCGGGTGAAGTGTACGGGACGGTTTGCCGGGGAGCGGTTGGGAGCTATGAAAAGGATCAAGGTATCGACGCGGGAAATCATACTGGTGGCTGCCATGTTGGCTGCCGTCCTGTACGGTGCGTATGACTTCTTCGTCGTTTCACCCCCGAACCCGTCGGGTACCGGAGGCGGGGGGAATGCGGTACAGATAGACGCGTTGATAGCGGAGGCATCGAAGGTGCTTGCGGAAGGCCGATCATATCCGGTGTACGCGGCTGTTGTTGAGGGGGCTGGGACCGACTGGGGAAGAGACCCCTTCTATGCAGACAAGGGACCCGCGGTGAGCACCCCGACCCTGGGGCCCGTGGCATATACCGGGTATCTGGAGATCGGCGCGAGGCGGATCGCCGTTATAGACGGTGTGAGCTATGAGATCGGGGACGAACTGGAGGTGGGGGGATACCGGGTGAAGCGTATCCGGTCTTCCTCGGTCGTGATCGAGGAAAAGGGAACGGGGAAAGGCATCACGGTTCCCCTATTGGAAGAGTAGTCTTTCAGGGAGGATATGGCGCGTTGAAGGTAATCAGAAGAGAAAAACTGGCGCGGATGGCCCTGGTAGTCATGGCCGGTGTACTCATCTTCGGTTGTGCCGGCACGAAAGAGGCGAAGAAGGATCCATTCTTTGAGAAGTGGAACCTCAAGGCGAAGGAGTCCGCGGGCACATCGCCGGTTCCCAGGATTCGCTCGCTGAAGATACCGGACGAACCGGGTACGGCGGCTGCCAAGGCGGAGCAGAAGACCCTCCCCACTATGAAGGTCACCCTCGTCATGCGTGACACCGACATCGGTGTCGCCCTCCGCACGCTGGCCAAAGCGGCCCGGCAGAACATACTGATCAAATCGGAGATACAGGGCAAAATCAGTGTGGATTTCAGGAAGGTCCGGTGGGACGAGGCGTTTCTCAGCATTATGCGCTCCAAGATGCTCACCTACGTATGGGATGGTGATATCATACGGATAACGACGGCGGCCGACCTGCAGAACAATCTGGAGCTGGAACGGATCGAGCGGGAGCGCCGGGAACAGCAGATCATAAAGAACAGACTGTCTCCGCTGCTGACGATGGTCGTCCCCGTCAACTACGCGGACCCCGAAAAGCTCAAGGAAAATCTCGAAGGGTTTCTGACCAGAGATGACAAGGGAGCCCCGTATGGGTCGATACGGGTTGACGAGCACACGAACTCCCTGGTCATGCAGGCGACCAGAAGCGATCTTGAGAGGATTATTCCCATGGTCACCAAGATCGACAAACCCATCCCCCAGATCCGAATTGAGGCGAATATTGTTGAGACGACCAAGGAAACCGCCCGGGAGCTCGGAGTACAATGGGGCGGTGTTTACGGTAACACGGTGGGGAGCAACAGCTACTATATCACCCCCGGCGGGAGTGCCGGGACGGCGGGAACGAGTCCCACCAGTGGCGGGTATACGCCCGTGTACGGGAGTACCGGGATCAGCGGACATGGTATGGGCATCAACTTCCCGGTGAGCAGCACCGCTGCAACGACGGCCGGGGGGGCGGCTTCGCTGGGGCTCATGTTCGGAAAGATCGGGGGGAGCATCCTTGAGATGCAGCTGAACGCCCTGCAGTCGGACGGCAAGCTGAATATTCTCTCCAGCCCCTCCATAACGACACTGGACAACCAGATGGCATTCACCGAGAATGGCGAGCGGATCCCCTTCGTCTCGTATTCGGATGGTGATCAGGAGGTCAGCTGGGAGGACGCGGTCCTGCGCCTGGAGATTACGCCGCATGTGATCGACGGGGAGAACCTGAAAATGAAGGTGCTGATCAAAAAAGATGAGGTCGATACGTCACGGAACGTCGCCGGGAATCCGTATATCATCAAGAAACAGACCGATACGACACTGATCGTCAAGGATGGAGAAACCATCGTGATATCAGGGCTCAGCAAGCAACGGACCTCCGGGAGCGACAGCGGTATCCCGGGGCTCAAGGATGTCCCCGCCCTGGGTTATCTGTTCAAGGGTGACAGCAGGGCGGAGACGATGGAAGAGGTGCTGATCTTTATTACCCCTCACATCCTGGGGCCCGAGGTTGTGCTCCAGAATGACGATGCCCCTCGGTAGACACATTTTTTTCAAGGAACGGAAGTGATACGATATGGATTATTTCAGTGTGCTGGATTTTAACAGGGAGCCCTTTTCAAATTCTCCCGAGCCGGAGTTCTTCTACCAGTCTCCGCAGCATGTCGAGTGTCTGCAGCGGCTGGAGCTGGCGGTGCGCCTGCGCCGCGGCCTGAACACCGTCATCGGGGATGTGGGGGCCGGCAAGACCACGATCTGCCGGCAGATTATCCGCCGGTTTGCCGATGATACAGATTTTGAAACATACCTGATGCTCGATCCCTCCTTCGGCGAACCGATAGAGTTTCTCCATGCCATTCTCGACATCCTGGGGATCGCGGGGAACACCCCGGATGCTACCGAATGGCACCTGAAAGAGAAGATCAAGAAGCACCTTTTTGACAAGGGGGTGGGCGAGGGGAAGACCCTGGTCCTGATCATAGACGAGGGGCAAAAGATACCGGATTTCTGCCTTGAGATCCTCAGAGAGTTCCTCAATTATGAGACAAACGAGCACAAGCTGCTCCAGATCATCATCTTTGCTCAGAAAGAGTTTTACCGGGTGCTTGAGGCCCATACGGGTTTTGCGGATCGCATCAACTTTTCCTATGACCTCCACGCCATGACCTTTGCCGATACACGGGCTATGATACGATTTCGTCTGGAAACCGCCAGGAAGGAGGATGCCGACAAGGAGGTCCGCTTTACCCTCCCGGCCCTGTGGGCGATATATCGCGCCACGGGAGGATATCCGCGAAAGATCGTCGGCCTGTGCCACCGGGTTATCCTTGCCCTGATCATCCGGGACCGGCTGAAGGCCGGGTCCTCTCTGGTCCGCTCCTGCTGCCGCACGGGAGAGACGCGCGGGAGGCCATGGAAGACGGCCCTCGCCGCTGCCGTCCTCGGAGGGGTCCTGATCACCGTGATCGGGCTTGATTTCGGACGCAACCTCCTGCTGACCGGGGTGCCGGAAAAACCGGCGGGCAGTCCCGCCCCGCACCCGGTGGACACCGTTGCCATTCCTGTGAAGGTCCCGCCTCCGGCGGCGCCTCTCACTGTTCATGTAAAGATTCCACCTCCGACGGTTTCCTCCGCCGAAGCGGCCGCTCCCGGCGCGGAGCAGTGCCCGAAATCACTCGGCTGGCTGATCGTCAAGAAGGACGGGACGATCTGTAAGATAATCCGGGGTGTGTACGGGGGTGAATGCACCCTGGATCGCATTGCCCTGATACGGAAGGCCAACCCCCATATACAGGACCCGGACAGGATTGAACCGGGGGCCATGTTGCAGCTTCCCGCAATTCCCTGCGATTTCCGCCCCGCGCCCGGGCGGAGCTGCCGAGTAGCGGTAGCCCGGAGGGACAACCTTGAAGATAGCTACGGGGTATACCAAGGGTATCTCGGCCAGCTCCCCCCGATCCAGGTATTCCCCCACTGGAGCAGACGTGAAGGGCTGCAGTTTGACGTCATCCTGAAGGAGGGCTTTGCCGATGAAGAGGCTGCCCGCGGGGCCATCGGCGGATTGCCCCCGTCCATCTCTTCGGGTGCGCGGATTATCACGGAGTGGGACAGGGACACGGTATTTTTTTCCACGGTAGCCTCCGCCTCGTGAGGGCAGGGACGGACATGCCGATACAGGAAGGAAGGATCTGAGGGTGAAGATACGCAAGCGGCTGGGGGAGATGCTGATAGATGCGGACCTGTTGACTGAGGGACAGTTGCAGCAGGCGCTGACCGATCAGAAAGGGACAGGTCTGAAACTGGGGCAGTATCTGATTCGGGAAGGGGTGGTCAGAGAAGACCAGATTATCGACCAGATCAGCAGGCAATTGAAGATAGAAAAATATGACCCCAAGGAATATCCGATAGACCAGAGCCTGGCCGATCTGATCCCCTTCAACATGGCCCAGAAGGATCAGATTGTCCCCCTGAAAAAGAAGATGCATCTCCTCACGGTGGCAATGGCGGACCCGATGGATATCAATGCCATCGACTCCGCGGAGGTGCTGACCAACATGGAGGTCATGCCCGTCGTCTGCTCGGAAAAGGAGATAATCCAGCTGATCACCCTTACATACGGAACACAGACGGGGGGGTTGCAGCAGATCCTGGACGGGGTGGAAGATGTGACGGTTGCCGTGCAGGAAGAGACCGCTCCGGCGGATACGGATGTCCGCGTCAGTTCTCTCCAGGATATGGCCGAGGAGGCCCCCGTCGTCCGTATCGTGAATTCCATCATTGCACAGGCCGTTCGCGAGGGTGCAAGTGACATTCATATCAGTCCGGAGGCGGAAAAGACCCAGCTTCGATTTCGTGTTGACGGGAGACTCCGTGAGGTTCCCTCTCCTTCCAAGGCCCTCATGCTCCCGATTGTGTCGCGGCTGAAGATCCTTTCAAATATGGACATATCGATATCGAGGATACCCCAGGACGGGCGGTTTACGGTCAAGATGGACAAGAGGGAGATCAATGTGAGGGCGTCGTCGCTTCCCACCATCTACGGAGAAAATATCGTCCTGCGTCTCCTCGACATGAGCTCCGGTGTGTACTCCCTCGAACAGCTGGGGATGTCGGTTGCGGACCGGAAGAAGATCGAGTCGGCCATCGTCAAGCCGTATGGGATGATACTCAGCGCCGGGCCGACCGGCAGCGGCAAGAGCACCAGTCTCTACGCAATCCTGAGGGAGCTTAACAAGCCCGATACCAATATCATTACGCTGGAGGACCCTGTCGAGTACCGGGTGGATCACATACGCCAGGTCCAGTTGAACCGGAAGGCCGGGATGACCTTCGCCAGCGGACTCAGGGCGATACTCCGTCAGGACCCCGATGTCATGCTGGTTGGCGAGATCAGGGACGGTGAGACGGCGGGCCTCGCCGTACAGGCCGCCCTTACCGGGCACAGGGTTTTGAGCACCCTTCACACGAATGATGCGGCGGGGACCATTACACGGCTCGCGGAGATGGGGGCGGAACCGTTCCTGATCTCATCCGTTCTCTTGGTTTCATTCGCCCAGCGCCTCATGAGGACCATCTGTCCGTACTGCAAGGAACCCTACACCCCTCCGATGGACGCGCTGAAGGTGTGGGGGCTTGACAGGGTTGAAGGTGCGAACTTCCAGCGCGGGGCGGGATGCGCCCAGTGCATGAACAGCGGGTATAAGGGGCGCACTGGTATCTTCGAGGTTCTGCAGATCGATGAGGAGATCCAGGAGATGATCCTGAAGGGGGAGACCGCGCAGGAGATCACGCGAAGGGCGAAAGAGGCGGGGAAACTGAGGACCCTCAAGGAGGATGCCGCGGACAGGGTGGTCAGGGGGATAACGACACTCGAAGAGGCGGCATCGACGGTTATGGTGATGTAGGGGAGGGGCGGGAATGCCTGACTTTTTGTACAGGGCCATCAATCAACAGGGTGCCGAGATTTCCGGTGTCATTGAGGCACGATCGGTTGAGGCGGCCCAGCACCTCCTGAACGGGCAGGGACTCATCCCTGCCGCCGTGACCGAAAAAGGTTTCGGGTCGCAAGGGCTCCTGGCGGGCATACAGGCGAAGCTGGCATCGGTCACGATGAGGGAACTCATTCTCTTTACCAAGCAGTTCAAGACCATGCTTGCCGCCGGGCTGCCGATACTCAAGGTGCTGGAGATACTGGAGCATCAGACCCGGAACCTGAAACTCAATAAGGCCCTGGCTTCCATGACGGTGGAGATACGGGAGGGGCTCGCTCTGCACGAGGCCTTCGGCAAACATCCGGGCATCTTTTCCCCTCTCTATATCAGCATGATCGAGGCGGGGGAATCCAGCGGTACACTCCCCGATGTTCTCGACCGTCTGGTTTATATCCTGGACCACGAGCACAAGGTACGATCGGATATCAAATCGGCCCTGCAATATCCGATTATGGTCATCGTCGCCCTTGTGGTGGCCTTTTTTGTCCTTCTAACCTTTGTTATTCCGAAGTTTGTGACGATATTTACCAGGGCCGGCCTGGACCTCCCCCTCCCCACCCTCGTCTGTCTGTATCTGTACCGGTTTATCTCCGAGTTCTGGTACCTGCTCCTGGGCGGGGCTATCCTTTCGATTGTCGGTTTGCGGTACTGGTTTAAGACCGAACGGGGACGGTATGTGCGGGACAGGCTTATCCTGCAGATGCCCCTGGTGGGGGTCCTCTTTGTCAAGGCGGCCATGTCCCGGTTTGCGAGTATCTTTTCAATCCTGCAGGCGAGCGGCGTGACCGTCCTGAGCGCCCTCGACATACTCTCGGGGACCATCGGAAACGCCGCCATCAGCAGGGAATTTTCGGGTCTGAAGGACAAGATTCAGGAGGGGAGGGGGATATCCGACCCCCTGAAGTCGTCGAGATATTTCACCCCCATGGTGGTCGATATGGTGGCGGTGGGTGAAGAGGCCGGGGAACTCGAAGAGATGCTTCGGGTGATCGCGGTCCACTATGACGATGAGGTGGAATATGCCGTCAAAGGGTTGTCGGAAGCGGTAGGACCGGTCCTGATCGTCTCTCTCGCGGCGATGGTCGGGTTTTTTGCCCTGGCCATCTTCCTCCCCATGTGGGATCTGACGAAGATGGTCGGGCGGTAAGGGGGGTGATACGCGCAAGGATTCTGTATGAAGGAGAACCGTTGAAAAAACGTTTGATGCAGGATATGGGAAACCTTGATTATGAGAGGGTAACAGTGTAAACAACACTTTTTTAAGAGGAGGGTTGCAGTATGAGAACTACGTTGAAGAATCAGAAGGGTTTTACGCTGATCGAAATCATCGCGGTCCTGATCATCTTGGGCATCCTGGCGGCGGTGGCCGTGCCGAAGTATATGGATCTGACGGCGGATGCAAAGGCACGGGCCCTGGAGGGGGCGCGGGCCGAGGGCCTGTCAACCGTCAGTCTCGCCTATGGCAAGTTGATGCTGTCCACCAGCGGTACAGCGACGACGGCCCAGATCGCCGCCAAGGCGAATGCCAACAAGCCCGCGAGCGACGAATTCAGCTATACCTTCGCGGCCAGTTCAGCGGGTGTGCTGATCACGGTCGGCGGCAAGGCAGGGTCGGATTTCTCCGGCGCGACGGCTGTTACCAAAACGTGGCCGCTGCCGTAGGGAGGGTATCTGCCGGTTTGTGAACCTGGGTGAAATCGCGTTTCACCCAGGTTTTTACCTTCGGCTTAACGCGGCTCTGCGGTATCTCTCTGCCGGTGTGGTGAGCCGTTGAGATTGTCCGTGATGATGGGGACAATCTCTTCCGGGTCCGGTATGTATGCCAGGGCCTTCGTTTCTTTCAGAACCCGGCCGACGAGTTCGTGCCACCCCCGCGATCCCTTCAGGCAGATGAGCCTTCCGATGACCCGTGACAAGGCGTCGCGGTCGTTCCCCCCGGAGTACAGATCAACCAGTGCGAGATTCCCCTCCAGGTCGTTCGGATTGGTCTCGAGGTATCTCTCCCAGTAGACAACTGCCAGCCGTTCCTTGCCCTTCCTGCGGGATGCCTCTCCCAGGACCCGCAGGACGCCCGACAGGTCCGGATCGATCGACAGGGCGCGGCGGGCCTCCCTGATTGCCTGATCGTCCTTCCCCGCCTTGAGGAGGACCAGGGACATCGCATACCGGAGGGAGGCGTTGTCCGGCCACGATGAGAGGGCCACCAGGAGTGTCTTGCCGGCCTGGAGCAGATCCCCTTTCAGGATGAAGCAGATAGCGGTATCGTGGTACGAGGGCCAGTATCCGGGATAGGCATCCCGTGCCGAGCGGAAGAGCTCCAGCGCCCTGTCGCAGTCCCCCTTCACATAGAGGTGGTACACCCCGAGGTTGTACAGGTTGACCCCCCGGTTCAGGAGATTGGTCTGCCGGTTGAGGGACAGCGCCTTGGAATACGCTTCATGGGCCTCATCGTGCAGGCCCAGGTCCCAGTAGGCGGCCCCCAGATTATTATAGGGGCGGCTGAGCAGGGGGGCCTTCCCCACATTGTCGGACCAGAGGAGCAGGGGAGATTCAAAGAGGATGTTGCGGACAACAACAGTGTGCCCCTGTGCCGAGAGGAGAAAGGCAAAAACGGTCGCCATCGCAAACTGAATCACCCGTGTGTACGAAAAGTGGTCTATGACGGAGAGTATGAAGATGGCCCCCGGAACGAAGAAGAACATCGACGGGATATAGTTCCGATGTTCATACACCAGCTCCAGCGGTATGACGGAGCCCTCGATGACATGATTCAGGAAAAAGAAGAGGATACAGAAAGAGATGAGGGGCCTCTTGCGTGCGATATATCCGGCGAGGAGGATCAGGAGAATGATGCCGACGATGGCCGGGAGGGTGTCCCACGGCGTCAGGAGCGATCGTGACAGCTCCATGTCGTGAATCAGCGTCAGACGCGAGCTGATAGGGTAGAGGAGGAGCGTTACGTAAAAAACGATAACCCGGGGTTCCGTCAGGAGTCTCTCGGTGAGCGTAAACGGTCGGTTCGCGTACCCGGCCAGGAGGGTCGAGAGGTCCGTATACATCAGACCAACCGCCAGGACGGCGAGGAGTGTCGGGACGAGCAGCTTGAGATTCCTTATGACGGTTTCGCGTGACACCCCCTGGATCAGGAGCAGGTCATAGAGCCATATACTCACCGGGAGCATGGCGGCATTCTCCTTGGCGGCGATTGATAATACGGCGGAAAGGGCGGTCAGCGCCCAGAACAATCTCCGCCTCCACCGACTGTCGACGGTCCTCCCCTTGAGATAGAAGTACAGGGTCATGATGTACAGGAGACCGGCCATGCTCGCCATCCGCTGGACGATGTAGGTCACCGCGGTTGTCTGTACCGGACTGGTGGCCCAGAAGAACGTGGCCATCAGCGCGATGCCGTAGGAGGCGGGGCCATATCGCCCCTGAATGGTTGGAAGCTTCAGCGTGTTGTACAGAAAGAGAAAGAGAAAGACGGATGACAGGTAGTGGATGATGAAGTTGACCAGATGGTACCCGGCGACGTCGAGTTCCCCGACATAGTAGTTCAGGGCGAAGCTGAGGTACGAGAGGGGGCGGGAGATCCTCCCTCCCTCCGGGGCGTACATGGTCTTTTTGATGTCGGGCCAGTCGAGGGTCTTCAGGAAAATATTCCTGTTTTCGACGATGTTGGGCCGGTCATCGAACTGCCACGTGCCATGAAAGCTGTTCCCGTAAATGACAATCAGAAAGAGAAAGAGGGCGATCCCGGCGAAGACGTATCTCCCTCCGTCGGGGAACTTCCGTCCGATATGCAGATCAAATCCGTCGTCTCTCGTTATCATCTTTTGTTACCCGTCAGTTCCCGGGTGAGGACAAGGCTGAAGACCGGCCCCAGGGTAAAGATGGGAATCAGGGAGGCAGCCCTGATGAGCAGCGACGCCAGCAACCCGATGCCGGCCCCCATCCCCAGGATTTCCGAACCGAGAGTGGCGATGGCCTCCGAAATCCCGAAATTCCCGGGGGTCACCCGGACCAGGATCGAGAACCCGTACAGTATGCTGACTAAAAAGGTCCTGCCGAACGGCACCGGTCCACCCGAGAGAGCCCCGAACGCCAGCCAGAAGAGGATGCCGTTGAGGAGGATCGTTGCGAGTGTGTACAGCGCGAGTCTGATCAGGAGGGGGAGGTCTTTCCGTATGAATGTCCACCCCTCAAGGGCGCTGTTCAGGGCCAGGGCCGCCCGATTTCCGCCGGGGATCGTGACGGCGGGAATCAGGACGAAGACAGAGATGATCGAGACCACCGCCGCGAAGAAGAGGATCAGACCTCCGGAGTGCCCCGGACTTTCCGCGGGCAGGACCACGGCCGCGATCCCCGCGATGCCGGCGACCCAGAAATATGCCAGGTAGCTTGCCCCGATGGCCGATACGAATTTCGCGTACGGAAAGGAGTGGCGGAGCTTCAGGTAGGACGCACGCGCAAGCATCCCGCCTGAGAAGGGGGTGATATAATTCCCCATAGCCGTGACAAAGGGGAGGCCGAACCATTCCCTGACGGTCAGCGTGACTCCGAACCTGGACGCGACCGCCCGCAGCAGGAGACCGTTAAAGGCGTGGACGAGTATCATGACCGCGACGAGGGAGATGACAATGGCCGGACGTACCTGTTCGAGGTGTCCGACGAGGTACCGCTGAGAGGCGAGAAAGACAGCTATGGCGGCGACAAAAGCCCCTGTTATAACGATCAACCATATCCGTTTTTTTCTTGTCATACGATATGCTCCGGATACCGGATTCGCCACTGAATTTCGAGGGATGGGAACCGGGATCGGTTTCATGGGATTAGGACCCCCCGGAGGATCTCCTGTATGCGGTTGACCGAGAAACGCTCCCGGTACAGACGCAATCCTCGGGTCCCGATCTCCGGCAGCCGGTCCCGGTTCTCGAAACACCAGCGGATCGCCCGCGCCAGTTCCTCCGAGTCTTTCTGCGGTACCAGCAGACAGTTCTCCTTATCCCTGAAGCCGTCATCATTTCCAGTCGCACCCACGATCACGGCCTTTCCCATGGCCAGAGCCTGTAGCGTCTTCCCGGTGACGATCCGATGTGCCTGCCCGGTGCCGCCGAAAGGACCCCCCAGACAGACGTCCGCTCTCCGTATCAGATCGGGGAGGCGGACGAACGGGACCCACTTTCTGTGTACGACGTGGTGCAGCCTCAATCGCTCCCTCGTGTCGTGAAAGACCCTGAGGGCCTTCCCCGTTCCTCCGATCACGGTAAATCGTATCGGAGTGTCCCGCAGTATCTGCGCGGCCCCCAGGATGAGATCGATCCCGTGGAGCGGTAGGAAGGAGCCGTAGAAGAGGACGTGAAAGACCCCCTCTCCGCCCCCGGGCACCTCCGCGGGCCTGAACAGTGCTTCATCCGTTCCGACCGGTATCGGGTAGATCTTCCCAGGGTCCACCCCGAAGAGGTCCGCCAGGTGCGAGCGGTGCTGCCGGGTATCCGTGAGGACGATATCCGCGTGCCGGAGGATCGACCGTTCATAGCGGCGGATGATCCCGGCGAGTATTCCGCCTTCCCGGACCCGTTTTCTCTCGTGCACCAGACTGTCATAAGGGGACATCAGGTGATCGATGATCAGGGGGCGCCCCCATGTCATCATCCGAACGATCCAGAACAGCTCGTACCCGCGAAACCCCAGGATGTACCAGTCCGGATCCTTCTGTGTCCTCAGGGACAGCAGCCTCCGGAGGGTCTGCGCGTACCGCCATATCCCCCGTGCCCCGTTGACGGCCTTCAGCACCTCGATGCCCGGTATCCTGCCGAGGGCCTGGAGAAGGCTTTGCGTCCTCACGTACTCCGGGACCCGGTAGGAGAGGATGTAGCATATCCGTATGGGGTTGTCCCTGTTCGGCATACGATTATCGGCGCGTCCTTCGTGAGAATTCGATACGGCGCTTATTCCGAGGCACCGTTCCCCCGATCCCCCCTTTTTTCTCTGAAAGACTCATCCCTGTCGAACCGCAGCTGCGCCACCTGCTCCGATACGAGTCCCACCATAAAGATCACCACGGAGACCGTCATCAGCATGGCGGAGGTCGGCCCGTACCGTTCCCCCAGGACAAATATCTTGAAGAGGCCGTACCCCAGTCCCGTAAGAAACATGACGGCGCTGACGGGGAGGAAGACCCGCAGGGGCGAGAAGAGGGTCGCGATCTTGATGATAATCAGGAGGAAGCGACAGCCGTCCCTGAACGGCCGTATCTTGCTTGCGCCCACGCGGCGGTGTGTCGTTATCGGCACGTACGCGAGAGTGTACCCGGAGCGAACCACCGCCATCGTGATGGTCGTCGGGTATGAGAAGGTGTTGGGGAGGAGGGATACGAAGCGGCGGGCGATATCCGTCCGTATGGCCCTGAACCCCGACGTCAGGTCTTCGATCCTGCGCTTGCACATGTACGTGGCGAACCGGTTGTACAGTCCGTTCGCTACGGTGCGGAGGATTGATCTCTTCGAGCCGTCCCCCCGTGCCCCGACCGCCATGTCGTAGGTGCCCATCTTCTCAAGGAGGCGGGGGATGTCGTCGGGCGAATGCTGGCCGTCCGCGTCGAGCGTGACCAGGATCCCGCCCCGCGCGTTCCTGATCCCGGTCTTGACCGCCGCTCCGTTGCCGATGTTGTACGGGTGGGACAGTACCCGGGCGCCGGCCTTCCGCGCCTCCGCGGCCGTCTCGTCGTCCGATCCGTCATCGACCACCAGGATTTCGTAAGTGCGGCCCGCCGCATCCATGACCCGGCGCGTTTCCTCGACAACGCCGAAGATGCTTTCCCCTTCGCGGTATGCTGGGATGATAATGGTTATATCCGGCATTGCAGAGACCTCACTTCGCCCGGTTCATCAGTCCGCTGGCGCGGCTCCCGTATAGATATACAGCAAGCGACGTTATTTGCAAGAAGATTCTGGAAAAAACGTTGACATTACAGTATTATAACCATATACACACTATATACAATCGTGTTGTTGCATGGTTCGTCTTCCATCCGATACCGGGTATACGAAGATTGTCTTCTCCGTCCGGGGGTGCCGGGGGGTGTACTGCATGGAAAAAGCGGGTATGGGGAGGGTCTTTTCCCTGTTGAGAGGGCCCCACAGGACGGGGTCGGGAGACAGCCGCGCCTTCACGATGGTGGAGGTCATAGCGGTCCTCATCGTCATCGGCATCGTGACCGGGATTGCCGTGATGACGCTCTTCTCGACGGACACCTACACCGCAAAATCGCAGCTCGCGCTGGTGAAGGCCCATCTCCGCTACGCCCAGGCGCGCGCAATCCACTCCGATTCGGCGTGGGGGATCAACTTTGCCGGAACACGAAATCATGATGGCAGGACATACAGCAACTACTGGCTCTTTACCGGGGGCGACGATGCGACCCCGGTAAGGTTTCAGGTCGAGGACGATTCCCGGTACGTGGTGGTCTTCAGCGATGGCTCCGTGGGGGTATGGCCGCTCGTGATCAGCACGACGGCGACGGTGGAGTTTGACGAATGGGGGAGCCCCGGTTCAACCTCCGTCACCATCCCGACGGATGCCGGTGGGATCGTGATCACGAAGAATACGGGGTATATCGACTGATATGACATGCGCGTTTTTCCGGCGGAAGGTGACCGGCATGGGGAACGAGACGACAGGCGATGTCCGTATCCGCGGCCAGGGGGGGAGCGTCCTCATGGTCCTGATCATCACCATGATCATCCTGTCGGTGCTGACCGCCGCCCTGCTTCCCACCCTGTTCACCTCGGAGATGGGCCAGGTGTCGGCGAGCGGGGCGATGAGGGCGTACTATCTCGCCGAGGCGGGGGGACGGTATGTCCTGCCGCGGCTGGGGAGCATACCTGCCGGGACGCACACCTTCAAATTCAGCGACGGCGGCACCTTCTTTCAGATAGAAAAGCTCTCGGGCACGCGCTTTACCTCGACGGGCGTCGTCAGCGGGGGGACGACCCTTGAGTCGCGCGTGACCCTCACCTATAACCTGTCGGGCGGCCTCTTGGATTATGGAATATTCAGTGACGGAGCCCTTGTGCTGGGGAATAACGCCATTGTCAACAGCTACAGTTCGTCCGGTCAGCCGACGGACGGGCAGAACGGCGATGTTGGCACCAACGGCGGCAACATCACCGTGGGAACCAACGCGCATATTTATGGAGACCAGGACCTGACGGCGGGGAGGGATATGGAGGCGGAGGGACTTCCCGCCGGCGCGGCATCCTGGACGGACAAGACGTCGGAACTGGATATGTCCTCCAACAACCAGACGGTCAATCTGACCTCCGGTGAGTACTACACCTCCGCGATCGACATCTCGAACAATTCAATAGTCAATATCACGGGAGATGTGGTGATCTACGTTGCCGGCACGACCGGCGTCTCGAACAACGGAAGGATAAGCATCGGCTCCGGCGCGTCGCTGACGATCTATGCGGGGGGAAACATGACCTTCTCGAACAACTTTATCGGCAACCCCGGCCAGGTGCCGGCGAGTTTTATCATCTACGGTATCGCCGGTTGTAACAGCATCACCCTGGGCGAAAATTTCAATGCCCGTGCCGTGGTGTATGCGCCGACGGCGGATATCACGGTCGGAAATAACGGTATTATTTCCGGATCACTGGTTGGAGAGACGGTCACGGTGGGTAGCAACGGCCAGATCCATTACGACGAAGACCTCCGGAATCTCGACTTCGGCGACGGGGAGAGAAAGGTTGAACAGTACTTTACGGAAAATTAGGACCCCCGGACGGCTGCTGCGGTCCGGGAAGGGCAGGAGAGGTGCGAGGTGAAGGGATTCGATCAGAAGGGGTTTTCATTGCTGGAGTTTATCGTGACCCTTGTCCTGGTTGGCATTGTGGGGGCGATGGTGGTGTCATTCATGGGGACACAGGTGACGCAGAGCGGGAGGAGCGTAACCTGGATGAAGGATGAATTCGAGCTGTCCGGGGTGATGGAGCGGATGCTTGCCGATTACCGGGAGGAACTGAACGACGGGACCCTGGACCTGTCGACCTTCGTCGGAGACAGAGATACTGTAGCCGAGGTGAACGCCCTGTACGGATCGAGCATCGATGACGTGCAGGTGGCGGCCACGGACTTTCAGCCCGATCCCGCTCCTTCCGCGGACTACACGGAGAGCGGTGCCGACAGCGCCGTACAGAAGGTGACGCTGAAGAAGGGTGACCAGACACTGATCACGATCTTTACCGAATAGCCGGATTGTGGATTCCCGGGAGGGGGATGTGCGGGGAGAAAAAGGATTCACGCTGATCGAAGTGATCGCGGTGCTGATACTGACGGGGATACTGGCCACCGCCGCCGGGATCGGCATCATGCGAGCGATAGACGGCTATGTCCTAGCGAAGGAGACGACGCATCTCAGCCAGAAGGCCCAGCTGGCCCTGGAGCGGATGCGCCGCGAGATGGTTCAGATCACGACCGTCACGGCCGCCGCCCCCTCATCCGTCGCCTTTGCGATACCGTCGGGGGCATCGCCCTCCGGGAGCCGGGGGATTGGTCTGTCCGGGGACGCGGTGAAGGTCTCCATGGGATCGACCAACTGGGCGGGGGGCGATACGCTGATCGACGGCGTGAACAGTTTCACCCTGACCTTCCTCAAGGGGGATGGTTCGGCGTGGACGACCTCCGACGCTACCCGGGAACTGTCAGCGATACGGATAGACCTTGCCCTTGATCACTCTATCAGGGACGTGCCCCCGATCCTGTTTACCGCGTATGTGAATCCGCGTAATGCCGGGAACCCCCTGTCTCCCCTGGCGGGCGCCACGACCGGCACGACGACCACCACGACCACCACGACGAGCTCGACGACCAGCACGACCGGTACGACCACCAGCACGACGACGACCAGCACGACCGGCACGACGACAACGACAACGACGACAACGACCACGACCACCACCACCGTTCCCGCACCTCAGTTCTGGGAGTACAACTGTGACACGATTGATTCCGCTACCGTCGCGGCGGGGAATGTTTCTACCACACGGGAGCTGGAGAGTGCGTCACTGAATTCCGTGGCCATCAATACAAGCACGAGCAAATCGGGGACCTCCGGGTCGAATAACTGGAGATTCAACAACAGCAATGATTATGCCTGGCTGTATATCGACCGGCCGGTGCGGGTCCAGTTTCACCTCGATGCCGACAACGACGGAGACGGGAAACAGATTGCCGTATACGCGAATGGAGATCTGCTCGAGACCTTCACGGCGGACAGGGGCGCGACTGCATCGGACGGCTGGAACTGCGATACGGGGTACTTTACCGGGTATGACGGGACGGACAATGTGAAGATCGAACTGAAGCGGATCTCATCCAGCAGCGGCAGCCACTACGTGGATGATGTCCATATCGACTGCGATCAGTGATGCCCCGGCCCCTATTCCTCCAGGCCCTTCTTGATCCTCTCCGCTATCTCCCGTACCCGCGCCATCGCCTCATCCTCGTCGATGGTAAGGAGCCGGCGGTCCTCCATGACGACCCGGCCGTCGATGATCACCGTCCTGACGTCCGATCCGCCCGCGGCGTAGACGATGTGAGAGTATTCGTCATACAGCGGGGTCAGGTGGGGTTTGTTCATATCCATGATCGTGATGTCGGCCCTCTTCCCCGCCTCGATGGAGCCTACCTCATCATCAAGGCCGAGGACCTTTGCCCCCTCGATCGTCGCCATCTTCAGTACCGTCTTTGCGTCCATAACGGTGGGATCCATGGATGCAACCTTGTGGATCCGGGCCGCCGTTCCCATTTCCAGGATAAGGTCGAGGTCGTTATTGCTGGCGCACCCATCCGTCCCGAGGCCCACGGTAATCCCCCGTCCGAGCATCCCGGGGACGGGGGCTGTGCCCGCCGCCAGTTTCATGTTGCTCTCCGGTGTGTGCGAGACCTTCACGCCACGGTCGGCAAGGATATCCATCTCCTCTTCATCAAGCCAGACGCAGTGAATGGCGATGGTCCTGTCATCGAGGAGATTCAGATTGTGAAGGTGCCGTGCCGGCGTCTTCCCGTATCGGTTTTCAATATCGGCTACTTCGCCTTGTGTCTCCGCAAGGTGTATCAGAAACGGCACATCGTGATCTCGTGCGATCTTCTTTATCATGGAGAGCGTTTCCGGGGAGCAGGTGTAGGGCGCGTGGCAGAAGAGGGCGGGATGGATCAGGGGTGAGGCCCCGGACCATCTCGTGATAAATGCCTCTGCGGCGGCGGCCCTCTGTGAGGGGTCGGGAATATCCGCGGTCGGAAAGTCGGTAAATCCCTGGCAGGACATGCCCCGCATTCCGGCGTCGATCGCCGCTTCGGCGATGCCGTCTTCAAAAAAATATCCGTCGCAGAAGGTGGTCGTACCCGAGAGGATCATCTCGGCAATGGAGAGCATAGAGGCGTGGTACACCATCTCCCTGTTTACAAATTGTGCCTCGGCAGGAAAGATATGATTGTGCAGCCAGTCCATCAGCGTCAGATCATCGGCCATCCCCCTGAAGGCGACCATGGGAAGGTGAGTGTGCGTGTTGATGAGCCCGGGGATGAGGACCGATCCGGATGCGTCGATCGTCTCGTTCGCATGATAGGGGAACGAATCGTTTTCTTTCTCCCTTGCGAAGAGAATGATTCCATCCCTGATGCCGATGACGGGATCCGCTATGACCCTCATGTCCCGCGACATGGTGAGGAGTGTCCCGCCTCTGATCAACAGATCGAGGGTCTCTCTTTCCTCCACGCAGTGCTCCTTTTCCCGGTAGCCCGGCGAACCAGACGGCTATACTACGGTGTCATACCCCTTTTTACCCGCCGTGAGATTTTGGTTACGGCATCCATAACCTCACGTTCGCTGATGGTGAGGAGCGCACGGTTTTCCATGACGATCCTGCCGTTGATGATCGACGTGATGACATCGGAGCCGTTTGCCGCATACACGAGTGTCGAATACTCGTTGTAGAGAGGGGTCAGGTGCGGCCTGTTCAGATCGACAATGATAATGTCGGCCTTCATGCCCGGTTTCAATACGCCGACGATGGTATCCATACCCAGAACCCGTGCCCCTTCGCAGGTCGCCATACGCGTCACTGTTCGTGCCGGCATAACCGTCGGATCGTATCCGGCGACCTTCCCCAGCTTTGCCGCCGTATCCATCTCCTGGAGCATGTCGAGATTGTTGTTGCTGGCACACCCGTCGGTCCCGATCCCGACAACGACGCCATGTTCTAACATCCGTGATATAGGGGCAACACCCGATGCAAGCTTCATGTTGCTTTCGGGATTGTGGACGACCTTGCAGCCGTGATCGGCAAAGATCCGCATATCTTCGTCATCCATGCAGACGCAGTGGAAGGCGACGAATCGTTCATCGAGATAGCCGATGTCCGAGAGGAAGGTGGTTGCCCTCGTGCCGAGCTTTTCCTGCAGCTGTTGTACTTCCCCTTCATTTTCGAGCAGGTGGGTGGCAAAGGGAACATGGTATTGATCCGCGAGGGCCTTGGCATCTCTGAGAAGGGGGGGGGAACAGGTATACAGGGAATGCGGTTCGACCATGATGTTGACCAGGGGATCGTCCATCCACTTTTCAATGAGCATCCGTGTGTATTCCAGGCCTTCTTCGGGTGTCTTGCTGTTCGGTGAAGGAAAATCGAAGAGGACCTCGCCGAGGAGGCATCGCATCCCGGCCTCTTTCGCCGCCCGTGCCGTTTCGTCCTCGAAAATATACATGTCGCAGAAGGTTGTCGTCCCCGACCTGATCATCTCCGCACAGGCGAGCATGCTGCCCCAGTAGGCCAGCTCCGGATCGACATTCCGGGCCTCGGCCGGGAATATGTAGTTGTTGAGCCAGTCCATCAGTTCCATGTCGTCCGCCAGTCCTCTGAAGCAGGTCATCGCCGCGTGGGTATGGCCGTTGATGAGGCCGGGCATGACCAGACAGCCGCGGGCGTCTATGACCCTGCGCCCCGAAAATCTCGTCGCCATCTCCTCCGAGGTGCCGATGCCGACGATCGTATTTCCATCTATGGCAAGAGCACCGTCGTGAATGATGGCGTCCGTCTCGTCCACGGTCAGGATTCTCCCCCCCGATATAATCGTATCGATTTCCTGCATCCTGTCTCTGCCCTCCGCGCGCTGTTTTCAGTACAGCCCTGTTCTTACCACACCACCTCTCCGGCCTTCAAGGGGGAATCGCTCCGGCCGGTCCGCTGGACGCGGAGGTCCGCTGAATATACCTTGACATGGTTTTTTAAAAATAATAGGTAGGTGTCCAAGAGCCCCACTGTACGGGCCGGGCCTGGGTGGCGGAATTGGTAGACGCAAGGGACTTAAAATCCCTCGAAGCTTGACTTCATGTGGGTTCGATTCCCACCCCAGGCACCATATCATTCGAAGGGGCTCCGGCCTTCGGTGTGACGGTCCTTCCCTTGACTCTGGAGTGATAGTAACTATCTTAGAACGACGAGTAGTATTGTTCATGTAACAGGTGCTGTTTCCCCGCGGTTTCGTTCGGGTCTCCTGGGATACCGTGTTATGGCGATCAAAGGCACTCCCTGTCTCGTGAACGGAGAGGACCAGGATTCTCTCCGGGATATCCGCTCTCACCGTCTTTCTCACCTCCCGCGTCTCCTTAGATCATAAAACAGCAATCCCGGGAAACCGGCGCCCGACAGGGTCGGAGGCACGCAAGGGCGGATGGTGTCATCCCTTTCGGGGGGTGCGCCGCCGCGGATCTCTGCCGGCCCGCGTCATGAAATAAGAAAAAATGGAGGGATCAACCGTGGAACATTCTGCAGCCTCGGAACTGGAAAAGGACCTTATCTATCTCGGTCTCCTTGACAAGGCGCATGAAATCTATGCCGAACTTGGCGCAAGAGCGGTTCTTTCCTACATAAAATCGAGCTATCGGCTCCTGAGCAAGGTGTACCATCCGGATATGAATCCGGCCAGCACCCCGAAGGCGGTCATCACCCAGCAGGCCTTGAACAGGGTCAACAGCACGATCTCCCGCATGACGGACGAAGAACTCCTTGATGTTATCGAACGAGGCTTACCCCGAAAGGACCCGGGGAGAAAGTTGATATTGATCGTTGAGGATGAACCTGAGATGCAGCAGATCATTCAAAAGATCCTGATGATGGAGGGGTATGATTCGGTCATTGCCGAAGATGGGATCAAGGGGTATGAGGTGTACACAAAGTACGAGCCGGACCTGATGCTCTGCGATGTGGTTATGCCGAGGATGAACGGTCTGGAGCTTGTCGAAAAGGTCAGGGAAACGAATCCGAGGATCAAGGTGATCTATGTAAGCGGTTTTTTCGGCCTGACACCACTCAAGGGGCGATTCGAGGAGGAGGTCACCAAGTACGGCTATCACACCCTGGCCAAACCGTTCAAGGCGAGTGAAATGCTGGCCTTGGTCGGAGACTACCTGAACAAAGATATGGGAGAAATCCCACGTGTCGACACCGTCGTGTGACCCGGCACACACCGGGACCCCGTTCTTCCTCCCGCTTATTTTTTTCTGAGATGCCGATTCCTCGGCATCGATCCTTTGTGGATATTACCTGCAAGTCCTTAAAATCGTTCCGGTAGAAAAACTGTTATTGCCCCTGGAAAGTCTCACGGCAATGCCCCTTGACAAAATATCATAATAGAGTTAATAATTTAACTCTCCATTAGTATACGCATCCCCGGTAGTAGATTCGTTTTTGCCGCGGTAGACAATAATGAGAAAGTATGGTGCGGGCCAGCAAGGCCCACCTGCGTAAGATGCGGACCAATATCGGGATGGTGTTTCAGCTGTTTAATCTCTTTCCGCACATGACCGCCCTCGAAAACTGCATGGAGGCCCCAATGCAGGTCCTGGGGATGAGCAATGATGAGGCGAGGGATCGATCGGTCAATCTGCTGCAGATGGTCGGCCTGGAGGACAAGATGGATCAGTTCCCGGCGCGCCTGTCCGGGGGACAGCAGCAGCGGGTGGCCATCGCGCGGGCGCTCGCCATGCGGCCCCGGATCATGCTGTTCGACGAGGTGACGTCGGCACTCGATCCGGAACTGGTCGGCGAGGTGACCAATGTCATTCGCGGCCTCGCCGACAAACACGATCTGACGATGATCATGGTCACGCACCAGATGGGATTTGCCCGCGAGATATCGGATCGGGTCTGTTTCTTCTCCGAGGGGAAAATCGCCGAGGAGGGAACCCCCGACCAGTTGTTCGACAATCCCCAGAACGAACGGACCATAGAATTCCTGAGCGCCGTCCTGGCGGCCGACTAGCGGTACCGACAGAGGTTTCCCTCTCCAAGGTATTGCCGCAATAGTTCTTGACAGGATGCTGGAACAGGGGTAGCGGTGTAACGAATCTCGATCCGGCACCATTATCACCCTTGTAATTATTCTCCTGAGCAAATTTGGTTAAACAGAATCCGGATCAGAAATGACGATGAAGGAAGAACGAATTTTCTTTGAGAGCGGAGGGCTGACCATCGAGGGGCTCTACGCCCCGGGCGACGGCTCGAAGGGCGTGGTCGTCACCCATCCCCATTCCCAGATGGGGGGGAGCATGCAGAACAATGTGGTCGATGCGCTCGTCTCCGCCTTCCATGACCACGGCTACGCGACCCTGCGCTTCAATTTCAGGGGCGTGGGGAGGAGCGGAGGGAACTTCGACGACGGCGTGGGCGAGCAGGAGGACGTCAAGGGGGCAATCGCCTTCCTGCGGGAGAAGGGACTGAAAGAGATCACCCTGGCGGGCTATTCCTTCGGCGCGTGGGTCATCTCGAGGGCCCTCGCCGGGTGCGACGGCCTGTCCGATGTCATCATGGTATCGCCCCCCATCGACTTTGTCTCTTTCGATTTTTCTCACCTCGCGGGGAGATGCGGCCTCATCGTCTGCGGCGACCGGGACCAGTTCTGCCCCCTGCCTTCACTGGAGGGAATCGTCCAGCAGCTGGGGTGCCGGCTTGAGGTCGTCCGCGGGGCCGATCACTTCTACTTCGGATACGAGCAGGCGATACGGGACTACCTCGGCGACTATCTGAAATGAATTGAATGGGGACAGTTGTACTGTTTCCCAAAAAGGAAAGAACACAATGAAAGTACTCAACATTCACGAACGCGAACTCGAAGCAAGCCATGAGCGGGTCGGAGCGCTCGTTGATTCTCTGTCCTCTGAGAATGACCGCCTGTGGCCGATCCATTCGTGGCCGCGCATGAAATTCGATCGTCCGCTCGGCATTGGTGCACGGGGTGGACATGGTCCGATCGGATATGTCGTTGAGGAGTACGAACCCGGACAGACCGTCAAGTTTCGCTTCACACGACCCGGAGGATTCGATGGATTTCACAGATATGATGTCGTGCGGAGCGCGCAGGAGTCCGTGTTGCTGCGTCACACGATAGAGATGACATTACACGGTTCCGCGTTTTTGACCTGGCCTCTGATAATTCGGCCTCTGCACGACGCGTTGCTTGAAGATTCACTCGCCACCGCGCAGGCGTCGCTTGGGATAACTCCCCAGGCGCGGGCGTGGTCGCCGTGGGTGAAATTCCTGCGATGGGTATTGTCCGGCGGCAGGAATTAATGGATATGAGGGCAGGCCCTGCTTTTTGCCACCCTGGACACGATTTTACTGATCCGTTGGGGCGGCTGTCGTTTACCAATTAACACCGTGACACACCCCACCACAAAGCGTCCGATATGGCGTACGTTAAAGGTGGAGGCAAACAATGGCAACCCTTACAGCAACCGAGGCAAGAAAAAAGCTCTACGCCCTTGTGGACAATGTGGCGGAGTCCCATGATCCTATCCAGATTGTCGGAAAACGAAACTCTGCCATCCTCGTGTCTGAAGAAGACTGGAGGGCAATCCAGGAAACATTGTACCTGTCATCGATTCCCGGCATGGGGGATTCCATTCGCGAGGGTTTGAAAGCTCCGGTTGAGGAGTGCGAAGAGGAACTTGACTGGTGAGCTGGCGTCTGGTGTATATGAAACAGGCCAGAAAAGACGCGAAGAAACTCTCCCGTTCCGGTTTAAAGCCGCAGACTGAGCGGCTCCTCGATATCCTCAGAGAGGCCCCCTCGCGCGCGCCGCCCCCCGATGAGATGCTGGTCGGTGACTTGGCCGGTGCCTGTTCGAGAAGGATTAATATTCAGCATCGGATCGTCTGCCAGGTCCTGGATGATATCAAGACGGTCAAGATCATCCGTAGTGGACCCATTATGAATAAGAATAGTGAGAGACAGGGTCTTTATTAACTTGCAATTGTTCAATATGGAGAATGTCCCCTGTTTCCCCAAACGGGGACTCCCCACGGTATCGTAACGGCCATGTGCGGACGGTTCGCCTTACACAGCTCGCCCAGGAAGATCGAACAGGCCTTCGGCGTCGAAGCCGTCACCGGCGAGATGAAACCCAGCTACAACATCGCCCCCGGCGACGAGGTCTGCGCGATCATCCGGCAGGAAAACACCCGCCTGGGGAAGCTGCGCTGGGGGCTGGTTCCCCCCTGGGCGAAGGACCTGTCCCGGGCTTCCGGACTGATCAACGCCCGCGCCGAGACCCTGGCTGACAAGCCGAGCTTCAAGAGGGCCTTCAGGGAGCGGCGCTGCCTGATACCGGCCGACGGCTTTTACGAATGGAAGGACCGGCAGCCGTGGTACTGCGCTCCGGCCGGCGACACCCTCTTCGGCTTCGCGGGGCTCTGGGAGACGTGGCGGGGAGCCGATCGATCCCCCTACCACTCCTGCGCGATCATCACCGCGGAGGCGGGCGAATCGATGCGGGCGATCCATGACCGGATGCCGGTGATCCTCACCCCCGAGGCGATCGAGGCATGGCTCGATCCCGCGACCACCGACCCGGACACCCTGCGCGCGATCCTCACCGACGGCCGAATTACGAAGATCAGAACATACCCAGTCTCAAAATTCGTCGATTCCCCCCGAAACAACGACCCGCGCTGTATCGAGCCGATAGCTGATTGAGCCGGGACTCCGCATTACCGCCCCTCTATTTCTTTGTGTTCTTGTATTCCTGGATCTTATCATGCATGAAGGCGAAGCCCGGGGTAATCCGTTCCGTAATATTGTTGGGAAGCACCGTTCGTACCGGCTGGCCCATATTGAGCTTGCCGCCTGCCTTGAAGAGATTTTCGGCCACGTACAGGAGGAGCGTGCCGGGAATGCCGATGGCGATCTCGCCTTCGGTGGTGCCTGAAAAGGCCCGATCCCCCATTCCCGGAATGACGACCTGCGGCTTCCCCGTCAAGAACGGGACCAGGGCACCCTTCTGGCACGATTCCCCGAACCCCTCGAATGAAGAGATGACCGGGTGTTTGAATTCGTAGCACAACGCCTGGATGATATGGGTGATCTGGACCCCGTCGCCGTAAAACAGCACCGAATCGGGGCGGACGATTGTTTCCGGGAGGGGCGAGCAGATGAATCCCTTGAAATCGGCCATTCGTTCATACTGTTCTTCCCCCACGAGATCGCGGAAGAACCGGAACCTCTTTTCCTCTGCCTCTCTGTCCTTATGCCATCCCTGGCGCACCTGGCTTTCGACGAGCTCTTCCTCGGGGACGTATTCCCAGCGATGGGCGGCCGTCGCGGGGACGCAGAAGTTATCCTCCGAGGTCATGGCCACATGCATTCGCCACCTCCGGCTGTACGTGAATGCCTGACAGAGGGACCATTTCTGGCCGCGCGCCGAAGGACGGACCGCCTGGGAGGGGATCTCGTCAAGGGTTCTGAGGTACTTGATGGCCACGGGATCGGTATAGAGCCGAAGCGCTTCGGTCAGACGGCGTCCTGCGGTTTGGTATTCGGAAAGCTCGGTCATGGGGATTCTCCTTTTCTCTATGGTCGCAGGGGGTTAAATCTCACATTTGATAACCCGAATCAATATGCAAGTTGACTGCTGGAAGCCCGACCGCTTCTTGCATCTCTTCGGATTCGCGGTTCGTCAATTCTCCCAAGAACAACAGACCACGCTGCATAGAACCGATAGCTGATTAAAATCTCTTGACAGAATACCATAATAAGGTTAGAGGCTTCACACGCTTTGATCTTGATTCATTATGTCCGCTTGTGGACAGCTGTAAGAACCGGGAGGAGATTATGGTCTGATTATCGAAAGCCCTGTTTCTCACAACGAGAGATGGGGCTTTTTTTATGATGGGTCTTTCTCGCATTGCCGTTTTACATTAAAAGGGTTCTGTCGCCATTCCCTTGAAAGGAGGTAATAATATTAGTGAAAAAAGCAAAGAGTATCATTTTTTGGATACTGTTGATTGCAGTTATCCCGCTCTTTGGAAGTGCGATTTTACTATTGCGGCTTAGAAGAATTTATAAATGATTTCTGGAGTGTTGAGCAAACGAAAACTTATTTTGATAATTCAAAGGTGGCCTAATTGAAAGGAGTGAATGAATGAAAAATTTTTTGAAATCGATGTCTTTGATTTTGGTGATAGCATTTATGGGTTGCGCAACAATTGTTGGTGACAAGACCCAGCTCATACCGATAAGCAGCACTCCTGATAGTGCAACAGTTCTTGTAACAGATGAGAAAGGTGCACAGGTATTTAAAGGAAAAACACCTACATCCGTAACATTGCAAAAAAGCGATGGCAGTTATTGGGGTAAGAAAAATTACTCCGTTATCATCTCCAAGGAAGGTTATGACGCACAGACAATTTCACTCACTGCCAGTGCCAATGGTTGGTATATTGCGGGCAATATCGTCTTTGGCGGATTAATTGGTTGGTTTATAGTTGATCCATTCAATGGAGCTATGTACACCTTGAGCCCTGAGCAGGTTACAGCGTCTTTAGGGAAGCAGGCATCGTTTCATAATAATTTCTCGGATGGAGCTATCTCTATAGTTTTACTTGAGAATGTTCCTCGGGAACTTAGAAATAAGATGACAAAGATAAGGTAAGATCGGTTTAAAACTGGGGACACTGCCTTATTGTCATGGGAAAGACAAGATGATTGAGAAAAAATAGGGGAGTGTCCCCAATTGATTCCCAACGTCCCGCGGTAATAGTCCTTGACAGGATAGGACAATGGAGTTAGTGGGTTAACCATGATTTGATCTTGATGCATTATATCTGCTTGTGAACAGCTGTAAACCTGGGGGGGATTATGGCCTGATCATCGAAAGCCCTGTTTCTCAAAAAGAGAGATGGGGCTTTTGTTTTTTATGAATGGTCTAGATTAATATTACGATCTTCCCATTCCAGAAAGCAAAGGATAATAAATAGTCATTGTTGTAATATTTTGCATAGGAGACATTGATGTGAATGATTCAACCAAATGGACCATAGGTCTCGATATTGCACCACTGACTAAAATTAATGCCGCCGAGCTTTTCGGCGCTTCTGGTAAAGATTCATTTCAAGAGTTCATCTTAGCTCTTGCAGTTGTCTACAATGATTTAAAAGACTTGATTGTATTCCAAAATTGGCTGAATAAAAAACGCCCCGCTAACTCGGACCCGTCTCCTTTCAATGGTGAGTGGTTGGGGATATCACTTCACATTAGTCGTCTAATTTTTGGGGTTCTTCATGAATTTCTTGAACTACTAAAGAAATCGACAGATGTTCTTAACAGTCCTGAATTTAGAGATCTTCTTGCCGAAACTCGTCCTAGAACCCGGGGTCGTTGGAAAACAGTCGTTGCGGTAGCAAATGGAGAAACGGGTTCATACAACTCGGAACTGGCTCGGTCTCTGTTGATTATTAGAAATAATTTTAGTTATCACTATTACCAACCACGATCAATTCTGGATGGATTCCGGCAAAGATTTCTATCTGATCCCAAAGTTCCTAAGACAGAATTTGCTTTTTGTTCTTTGGGTCAAACCGTGGGGGAAACGAGATTTTATTTCGCTGACGCTGCGGTTCAAGGTGGTCTTGAACATTTTACTGAAAAATTTGGAACGCCTAATTTCTCTTCTGAATGCCTAAAACTGATTAAGACTGTGAATAAAACACTGGTGGAAGTCATATGTTCATATATCAATTCCCGAAAGGCATTCTTATAAATTGATTGGAGATAAATATCGGAAGTACATGGTCATGAATGTTTTTATGGATATTAAGGGGACATAACACTTAATTAACATCAGAAAACACCTCTTTTGAACAATACTCCATCGATCGCGGATTACGATTCTTCCTTATTCAATTCATCGAGTTTGGAGAGCATCTCGCTGTTTTCGGCGATATCTCCCATTGAAGTGCCATAGTGTTTGTACCGGATCATGCCGTTCCTGTCGATGATCAGCTGTGCCGGCATGCGTCCCAGCTTGAAGATCTTGACCTGCTGCCCGTACAGTTTCGATACGCGGTGTTCCGGGTCGGCCAGACCGGTGAACGGCATCTCATGTTCGTGCCACCAGTCGGCAAACGCCTGCGGTTTCTCCGGGCCGATGGCGATGACCTCGGCGCCCCTTTTCACAAATTCCTGGTAGTCGCGGCGCAACTGCGCCATGTGCCTTCGGCAGTACGGTCAGCCAAACCCGCGATTGAAGATGAGAACGACATGCCTGCTTCCCTTGTAGCTGGAAAGGTTCACCGTGCGGCCTTCGCTGTCGGCAAGTTCGAAGTCGGGGGCCGGTGTGGACTCGATTGTTTCGATGTCAATCATACCGCAACCTCCTTTGTTTTCGAGCAACCAGGACATTCATCATACGCGGTGTCAAAAGAAAAGGCCACCCCCAAGTCCTCAGGATAATGCCCTCTGTCTCCCTTCCTCCGGCCGGGTACGCTATTCCCTTGACCCCGTCGGGGCTTCCTTATATAACGGACCCGTTTACATTATATAGGAGGTAGTATTATGAAGATTGTATTGTTGGGAGCGCCCGGGGCTGGGAAGGGCACCGTGGCGAAGCTCCTGTCGGAGCTCGACGGGTCCGTGCAGGTCTCGACGGGAGACATCCTGCGCGGTGCCGTGAAGAGCGGCTCCGAACTCGGCAAAAAGGCGAAGTCATATATGGACAGCGGCGGTTTGGTCCCCGATTCCCTGATCATGGAGATCATGGAGGCCCGCCTCCAGGAGGACGACTGCGAGAAGGGGTTCCTCCTCGACGGCTTCCCGCGGACGATCCCGCAGGCCGAGGCGCTCGAGGCACTGCTGGCAAAGCTGGGGATCGCCCTGGATTTCGTGGCCAGTCTCGAGGTTCCGAGGGATGTCATCCTGGACCGCCTGACCACGCGCAGGACCTGCTCCAATTCCGAATGCCAGGAGATATACAACATCAAGAGCAATCCGCCCGCCGAGGACGGGACGTGCAAGAAGTGCGGAAGTCCCGTCATACAGCGTGACGACGAGACGGAGGAGGCGATACTGAACCGCCTCGCGACTTACAACGAAAAGACCTCCCCCCTGATCGGCTTCTATGAGGGGAAGGGTCTTCTCAGAAATTTCGTCTCCCTCAGCAGTAAGGACACGGTTGCGGAGATCGAAAAGAGCCTCAAGGGCTAAGGTCGGACAGCACACAACGTGATCGACTACGAAAAGGAACTCAACCCCGAACAGCGCGACGTAGTGCGGGCCCCGGATGGTCCCATCCTCGTGATCGCCGGTGCCGGAAGCGGCAAGACGCGGGCGCTGACGTACCGGGTCGCCCACCTGATAGAGCAGGGGACAGACCCGGGGCGTATCCTCCTCGCCACCTTCACCAATAAGGCCGCGCGCGCTATGCTGTCGCGCGTGGAGACGCTGGTAGACGTGGATCTGGGGAGGCTGTGGGG
>Ga0272441_10001497_pt1 | contig 49796 bp, 43 predicted proteins | sample SSMProp6N_FD_193582 | JGI IMG/M metagenome (GOLD analysis project Ga0272441, IMG submission 193582) | Marine sediment archaeal communities from Little Sippewissett salt marsh, Falmouth, MA, United States - SSM-Prop-6N | ecosystem: Environmental > Aquatic > Marine > Wetlands > Sediment ... | reverse complement strand
GCACGAGCCATCCCCCAACCACCTCCCCGTAGGCGGCGAGGCGCACCTCGTCGGATTGCGACCGGTCCAGCGCCGTTCGATAGGGCGCGACGCCGCCACTGTGGAGGACGCCGAGCGCGATCACCCGTTCGACGCCCGACCGGAGCAGCGCATCGACGGTCCGTGCCTGAAGCGGCCCGGCGTCGGCAAGCGACGTATGGGGAAACGAGACGATCGCACCGCCCGCCAGCGCACGGGCAAGTTCCGGATCCTCGCCGCCCCCGAGCAGCCCGTCGACCATCCGCCGCCCGGACGGCGACTCGATCTCATCCCGATAGTATGACTTCCAGTCGATTCGCCATCCCCTCCCGCGGCATCGTAGCGGCGGTTCGCCCGCTCCGCCAGCCACGTGCAGCCGTCCGCGTCAGGCGGTAGACTGCCGCCGTCAAAGGAGGATGAATGCAAATCGGAGAGGTCGACAGGATTCGCCTCGGGACGTTTCCGACACCGATTCAGGAGCTGGACCACCTCGCGGAACGCCTCGGCGGTCCGCGTGTGTTTATCAAGAGAGATGACATGACCGGGCTCGGACTCGGCGGCAACAAGCTACGGAAGCTGGAGTACGCGTTCGCCGAAGCACGAACGCTCGGTGCCACGACGATCCTGACACTCGGCGGTCCGCAGAGCAATCACGTCCGGTTGACCACCGCGGCGGCGAACCGGCTCGGCCTTCCGACGATCCTCGTCCTCCGCGGCGAAGAACCGCCGCGCGCGTCAGGGAACCTGCTGATCGATCGCATCCTTGGGGCAGCGGAGATCCACTTCGTCGGTGCCGAGGGCTTCCCGAGCAAGACCGAGGTCGACCGCATCGCCGACGACAAGGTCGAAGAGATCGTCGAGCGGCTGAAGGCGCAGGGCGAGACACCGTATGTCATTCCGAACGGTTGCAAGGCGATGCATGGAGCGCTCGGCTACGCCGGCTGCGTTCTCGAAATCGTCACGCAGCTTCACGCGCTGGGGACGGCCCCGACGGCAATCCTCTGCGCCGTCGGGACGTCGAGCACCCAGACCGGACTCGTGCTCGGATCGCACCTGTACACCCACGGCGCCGCACAGGTCCATGGGATCAGCGTCGTCGCGACACCGCCAGACGAGCTGGAGTCCCGAATCGCCGATCAGCTCGACGATGCCTGCCGTGTGCTCGCGATCCATCCGCCCGTCCCGCACGATGCGGTGCGCGTCCACGGCGACTACGTCGGCGACGGCTACGGGCTGCCGACCGATGCGATGCACGACGCGGTGCTGCTCACCGCCCACACGGAAGGGATCGTCCTCGACCCGGTGTACACTGGGAAGGCGATGTCGGGATTGATCGACCTCGTTCGCTTGGGCACCTTCACGCCGGACGATGTCGTCGTCTTCCTCCACACCGGCGGCGCCGCCGGCCTGTTCGCCGACGCGCAGGTCGACGCCTTCCTCCCGGCGCTCACGTGATTCAAAAGGACAAGCGGAGAAGCTTCGCCTCTCCGCTCGTCGGCACCGGGTGGTGCTAGCTGTCTGCATGAGGATAGTGCCATATGACCCATCTCGCTGATGGGTCATGCGTCCGGAATGCAAGAGACATCGGTCCTGTGCAAACCGATAGGATCGCGAATGTCGCTACGCGTCGGCCAGGAACGCGTCGATCGCGGCCGCCGCGCGCTTGCCGGCACCCATCGCCTCGATCACCGTCGCCGCCCCAGTGACGATGTCTCCACCGGCGAAGACCCCGTCCACGCTCGTCCGCCCCGTCTCCGGATCGGCGACGATGTTCCCCCACCGGCTGACTTCCAGATCGGGCGTCGTCTTCGGAATCAGCGGGTGCGGCTCGTTTCCGACGGCGATGACGGCCGTGTCCGTCTCGATCGTGAACTCGCTGTCCGGAACGGGGACCGGCCGGCGGCGGCCGGACTCGTCCGGCTCCCCAAGCTTCATCTCGATGCACTCGACCCCGACCAGCCCTCCACCGTCCCCGAGGAACCGGACCGGACCGGCCAGAAGCTGGAAGAAGATCCCCTCCTCCGCCGCGTGCTCCACCTCCTCCACGCGGGCCGGCAGTTCCTCGACGCTTCGCCGATACAGAACGATGGACTCCTTCGCCCCGAGCCGGAGCGCCGTCCGTGCCGCATCCATCGCGACGTTGCCGCCGCCGATGGTGACGACCCGCTCGCCGACCCGGATCGGCGTATCGTATTCGGGGAAGCGGTACGACTGCATCAAGTTCGTTCGAGTCAGGAACTCGTTCGCCGAGTAGACGCCTCCCAGCTGCTCGCCGGGAATCTCGAGAAACCTCGGGAGCCCCGCCCCGGTTCCGATGAACAGGGCGTCGTATCCTTGCTCGAACAGCCCGTTCACGGTGACGACACGTCCGACGACCTTGTTCAGCTCGATACGGACGCCGAGGGCGCGCAACCCATCGACCTCCCGCCGGACAATCGCCTTGGGAAGGCGAAACTCGGGGATCCCGTACATCAGCACGCCGCCGGCGACGTGCAGCAGCTCGAGGACGGTCACGTCATGCCCCAGCTTCCGCAGGTCACCTGCCGCCGTCAGTCCCGCCGGCCCCGATCCGATCACCGCCACGCGGCGTCCGGTGTCGGGCCCGACCTCCGGCCGGCACGGATCGTGCTGCGCTTCCCAGTCGGCGCAGAACCGCTCCAGGCGGCCGATGGCAACCGATTCGAACTTCTTTCCCATCGCGCAGACGCCCTGACACTGGTCCTCCTGCGGACAGACCCGCCCGCAGACCGCCGGCAGGCTGTTGGTCTCGCGGATCGTCCGTACGGCGGACGCGAAGTCCCCTTGCGCAACGTGGCCGACGAAGCGCGGGATATCCACGTTCACCGGACATCCGTCGATGCAGGTCGGGTACTGGCACTGCAGGCAGCGCTTCGCTTCCCGGATCGCCTCGTCCTCCGAGTACCCCAACGGGACCTCGTCGAAGTTGTGAATCCGGACGTACGGCCGCTGCTGGCGCATCGGCGTCTGGCGAGGTTTGATCACCAGGCGCCCTCCTGTCTCTTCGAGCAGGGCTGCACCTCGTGCTCGTCGAGCGACTCCGCTTCGTCGTCCGCGTAGATCCGCAGCCGGGCCATCAGCGCGTCGAAGTCGACTTGGTGTCCGTCGAACTCCGGACCGTCGACGCACGCGAACCGCGTTCGCCCTCCAACCTCCACGCGGCATCCGCCGCACATGCCGGTTCCGTCGACCATGATCGGATTCAGGCTGACGACGGTCGGGACGCCGAACGGGCGAGTGACCTCCGCGCAGACCTTCATCATGATCGGTGGGCCGATCGCCCACACGCGATCGATCTCCCGCCCCTCGTCGAGCAGTCGCTTCAGCACGTCGCTCGTGAATCCGCGCTGTCCGCGAGATCCATCGTCGGTCATGACGTACAGCTCGTCACAGACCGCAGCGAGCTTCTGCTCGTAGAACAGGAGCTCCGCGGTGCGCGCCCCGAGAACCCCGATGACGTGGTTGCCCGCCGCCTTCAGGTCGCGTGCGATCGGGAAGATCGGCGCAATCCCAACCCCGCCGCCGATGCAGACGGTCGTGCCGTATCGTGCGATCTCGGACGGTTCTCCGAGGGGGCCGACGAAGTCGAGGAGCGCATCCCCGACACCGAATCCGCCGATCATCTCGGACGTCGTCTTCCCGACCTCCTGCACCACAAGCCGCACCCCACCGACCGTGTCGTCCGTCTCGACGATCGTCAGCGGGATCCGCTCCCCCTTCTCGTGGAGGCGCAGGATCACGAACTGGCCGGCGCGTGCGGCCCGAGCGATATCCGGGGCTTCGATCAGAAACTCCCACAGACAAGACCCCAGCTGCTGCTTCTCGAGGATCCGGTTCATCGTCCCTCCCGTATCCGACGATCCAGTATAGCGGCACGCCTTCGGAGAGGAGGGATCACCGGACACGGCCCGAACGCGACGCGGCACGCACACGGGTTCGGACGCACCGTGTGCGTGCCGTCGTTCGGCCGGACCGTCGGGCTTCTAGATCCCCGATGCGACGAGGTTTCGCTCGATCAGCTCGGCAACGCTGGCGGGGGTTGCGCCGGCCGCGGTCAACCCGCCCTGCCCGTGGAACTCATCGCATCGGGCCGCGGCCGTCAATGCCTCGAACTGCCACGGCATCGCGCCTAGTTCGAGTTCGCCAGCCAACCGAAGCAGCACCTCCCACGTCTCCATCGTCAGCGGCCCGTCGAGCGCCGACACGAGCGTCCGCGGACCGCGGGCGCCGAGGATGTGTCCTCGCGCCTCGTACGGAAGGCGCATCGGGAAGACGACGTCCGCACGATCCGTCGTCGCCGTCCGCACCGGGCTGATCGCCACCAGTGTATCGACGTCAAGCAGGTGCTGTCGTCCGCCGACCATCGCGACCGGATCCGATCCCACCGTCAACCAGGCCTTCGCGTCGGTGCGCAACTGCTCCGAGAAGCCGAGACGCCGTAGCCCGATCGCGTTCGCCGTCGCCGGCACGACCACCAACCGCCACATGGGGTGGGTCTGCAAGAACGCCGTGATCTCTTCCAGCGCATGCCGCGGTACCGCCGATTCCTCGAACAGGAACACCGGTGTCTTCGCCGCGGTGGCCTCATCTCCGAACAGGCTCTCTCCCCGATCGAGTTCGGTGAGCAGGCCGTCCAGTTCGTCGAGATCGAACTCGTTCGCCGCACCCGGGACCGACGCCCCGTACCCGACAACGCGTGCTCCGCGGGCGATCTGCTCGCGCAGCAGCACGTCCAGCGTGACCTTCTCGTACGTGCCCCGACCGCCGACGACGACGATCAGATCGGCCTGCACAAGATCGCCGAGCGACAGGATCTGTTCGTCGGCGATCTCGATCTGCGGCCTCGATGCGTTGATGTCGAACATCGGCGCCCCGGCTCCGAGCCCGTCCGCGATCCGCGCGACGAGCCAGCCTTCCTCGCAGCTCAGCATCCCGGTGCCGAACGCGGCGACGCTTCCCTTCGCGGCCGTCAGCCGTTTGGCCGCCTCGCCGAGCGCCTCGCTCCAGGAGGCTTCGCGCAGTGCGCTGCCGCTACGAATCATCGGCGTCGTGATCCGTGCGTCGTCGCCCAGCGTATGCCACCCGTACCGTCCCCGGGCACACAGGACGCTCCGGCCATCGCTCGGCACGGTCCGCATGTACGCTCCGTCGAGCGTCAGGATATCGATCTCGCAGCCGAGACCGCACAGGACACACGTGGTCGTCGTTCGCTTCAGCTCGAGGGGAACCTGCTTCTCGAGCACCGTCCGGTCGTAGAGCGCGCCGGTCGGGCAGACGTCGACGCACGCCCCGCACGAGACGCAGTCCGAGTCCTGCCACGCCCGATTGAACGGCGCCTGCACCTCCGTATCGATGCCGCGCCCGGCGAAATCGATCGCCCCGATGCCGCAGACATCCTCGCAGACGCGAAGACAACGCCCGCACGAGATGCACTTGCCGACCTTGCGCACGATGAACGGATGCCGCTCATCCCGCAGCTTGCGAGGCAGATCGCCCTCGTAGGTCTCCTGGACGGCTTCGACTTCGGTGGCATAGTCACGCAGCGCACAATCGTTGAACGCCATGCACCCGCACTCGAGGCATCGCTGCGCCGCCGCGACCGCCTCGTCGTCGGTCAATCCCGCCTCGTATTCCGCGAAGTCGCTGACCCGCTCCTCGACCGGCCGCGGCGTCGTCCGAATCCGCGGGGACGTCGCCGGGTTCCCGATGTCTTCCCGCGTCACGCCCTGTTTGACATGCGTGTAGACCGACGCAGGGGGCACCGGCTCCCCGCGCAGGAACCGGTCGATCGCGTCCGCAGCCCGGTGACCGGCACCGATTGCCTCGACCGCGATGCTCGGTCCGGTGACGACGTCGCCTCCGGCGAAGACCTTCGGATTCGACGTCCGGCCCGTCGTGTCGTCGACGACGATCGCGCCGTTTCGTGCCCGTTCGATCTCCTCGCCGTCGAGGCACGAGGTCTCGATGACCTGGCCAACCGCGAGAATCGCGGCGCGCGCCTCGAGCACGAACTCGGAGCCGTCGACCGGCACCGGCCGACGACGACCGCTGTCGTCCGGCTCGCCAAGTTCCATCTCGACGCAACGGATCCCGGCCAGCACATCGTCCTCGATCAGGAACTCGATCGGCTGCGTGAGGTATCGGAAGACCACGCCTTCATCCTCCGCCTCCCGAACCTCGTGTTCCAGCGCCGGCATCTGCTCGAACGTACGGCGATACGCGACGGTGACCTCGGCGCCGAGTCGGCGTGCGCACCGTGCGGCGTCCATCGCCGTGTTGCCGCCGCCGATGATCACGATCCGGTCGGGAAGCGACGGCCGCTCACCCTCATTGACCCGGCGCAGGAAATCGGCTCCCTGCATCACCGCAGCGTGATCCTCTCCGGGAAGCCCGACCCCGCGCGTTCCCCAGGCTCCGAGGCCGAGGAAGACCGCATCGTGGTCGGACACGAGATCGGCGCAACGAACGTCCTCGCCGATCCGGACGGACGGACGGAACGTGATCCCCATCCGACGCAACACGTCCAGCTCCCGATCGATCACCGTCTGCGGCAATCGATACTCGGGGATCCCGTAGCGGAGCATCCCGCCCATCTTCGGCATCGCGTCGTAGACGGTCACGTCGTGCCCTTCGCGCCGCAGGAAGTACGCTGCGCTCAGTCCGGCCGGTCCACCGCCGACGATTGCGACGTGCCGTCCGGTCGGCTCGCCGGTCGGCGGGACGTAGTCGAAGCCGTGGTCCGCCAGGAACCTCTTCATGTGGCGGATCTGGACCGGCTCCTCCGCGATCTCTCGCCGGCAGGCGTCTTCGCATGGCGCGGGACAGACCCGCCCGAACGAGGCCGGCAGCGGAAGGTTCTCGTACAGGATCTTCAGCCCATCGAGAAACCGCCCATTGGCGGTCAGGCTGACGTAGGCCTGGCAGTCCGTCTTCGCCGGGCACGCGCTCTTGCACGGCGCCACACAGTCTCCCCAATGGTTCGACAGCAGCAGCTCGAGCGCCGCCTTCCGGACCTCGACGGCCTCGGGGGAGTGCGTCTCGACGACCATCTCCTCCTCGATCGGCGTCGAGCAGGCCTTGACGACGCCTCGTCCCTCGACCTCCACTGTACAGACGCCGCAGGAGTCGTACGGGGCCAGCCGCTCCTCGGCGCACAGCGCCGGGATGTGGATCCCGTGCCGCCGCGCCACGTCGAGGATCGTCTCCCCCGTCTCTCCGTCGACCTTCCGTCCGTTGATCGTCAGCGGGATCATACTTCCACCTTCCCGGTCCGGATCTCGACCGCATCGAATGGACAGACCTGTTCGCAACGGCCGCACTGGACGCACGCTTCCTGATCGATCACGTGGTAGCCCTCATCCACCGCGCGGATCGCCTCCACCGGGCACCCGCGCGCGCAGAGGCCGCAATTCTTGCATGTGTCCGGATCGATATGGAACCGGATCAGCGCCTTGCACGCCTTCGCCGGGCAAGCCCGATCCACGATGTGCGCCTCGTACTCATCGCGGAAGTGCTCGATCGTCGTCAGCACCGGGTTCGGCGCCGTCTGGCCGAGCCCGCACAGCGAGTACTGCTTCACCTTCTGGCAGAGCTCGACGAGCTTGTCCAGATCCTCGGCACGTCCCTCGCCGGCACAGATCCGCTCCAGCGTCTCGAGCATTCGCTTCGTCCCGACGCGGCAGAACGTGCACTTCCCACACGACTCCTTCTGAGTGAAATCGAGGAAGTAGCGCGCCATCTCGACCATGCACGTCGAGTCGTCGAGGACGATCATCCCGCCCGATCCGACGATCGCCCCGGTTGCCTTCAATGCCTCGTAGTCGACCGGCGTATCGGCGAGCGACGCAGGGATGCATCCGCCGGACGGGCCGCCCGTTTGGACCGCCTTCAGCGGCCGGTCGTCCTGGATGCCTCCTCCGATGTCGAAGACGATCTGGCGGATCGGCATCCCCATCGGGATCTCGATCAGGCCGGACTGCTTGATCTTCCCGGCCAACGCGAACACCTTCGTCCCCTTGCTCGTCTCGGTGCCGTAAGCGGCAAACGCGTCGGCTCCGTTTCGAAGGATCCACGGCACGTTCGCCAGCGTCTCGACGTTGTTGATGTTCGTCGGCTTGCCCCACAGGCCCGAACTTGCCGGATACGGGGGGCGCTTCCGCGGCATCCCACGGCGCCCCTCGATCGACGCGATCAACGCCGTTTCCTCTCCGCAGACGAATGCACCGGCGCCGGCCTTGATCCGCATGTCGAACGTAAACGGGGTTCCGAGAATGTTCTCCCCGAGCAGATGGGCCGCTCGGGCGTCGTCGAGCGCCTTCTCCAGCCGGCGGATCGCCAACGGGTATTCGGCCCGCACGTAGACATAGCCGTGCGCCGCACCGATCGCGTACGCCGCGATCGCCATTCCTTCGATGATGCGGTGCGGATCGCCTTCGAGAACGCTCCGGTCCATGAACGCACCGGGATCCCCTTCGTCCGCGTTGCAGATGACGTACTTGTCCGATGCGTCCTCTCGGGCGGCGAACGACCACTTCAGGCCGGTCGGGAAGCCCGCCCCGCCACGGCCGCGCAGACCCGACGCCTTCACGACTTCGACGACCTCGTCGGGAGTCATCTCCTCGAGAACGGTCTTCAGCGCGGCGTATCCGTCGTGGGCCCGGTATTCGTCGAGCGATTCGGGATCGATGACGCCGCAGTTCTCGAGGACGATGCGGACCTGGTTTGCGAAGAACGCATCCGGCTCGATCCGCAGCTCCTCGACGATCGACCCGCCCAGCACGTGTTCGGCGACGATCCGCTCGACATCCGCCTCCGTGACGTGGCCGTACGTCGTCAACGTGCCCGATTCATCGACGACATCGACAAGCGGCTCGTTGTAGCACATGCCGACGCAGCCGACCCGCTTGATCGGAACGTCGATTCGGCCCGAGTCCAGATCCTTGTGCAACCGGGCGGCGACGCGCTGTGCGCCGGCCGCGATGCCGCATGTCGCCAGACCGACGCGTACCTCCCGCACGCCGCTCATCGGGTCCCCTCGCGAATCGTCTCGAGGACTTCGACGATCGAGTCGGGCGTCACCCGGCCGTACGTCTCGTCATCGATCATCACCGCCGGAGCGAGGCTGCAGCACCCGAGACAGCGGACGCTCTCCAGGGTGAACAGGCCGTCGGCCGTCGTGCCACCGACCTGGATTCCCAGCTCCTCCGTCAGCCGATCGAGCACGGCGCCGATGCCCAACACATGGCACGCCGTTCCTTCACAGACGCGGATCGTATGCTTCCCCGGACGCTTCAGCCGAAACTGCGAATAGAACGTCGCGACGCCGTAGACGGCGCTGGCCGACGATCCGGTGTATCGGGCGACCCACTCGATCGCCTCTTCCGACACGAACCCCTCGTCCTGCTGCACCTGCTGAAGGAGCGGGATCACGCTGGACGGGCTGCGAGGCAGCATGACGGGCTTTCCCGCCACGCGCACGCCCTCCTTCGTTTGTGAGTGTACGCTCACTCCGTGGGTCTCCTTTCGATCCGCGGCGCCATGATGTGCCCTCCGAAACGGGCTCAACTCGACCGGTTCCGCCGGTCATTCGACGATTTTTGGCCTGTCAACGGCGGGATTATCGTGGTTGCCCCACAGGGCTTCAACCCCTGAACGGATCGGTTTTTTCGCATACAATTGCTGGATTGACATGCGCTACTACATCGAAAGCGACGGGCGGATCTTCCTCGTGCGCCGTGGGTCTCGGTTCGACCTACCGTCTCCGAACGAAGTCCCGTTCGACATCGACCGAATTGCGCCACTCGACTCGAGCGAGTCGGTTTGGTTTTGCGTCCCGCATTTGGATGCGCATCCCCACGAGTGGCCGAGCAAGGACGATGTCGACGCCAGGGACGACGTCGAACCCCTCGTCCGTACCGCCGTTCACGCATCGATGCCGCGCGTCGTCGTCGAGGGGCTCTGCCTGCGCGACGGGAAGCTCCTCCTGGTCAAGGGGAGCCGCGGATTGACGCTGGACCGCTGGACGCTGCCCGGCGGATTCCTGCGCTTCGGAGAAACGCCACGGGACGGCGTCCTACGGGAGTTGCGGGAATAGCTCGGCGTCGAAGCGACAGTCGAGGAGCTTCTCGACGTCCGCGCCAAGCTCGGCCTTCACACGTGCCTGCACTGGGTGATGATCTTCTTTCGCGTGCGCATCGCCGGCGACCCGAAGCCGAACCCGGATGAGATCGCCGAGGCTCGGTTCGTCGAGATCGACGAGGCCGCCCGCCTCGTACGCGATGACCTGATGCGGTCGGCGATCGAGGCCGTCGCCTCGCAACAGCGGATCTGAGACGGACCCGGCGGCTCCCCTACAGCAGATCCATCTGGATCGACAGCTGGATATCGACGCTCCACTCCAGGTAGTACGGCCGATGCTCGAGCGACACACCGAGCACGACGTTGGCCGTATCCACCGGAGTCAGGAGCAGGTCGAACGTCAGCCTGTGAATGTCGGTCGGCTCCCCGGCCCACGTCTCTCGTGAGAAGTCGTACGCCGCATTCAGGTTAAGGAAGTCGACGATCAGAAAATCGTAGCCGAGCGTCAGATCGATCCGGTTCGTCTCGAGGAAATCGGTCGGCCCGGAGAACGATCCAACGGCAAGAAATTGCGCGCGCGGGGCCGTCGTGAACGCGTAGTTGAAGGCGCCGGTCATCCTCAGGTCCGTCGGATCGTCGGACGGATCGAGCAACGCGTATCCGAGGCCGAGTTTCACATCCCACCCGCAGTAGCGTGAGAACCCGCGCTCCTGGATGAATCGCGTGACTTCCGAGATGTCGAGCGCGTCCAATCCGCCCGTCTTGACCAACCCCGATCCCTCAATGACCTCGAGCACGACCGTGAGGAGTTCGGCGACCGAATCGTACGATGCCGCACTCCCGATCTCGCGGGCAATCACATGCTGGTCGACCGAGTGCAGATGCCCGGTCAGGCTTCCACGCCGGACGAGGAACTCATCGATACGCACCGCCTTGGCCAGCGGCGTCACATCGGTGAAGCGCCCGTAGCCGAGCCCGACGTTGAACGACAGGCCAACCGTCTCGTATTCCGACGAGCTCCGTGCGCTTGCACCGGCGTAGGCGAACGAGGCCCCCTCGTTGGCGAAATACCGCTTGTAGTTCCCATCCGCAACGATGGAAAACGACGAGATGTCGATGGCCGAGATCAGCATGTCGGTCTTCACCGACACGTCGAACCCGAACTCCGGTCGATCGTACAGACGAACGTATTCGGTGCCGAACAGCCCATCGTTGATGTCGTAATTCTCGAGCCCGTACGGGTCGTTGTGGTACTGGTACGCGAAGCTCACCACGAGGGACGAGAGATCGGTCAACGGCGATTCGTATTCGCACAACGGAAGGGCGAACCCGATCATGCCGAGTCCGACGACAAGAACCCACGACAGGATGAAACACCGTCGCATCGCGATCACCTCGATCGAACGGTACGGCCGTCCCGACCGGATCTCAATCGAATCGTTCCCTCGAAGAGGTGCGGGTTGTCCCTCGCGACGCAGCGCTACGCCAACTCCCGAAAGAGCGATAGCTGACGCTCCCCCGTTCGGCTCAGCGTTCCGACGCCGACGCCGATCAGGCGAACGCCCTGCTCGTCGAGCCGGGTCCGATCGCGGAGCAGGTGCACGGCGAGCGCCTCGATCAGGTGAAGCGAATCGGTCCCCGAACCGAGGCGGGCCTGGCGCGTGATCGTCCGGAAATCCGGGTATCGCACCTTGATTCGCACCGTCCGACAGACGAACGCCTCGTCTCGAAGCTGCTCCGCCACCGCGCGGGCGAGACGGCGAACCTGCGTCTCGATTTCGGACGGCTCCGACACATCGAACGAGAACGTCACCTCGCGCGAGATCGACTTCGACCGGGCCGCCCCCTGAAGCGGCGTGTCATCGATACCGCACGCGAGTTGCTGTAGCCGTCGGCCGGTCGAACCGAACTCGCGCACGAGCAGTTCGAGCGGCGCCAATCGAAGATCCCGCGCCCGCAGCAAGCCGAGCCCGCTCAACCGCCGCTCGGTCACCTTCCCGACACCCCACAATCGGTCGATCGGCAGTGGATCGAGCGTCTCGAGGACTCGGTCCGGCTCGATCACGCGAAAGCCGTCCGGCTTGTCGATCTCCGAGGCCAGCTTCGCCAGGAACCGGTTCGGCGCAACGCCGACGGAGCAGGTCAGCTTCGTCTCGGAGCGCACGCGGTCCTTGATCTCCCGTGCGACCGCCGCCGCGGATACGAAGTCGGCGCCGTGCTTCGACAGGTCGAAGAACGCCTCGTCGAGCGAGACCGGCTCGATCACCGGCGAGTACCGGCGCAAGATCCGATGAACGATCTCCGAGATCTCTCGATACCGAGCGAACCGCGGCGGGAGGTAGACCCCTCCCGGGCATCGCTTCCGAGCGATCGCGGTCGGCATCGCGCTGTGAACCCCGAACGATCGCGCTTCGTACGACGCCGTCGACACGACACCGCGCGGTCCGAGACCGCCGACGATCACGGGCCGACCGTGAAGACTCGGGTCATCGAGCTGCTCGACCGCAGCGTAGAAAGCGTCCATGTCGAGATGAGCGATTCGTCTTCCGTCGGTCGCCATGTCGATCACACCCCGAGCCGCCGCAACGCGTCGGCCGTCTCCGGGCGACGGACGTCATGGACGATCCGGTACGACGCCGGCCCGTAGCCCGGACTGTGGTGCGGCGGCATCCTCGGGAACCCCAGACTCCGTATCTTGTCGGCGTCAAATGGGATCGCTCCGTCCACGGCGAGAGCGATCACCGCCCGCCATCGCCGGTCGTACTCGGACCGCCGCCCGTCCTTGCGGGGTTGCGCTGTGAGGAACCCGATCAGACGTTCGACATCCACTCCACGACGGAGGCATGGGCCCAGGTGGATCCTCGCCGTTCCGCCCTCCGGATCGATCGTCTGAAGCACGGGCTCGGACCCCGTCGCTTCGTCGGGCCCGAGCCGCTCCCACTCGGCCCGCACCCCGGCGGCAAACCGGGCCGCGTCGCCCAGCAAGTGATCGCCGCCGAGCGCCGACTGATAGATCAGCTTCTGGAGATCCTGCTCGTCCATGCCGGGATGGAGCGCCCGCTCCATTTCCACGATGGCGAGGAGGCTCGTCTTGTCGACCATGAACGTGAGGATAGAATCGGACGAAATGGCGATCAAGGGACGGGTGGCGATCACCGGCCGGCCGGGGGTGGGCAAAACGACGACGATCGAACGCCTCGTCGAGATCCTGCCCCTCTCCGCCGGCGGCATGATCACGAAGGAGATCCGCGTGTGCGGCCATCGCGTCGGCTTCTCGCTCGTCGACGTCGCCACCGGCGAGCAGGGCATCCTCGCCCACATCCACCACCGGGACGGGCCGCGGATCGGCCGGTACACCGTCGACCTTCGGTCGATCGAGGAGATCGGCATTCGCGCGATTCGTCACGCCATCGACCGCTGCGAACTCATCGTGATCGACGAGATCGCACCGATGGAGTTGACGTCGCCCCTGTTCGTCCCCGCAATCGAAGAGGCGCTCGCCGGCGACCGATCGCTCTTGATCTCGACCCACGCCCACGCCGACCATCCGCTCGCCCACCGCGTCCGACAGGAGCTGACGTTGTTCCGCATCAAGCAAGGGAACCGCGACGGGATCGTCTCCGAGATCGCGGCGCACTTCGGCGTCGAACGCTGACCGAGCGGCCTACGCGAGGTCGCGGAGCCACCCGCGCAGCAGGTATCGGACGATCGCCAGCAGCGCCACCGCCCCGAGCGTGAACAGCACATCGTCGAACACGACCCGAGTGATGGCGAAGGCGAGGGCATTGCCGGCCGCGGGCGGGTGCTCCGAATCGGTGACGACCATCGCGAAGATCGACAGGGCGACCGCGACCGCCGCGATCAATCCGAGCACCACCTCCCGTTGGACCAGCTCGGGAACGACACGCACCGGGATCGAACAGACGAGGCCGATCGCGAGGCAGACCACGTGCCCGCCGACGAGGCTGCGCGGCCTCGCCGTCTTGTAGTGAGGCATCGCGAAGACGATGAACGCGCTCGCGCCGAGCGCCGCGACGATCGTCCCGTTCGTCAGGACACCCATCCCGACGACGACGGCCGCGATAATCACGAACGCGAGGATCGTCTGCAGGACGTAGTGGAGCGGATCCTCCCGGAACCGATCGTCGATCAGGCGGAATCGGGCCATCGACGGCCTCCCGCACCCGCTACCCGGCGAGCACTTGGTTGGCTGCGGCGACGAGTCCGGCGACATCGAGGCCGTAGTGAGAGAGCAGTGCATCGGCGTTGCCGGACTGGCCGAACCGATCGTCGACACCGCAGCGCACGATCCGCGTCGGCCGTTGCTCCGACAACGCTTCGCAGACCGCGCTGCCGAGCCCCCCGACGATCTGGTGCTCCTCCGCGGTGACGACCGCGCCGGTCTTCTCGGCCGACGTCACGATCGTCTCGACATCGAGCGGCTTGATCGACGACGCGTTGATCACCTCGGCCGAGATCCCCGCCTCCGCCAGCTGCTCCCGCGCTTCGAGGGCGACCGACACCATCACACCACACGCGACGAACGTCACGTCGTTGCCCTCGGCGAGGACCGCCGATCGCCCCCACTCGAACGCGAGCGGCTCCTCGTGGATCACCGGGAACGGCGCCCGGGCGAGCCGGATGTAGACCGGCCCGTCGTCGCAGCCCGCGGCGTACCGCGTCGCTGCGGCTGCCTCGACCGCATCGGACGGGACGACGATCCGCATGTTCGGGAGCACGCGCATGATCGCGATGTCTTCGAGCATCTGATGGCTCGCCCCGTCCTCGCCGACGGTCAGGCCGGCGTGCGTCGCCGCGATCCGAACCGGAACGTTCGGATACGCGACCACCTGCCGGATCTGCTCCCACACCTTCCCCGTCGCGAAGACGGCGAACGTCGACATGAACGGCCGGTGGCCGCTCATCGCCAGCCCCGCGGCGGTGCCAAGCATGTTCGCCTCCGCGACGCCCATGTTCAGGAAGCGGTCCGGATGTTCGGCAGCGAACGCCGAGGTCTTCGTCGAGCCGGCGAGATCCGCCGTCAGCACGACGATCCTCGGATCCTCATGCCCGAGCTGGGCGAGCGTCTTCCCGTACGCGTCGCGCGTCCCCTCCATTCGATCGAAGCTCACTTCGGCACCCCTTCCCAGTCTTTCAGGAAGCGTTCGATCCCGACATCCGTGAGCGGATGGGCGAACATCTTCTTTAAGACGGCGTACGGTACGGTCGCGATGTCGGCGCCGAGCGACGCGGCCGTCAGCATGTGCTGTGGATGACGGATGCTCGCGGCGAGCACCTCCGTCGGAAACGCGTAGTTCGCGAAAATCTCGAGGATCTCGGCGACGAGCTGCATCCCTTCGCCGCCGATATCGTCGATCCGGCCGACGAACGGGGAGACGAAGCTCGCGCCGCACTTGGCGGCGAGCAGCGCCTGGTTCGCGGAGAAGACGAGCGTCACGTTCGTTCGGATCCCCTCGGTGGACAGGCGCGCGACCGCCTGCATCCCGGCCTCGGTCATCGGGATCTTAACGACGACGTTGTCGTGGATCGCCGCCAGCTCGCGCGCCTCCGCGAGCATCCCCTGCGTATCCAGTGCAGTCACCTCGGCACTGACCGGACCCGCGACGATCTCGCAGATCTCCGCAATGACCTCGCGAAACGGACGCTTCTCCCGCGCAACGAGCGTCGGGTTCGTCGTCACCCCATCGATCAGCCAGGCCATCTCGCGAATCTCGGAAACGTTCGCCGTGTCGATGAACAGCTTCATTCGTGCTCCTCCCCCTCTCGCAGCCTCCGGACCTCGGCCAAGTTTACCGCGTCGGCATCCGACCGGCCATCGAGTTCCTTCGGCGTTTCGAGAATGAAAGGAACCCGCCGAAGCCGCGGGTGGCGCAGCACCGCGCCGAGGCCGGACGGGCCGATCTCTCCTCGTCCGATGTGCGCGTGTCGATCGCGACGCGATCCGAGCGGGAAGCGCGTGTCATTCAGATGGACCAGCTCGAGTCGGCCGAGCCCCACCGTTCGATCGAATCGGCCCAGCGTGTCGTCGACCGCGTCGTTCGACCGCAGATCGTACCCCGCAGCGAATGCGTGACACGTATCGAGACAGACTCCGATGTGTGTCGCGTCGCGGACCGACGAGACGATGTTCCCCAGCTCCTCGAACGACGAACCGATCGTTGTGCCCGCACCGGCGGTGTTCTCGAGCAGGAGATGGAGCTTCCCGAGCCCGCCGGTCGCGTCGCCGAGCCGATCGAGCGCGCCGACCACACGGTCGATCGCCCGCTCGATCCCGCCGCCGACGTGGGCCCCGAGGTGAGTCACCAGCGCGTCGGCGCCGATCCGGACGGCGCGGCGTGCCTCTTCGACCAGTCCGTCGATCGACCGCTCGTACAGCGCGTCATCCGGCGTCGCCAGGTTCAGGAGATACATCGTGTGCACGACGAGATAGCGGATCGACGAGGCGGCCCGACGTTCCCGAAACCGCGCCGCCTCCTCGTCGGAGATCGGCTTCATTCGCCAGACCGCCGGACTGTGGGTGAAGATCTGCAGTGCGGTGTTTCCGAGCGCCTCGGCTGCGTCGACCGCCCGTACGAGCCCGCCGGCCATCGACAGGTGGCACCCCAGAAGAAAGGATCGATCATCCTTCGCGGTCATCGACACGATTATCACGCCGCCGCCAAACGTCCTCAATGACCGGGTTGCCGCATCGACACCCACAGGATACGGTCTCGTCGGGAGGGACAACAACCTATGGACTACGAAGTTGCGATCATCGGAGGAGGCCCGGGAGGGTATGTCTGCGCGATCCGCTGTGCCCAGCTCGGGCTGCGGACCGCGCTGGTCGAGAAGGCCGCGGTCGGCGGTACCTGCCTGAATTGGGGCTGTATCCCGACAAAGGCCCTGTTCTCGGCAACGAAGCTCATCGACCGCGCGGCCACAGCCGAGGAGATGGGCATCAAGTACGCCCCCCCGACGGTCAACTTGGAGCAACTCGCGACGTGGAAGAGCGGTGTCGTCTCGAAGCTCGTCGGCGGGATCCAAACGGTGCTCGACAAGAACGGCGTGGTGCTCCATCGCGCCGAGGGACGCCTCGACGGCCCGGGATGCATCGCTCTCTCCGATGGAACGTCGCTGACCGCCGAACGGATCGTCCTCGCGACTGGTTCGTCCCCAATCGAGATCCCCGGGTTCTCGTTCGACGATCCGAACGTGTGGTCCTCCGATGACGCGCTAGCCCTGACCGAGATCCCCGAGCGGCTTGTCGTCATCGGCGGCGGCGTAATCGGGCTCGAGCTGGCGTCGATCTACAACCGGCTCGGGAGCGCGGTCACGATCCTCGAACTCCTGCCGGAGATCCTCTCCATCGTCGACCTCGACCGCCGGACCGTCGCGACCTTGAAGCGTTCGCTGAAGCTCCAGGGGCTCGACGTGCGAACCGGGACGGCGGCGCAAGCGATCGAGAAGGGGGCGGACGGCCTCCAGGTCCGCACCGACGGAGATCCGTTCCCGGCGGACCGCGTGCTCCTCGCCGTCGGACGGCGCCCGAACACGGCCGATCTCGGCCTGGAGACGGTCGGCATCGAGCCGGACCCGCGGGGATTCCTCCCAATCGATGAGAATCTCCGCACGAACATCGAAGACGTCTACGCGATCGGCGACATCGTGTCGGGGCCGATGCTTGCGCACAAGGCGTCGGCCGAAGCCGTTGCATTGGCCGAATCGTTCGCGGGGCATGCCATGAAGCGCTTCCGGCACGAGCTGATTCCCCAGGCGATCTTCACCGATCCGGAGATCGCGTCGGCCGGCCTGTCGGAGACGGCGGCAAAAGACGCAGGCCTCGAGATCCTCGTCGGCCGCTTCCCGTATGCCGCGCTCGGAAAGGCCCTCGGGATGCGCGAGCCGGACGGCTTCTTCCAGGTCGTCGCCGATGCGAGCGAACACCGGATCCTCGGTGTTGCGATCCTTGGCGCCGATGCGTCCGAGCTGATCTCCGAAGCGGCCGTGGCAATCGAGAGCGGCTTGACGCTGGAGGCGATCGCCGACGCGATCCACCCACACCCGACGCTGCCCGAGGGGCTCAAAGAAGCCGCCGAGCATGCGCTCGGGAGGGCGATCCACACCGTTAACCGCTAAGGGATGATCGCCTTGCTGAGCGATCTCTCGGCGTAGAGCTCCGCTTCGTGACGCCCTTCGAAACGGACGATCCCGCGTCTCCGTTCCGCGGGGGCGATTCACACCGTCAACCGCTGATGGATCGCGCAGCGCAGAGCGACGGGACGTTGAAGGAATCCGGGCGGCAGACCACGAGGCGGTATTCGTCGAGCGAGACAGGCATCTTCCAGCGCTGGGCTGCGATGTCAATCGATCGTGGCAGACGATCCCAACGCAGGCGCCTGGCCTTCCTCCGAGCCGGCGGTTCGATCCGCGATGCCGTGGGATCCGTCCATCGTACGATCCTCGATCTGCAACATCGGTCGAACGAAGAAGCTGGCGATCCCGCCGACGACGAACACGCATCCGCCGATGACAAACCAGGCACTCACTCCGATGATGTCGCTGATCGGGCCGGCCACCGCCAAGCCGATCGGAGTGGAGAGCGCAAAGAGACTTCCGAGCAATCCGAAGACCCTCCCTTGTTTCTCCGCCGGGACGGCTGTCTGCATGATCGCCGTGATCGGCGCATCGGTGAACACAATCATCGCGCCGATCAACAACACGCTAACGAGCGCAAGCCAGAACATGCTCGCCGGCGTCAGACCAAGGAGGATGCTCGCCACGCCAATTCCGATCACGCCCGAAACGGTCGTGACGATCTTCCGCTTGAACCCGCCCCAAGCCCCCATGATCAGGCCGCCGACGAGGATCCCCACGCCGGCCATCGCGTCGAACAGGCTGAGCTGCGCAGCGTCGCCGCCGAAGTACTCGACGACGAGAATGGGCGTCAGCGAGAAGGCCGGCATCAGGGTCACCTTGATGATCGACGCCATCGCGACGAGCCATAGCATCCCGGGCCAGTCGAGCACGAATCGGAGCCCCTCACGGGCATTGGCCAAGAACGACGATGCCTTGAGAGCCTCGACGTGCTCCCTTGGGGGCTGGGGCACAGCGACGAACGCGAGCGGGAGCACGGCGAACGCAGCGGTCGCCACGTCGAAGAGCATCACGCCGTGAAGCGGCATCAATGCCATCAACAACGCCCCAAGCGGTGGGCCGACGATATTCAGCATGCCATGGATGGTCTGATTGAGTCCGCTCACGCGTGTGTAGTGTTTCTCCGGTACCATCAGCGACGTGGACGCAAGCATCGCCGGTCCGTGAAAGGTTCCTCCGAATGCCCGCGCGAGCATCGCGACGTAGATGTGCCAAGGCTGCATCGCCCCGATCCAGAACACGTACGCAAGCCAGAGAGAAACGAGTGCGATGAAGGAGTCCGAGACCATCATTACCGTACGCCGGTTCCAGCGGTCGACCAGCGCACCGACGAACGGACCGAGAACGATGTTCGGAAGAAGCGCGAGGATCGTGGCGGTCGCGAGAATCGTGGCCGAGCCTGTCGTCTTGGTCAGCCAGAAGACCAGCGCGAACTGCGCCGCATGGCTGCCCACGTACGACAGCTGTTGTCCGGTCCAAATCGTGAAGAACCTCGCCTTCCAGTTGTGTGTCTCGGTCATCCCCGTATCTCCTGTTCCTTGCACTGTCCGTCAGCGAGTCATCCGTTCGTCGGCGACCGTCCGCGCGAATCGGCTCCGGAGCCGCTGACTGACCCTCCCCTGGGCCTCGACGGAGACGACGGCCTCCTAGGTCGCCGCAAAGGGCCCATCCGCCGTCGCAATCCACGCCACGTAGACACGCCAGACCTGCATCACACCAGTCCGGAACGTCTGCGCAAGCGAGAGGGAGACCGGCGCGATAAACGAATCGGCGACGATCATCACGAGGCGTCGATTCCAACGATCGATCAGCGCTCCGACAAACGGGCCGAGAACGATCTGCGGAACCAGCGCGACCAAACTCGCGGAGGCAAGGACCGTGGCCGAGCCGGTCGTCGTCGTAAGCCACCAAACCAGAGCGAATTGCGCCGCCCGACTGCCGACGATCGACAGCTGTTGTCCGGTCCAAATCGTGAAGAAACGGGCCTTCCAGTGCCCAGCCACGGTGTCCATTGCCCCTCCGAGGTTCTCAATAATGTGTCGGAGTTCTTCCGTGCCCGGTTCAATCGGGCTCGGATCCTCGCCTAGATCTTGGTCTGCTCGTCGACCGTCGCGTCCTCGTGAACCTTCAGCGACTCCTCGTACTCGACCCGATCGATCTTGCAGCCGGGACCGATGGCCACTCGCTTCCCCCGCACGATGTTGGCGATCGTGTTCTCGAGTCGGATCTCATCGCCTTCGATCTGCGTCGTTCGAAGCTCCGCGACGCCACGCGTCGTCAGCATCTTGACCAGACCCTCGAGGAGCGGACCGCCGAACGAGGTTCCGCGCTCGACGACGATTCGCTCCCCGCCGATCTCCCGCGCCGAGCAGCGTCCCCCCAAATGAATCTCGACCTTGTCGGCCGACAGGAGGCCGTCGATGTCGAACCCCCCACTCGCCTTGAAGATGTCGACTTCTACATCCCCGGCCACCCGGATGCTTCCGGAGACCTTGACGTAATCGCCCGAGACGTCTCCGCCGGCCCGGAAGCTGCCCGAGCACTTGAACTCCTTCGCCTCGATCGGCCCATCAACCCGACCCGATCCGCTGATGCGCATCTCCTCGGCTACGACCGCATCGCCAAAGACGCCGCTACCGGAGACCGTGACCTGACCCACCTCCGTCCGGCCGGAGACCTTGCCCGATCCCGAGATCCTCAACTCGGACGCGATGACGTCGCCATCGACTCGTCCGGATCCGGAGATCGACACCCGCTCGTACTCGCCGCCACCGAGCCGTCCCGACCCGGAGATGCTGACCGATCGTCTCTCCTCGCTCATCGTCGCTCCTCTTGCTCGCCCGTCTCTTCGGGCCGGGCCCCTTCACCGGCCGCCTCCTCGGTCCCTTCCCCGCGCGCCAGATCGAGGTTGATCCGCTGCAGGACCGTCGGCAATTCGACCTCCTCGACGATCTCGATCTCCGGATCGAAGATCACGCCCGCGTCCGCCAGCGCGACGAGGCTGATCTGGGCCGAGATCCCGCCGGATGACACCTTCTTACGCAGTAGGTACAGCCGGAGTCCGTTCTCCGACACCCGCTCGAGCAGCCCCTTTCTCTGCTCGCCCTCGAGCGTCCGACGGACGAGATCGATCTCCTCGTCGCGCGCCGTTTTGCGCAGCCGGCTGAGCACGCCAAGAACGAACGCTTGCCAGATCGAGACCGCTTCCTCGGATTGCTCCTCGGGCCAACATGCCTTCAGCAACTCCTCGTCGAGCCAGCCGACCCGCTCGAGCTTCTTCAGGGCCACTCGGAGCTTCGCGTTCACGCGCGTCGTGATCAGCTCCGCCAGATCGTCGAGCGGATGGTCGTCCTTCATCTCCACGATCCGCCCGATCCGCTCCAGGATCTTGTCCCGAGGGAAGAACGTCTCCTGCCCCGTGAACGTCGATCGCCGGATGAACCAGGCCTCCGGGATCAGCCCTTTGCGCTTCCACCGGTACAGCTGCCCGTAGGAGATCCCCATCGTTTCGAGGACCTCCTTCTTCGAGATCAGTCGTTCGTCGTCCATTTCGCCCCCTGACAACAACACACTGTTTTAATCTAACAGGACACCCGCTGGGTGCTCCGAACGGCGACGACCGGGGCCGTCTTTCCCCGGTTCTTCCGCGCGATGATCGCCTTCGCTTCCCGAATTTCTTTGCTGTTCCTTTCTCGCTCTGCGCCGATCAGCTTCGCGAGTTTCATCTGGTCGTAGTCGTTCATCATGTCGTCCTCCCCGTGATCTGGATGATGAGCGCAGTATAACAACACACTGTTACGAAGTCAACCCTTCACCCACTTGCCAGCCTCCCGCGGAACGTCCGCTTGTCCGATCGGTCGACGCGATCGATAATCCGGACAGCCTGACAGATCGACGAGAGGGGGAACCGCTCCGATGTGGATCGCATGGACGATACGGCTCGTACTGCTTCTCGGCCTGCTCCCGTTTCTCGTTCCGTTCCATGTCCTGTCCGCGACCTTCGCCGTCGCGCCCATCCCCGTCGCTCTGTTCCTACTCGCGCTGGCCCTGATGGCCCTCGCCGGCACCCTCGGGTTGATCCTCGGCGTGCTGGGAACCCTGATCGACGTCCTGATCGTCGTCCTGCTCCTCGGAATCGCGTGGCATTGGCCGCGTGGGCTCCGTGCTCCGCTGTCATCGCGGATTCGGCTCGCGTTTCGCGGCCTGAGAAATGCGCTCGGAAGGGAGCTGCGCTGTTGCTCGGCAACCGACGCCGCGCTGTGCCTCGCGGTCGTCCTGTTGGCGCTTGTCCTCAGCCTCTCGTCGGGGCTCCTCAATTTCCTGTTGTCCGTCGCCGCCGTCCTGCTGATCGTCGGCGTCGTCTGGAAGTGGCCGCGCAGCCCGCATCTGCCGGTGCTGCGCAAACTGACGCTCGCGTTGCGCGCGCTGTGGGCCGACGTGCGGAGGAGATTTCGACACTGACTGCCGAGCCTCATTGACGTTCGAAAGCGGCGAGTCTGCCGCGATGCGTCCACCTCGCGTCGCTCACCTGCCGCAACACTCAGCCGCATCAAAGGGTCCTGTTCGACCGGCAAGCCGTAGGCGAAGAAGGTCTTCGTGGCACTTCGCATGCGAAGCCAACGCGCTCTCGAGACAACCCGCGCTCGGAGCCGACTGAACTGAACCAAGCGCCCGAATCGCACCGACTCCGAGACGCGGAGGGATCTAGAGGAAAGACGACTCGGGCTCGATCCTCAAGACGGTCTCCGCGACGAGGCGCGCCGCGTTCGCTAAGTCATCGAGGTGAACCACCTCGCACGGCGAGTGCATATAACGATTCGGGATGCTGACCAACCCGGTCACCACGCCCGTGCGAGAGATCTGGAGCACATCGGTGTCGGTCCCCGTCTCGGAGGGGCAGGCCCCCAATTGGTACGGAATGTCCGTTGAGGCCGCCGTATCGACAAGAAGACGTGTCAGTCCGTGGTTTGTGTACGGCCCTGTGGTGATCACCGGTCCGGAGCCGAGACAGACGTCCGCGTCTCGCCGTCTTCCGGGGTCCGCGCAGGGTGTGTCGGTCGCGTGCCCTACGTCGACCGCGATGGCCACGTCCGGCTCGACAGCGAAGGCGCTGCTCACCGCCCCTCGATAGCCGATCTCCTCTTGAATCGTGGCCACACAGATGATCTCCGCGCCTGGGTTTCGCATCGCCGCCAGACGCGCCGCCTCGAGGACGACGAAGGCCCCGACGCGATCATCCAAGCCTCGCCCCGTCACGAGGTCGTTCGCAAGAGGCTCGAAACCATAGTCCAGTACAGCGACATCGCCGATCGAGACTAGGCTCTCCGCGTCGGCCCGGTCGCGCGCGCCAATATCGATCCAGAGGTCATCGATCGTGACACCTCGCTTCAGCGAGTCCTCCTTCAGCAAGTGAATCGGCTTGCGTCCGATCACAGCGAGCCGGACGGCGTCTTTGGCTCGGATCCGAACGCGCTGTCCTGGAAGGACCTGTGGGTCCCACATGCCGATCCCGGTGAACGAGAGAAACCCCTTGTCATCCACTCGGGTGATCATCAATCCGATCTCGTCGACGTGGCCTGCAAGCATGACCCTGGGCGCGCCCCCCTCGTGGATGCCGGCATACGTGTTGCCATGACGATCCGTCCAGACACGGTCAGCGAACGTCTCGGCTTCGGCCCTCCAGATTCGAGCCGCCTCCTGCTCGTAGCCGGATGGGCAGATTGCCGCCATGAGCCTCCGAAGAAACGCGATGCGATCGTCATGCATTGGATGACCACCTCCACGATGGTTCGGTCTCCCTCTGGTTGCCGAGGTCTTCCTGTTTCGTTGCCGGATTTCGGTTTCGCCGCCGAATCGTGTAGAATCAGATTATGCATAATGCTTAAAGAAGTCAAGAACGCGAGGGGGCCGAGCATGAAGCGAGTGGGAGTTCACGAGATGGCCGGAGCCCTGACACTGGTTGACGACGTCTACGAGCGCATACACAACGCGATTGTCACCGGCGAACTCAACCCAGGACAGCAGATCAAGCAGATTCCCCTTTCCGACAGTCTTGGGGTCAGCCAGCGAACGGTGCGCGAGGCCCTGATGAGAATCGCGGCAGAGGGATTGATCGATCACGAGCCGAGAAAGGGATTTCGGGTGGCCTCCTTCCCGTTTGACGAGTTGGAGGAGATCTACCAAATGCGCTGTCTGTTGGAGGGGTTCGCCGTCGAGGCGGCGGCGACGATCATCCAGCCAGACGAATTGACCCAGATGCGCGAGCTACTCCCGGCGACGGTCGCCACGAAGTCCTCCGCCGCAGCGTTGGACACGCATGAGGCAAACCGTCGGTTCCACATGATGGCGATTCGTGCGTCGGGCAAGCGTCACCTGATCCGAATACTTGGCCAGCTCTGGCGATTGATGTTCACGCAATACGGAGGAGAAGAGGATGCCGAGACGTTGGCTGCCGTCAGTCAGCGCGAGCTTCAAGAACACGAGCAGCTCCTCGAAGCGCTCGGGCGTCGAGACGGGTCGGGAGCCCGCCGCGTCGTCGAGCAGCACATCGAGGCCACGCTGACCAATCTGAAAAAGAACTGGGTGGAGAACGAGACGTAAGCATCTGCTGATCAACGCGATCCAACGGTCCATCAAGGAGGTGGTGTCACGACGAACAAGAGCCACGCTCGTGATGATGTGAGTGACACGTGAGGTGCCAAGACAAGGAGGCGAAGCAACGTGAAACCAAGGTATGCACTTGTTCTTCTTGTGCTGCTTCTGGCGTCGATAAGCGCCCTTGGAGTAGACGACGTGAAGAATCCGACCACGCTGGTGCGCGCGGTACCAGGGAAGGCAAGCTCTCTCGACCCGGTCTATGCCTACGATGGCTATACCATCGAGCTGATCGCTCAGCCGCTCGAGACGCTCATCGGGTACAACGAGGGCGCCGCCGATGACTTCATCCCCGTGCTGTCGACGGAGGTTCCGTCGATCGAGAACGGGCTGATCTCCGAGGACGGCTTGACCTACAAGTTTCCGATTCGCGAAGGAGTGACCTTCACCAACGGGAATCCGCTGACGGTGGAAGACGTCGAATACACGTTCGAACGCGCGCTCGTCGTCAATCCCAGTGGCGGCCCCATCTGGATGCTGGCCGAGGTTCTTCTCCCCGGCTACACCGCGGAGTCGTTTGACGAGATCGATCGGGCAATCGAGGTTGAAGACAACATGGTCGTCTTCAACCTGCGCAACCCGTCCACGTTCTTCCTGAAGATCGTCGCGCTGACGTTCTGCGCGGTCGTCGACAAAGAGACAACCGTTGAACTCGGCGGATGGCCGGGAACCGCGGAGACATGGCAGGATTATGCCGACCAGCCGCTCGAAGACTCCGTTCTCGCCAATACGATCGTCGGAACCGGAGCCTTCGTGCTCGAGAGCTGGACGCCGGGTGTCGAGGCCATCTTCGTCCGCAACGACGACTACTGGCGGGAGCCGGCCGAGCTCGAGCGCGTGCTCCTGTATCGGATCGACGAGTGGACGACACGCCGTCTGATGCTGGAGAACGGAGATGCCGATATCGTCGATGTTCCGCGCCAGTATCTGGATCAGATGGAGGAGACGGACGGCGTTCGTGTCACGCGCGATCTCCCGCTGTACACGATCGCAGCGGTCTTCTTGACGCGAGACATCGACATGGTCGACAACACCTACGTCGGCTCCGGAACCCTCGGAAGCGGTGTGCCGGCGGACTTCTTCAATTCGCTCGACGTTCGGGTGGGCTTCAACTACGCCTTCGACGCCGGGGCCTTCATCGAGGACGTGTATGGGGGAGACGCCCTGCATCCTGCCTCGTGCATCCCGTACGGCATGGCCTACTTCGATCCGGATCTGGAGCCGTATTCCTACGATGAGGATCTGGCCGCCCAGGCCCTGCAGTCGGCGTTCGACGGCGAGGTCTGGGACGAGGGATTCACCCTGACGGTCGCCTTCGTATCGGGCGAGCAGGAAGCGAAGTCGGCGGCGGAGATTCTCGAGTTGGGCCTGGAATCTCTCAACAGCAAATTCCAGGTCGATCTGCAGCCGATGCCGCTTGCGACGTTCATGGACGAATTCATGGCCGGCCGCCTCCCGGCGTTCATCTGGTCCTGGACTGCCGACTACCTCGATCCGCACAATTTCGCGCAGCCGTTCATGCACAGCGCCGGCTTCTACTCCGACAGCCAGAACATCACCGGCTACGACGAGTTGGTCGAGCGTGGTGGCACCATGGCCGACGGCCCGGAACGAGAGGCGCTGTACAGGCAGCTCCAACAGATATGTCATGACGACGCGCTGTCGATCTTCTACGCGCAGCCGACCTCGTGGCACGTATCGCGCGAGTGGGTACGCGGTTGGTACCCGTTCATCCCGCAGTGGAGCATCGAATACTACTACCCGCTGAGCAAGTCAGCGGAGTAAGATCGACCGGCAGGGAGGGACGCGTGCTCCCTCCCTGCCCCTTACACCATGATCAACTACATCGTCAGACGCCTCTTGCTCCTGCCCATCGTTCTGATCGGCCTGAGCTTGGTGATCTTCCTCATGATGCAGTTCTTGACCCCCACGCAGCGCCTCACGGCGTTCGTCAGCGACCCGACCAAGCTTCGAGGAGAGAGCCGGGAAGCGTTGATCGAGATGTACGGATTGGACGATCCCCTCTTCGTGCAGTACTCCCGATGGCTTGGCAACATCCTCAGAGGGAATCTCGGGTACTCGACTACGGTGTCGCGACCTGTAACGCAGGCCATTGCGATGTACTTCCCAGCCACGCTCGAGCTGGTCCTGTACTCGGCCATTCCCGTGATCCTCGGGGGCATCCTGATGGGGTCGCTCGCCGCCTGTCGGCACAACCGCCTGACCGACCATGTCGTGCGAGTCCTCGCCATCACCGGTTGGTCGCTGCCGACGTTCGTGGCCGGCCTGCTCGCCCTCGCCGTCTTCTACGGTGCACTCGATTGGTTCCCTCCGGGGCGTGTCAGTACGTGGGCGCTGCCGATCATCCACGACATGACACGATTCACCGGGATCTACACGATCGACACGATCCTCAACGGGGAGTTCGGTGTCCTGTTGGATGTGCTTCGCCATCTGGTCGCGCCCGTGGCGACGGTCAGCTTCGTCAGTTGGGCACTCATCCTTCGGATCACCCGATCGAGCATGCTGGAGACGCTTCGTCAGGACTACATCACGACCGCTCGTTCCAAGGGATTGACGGAACGAACCGTCATCCGGCGACACGCCCGGCGGAACGCACTGATCCCGGTGATCACCACAAGCGGTCTGCTGATGGCCAGTATGGTCGGCGGTGAGGTCGTCGTCGAGACGGTCTTCAGCTACAAAGGCATCGGTTGGTGGGCAACCGAGGCCGCCCGACAGTTCGACTTCCCGGCGATCATCGGATTCGCGCTGTTCAACGCAGCGATGCTGGTGACGGTGAACCTGTTCGTCGACATCCTGTACGTCGTGGCCGATCCGAGGATCCGGCTCTCATGACGATGCTGAAGAAGCTGTTGAAGAACCCTCTCTCGCTCGCCGGAACGCTGCTGCTTGTCGGGTTCATCGTCGTCGCCGCACTCGCACCGGTCCTCGCCCCGCCACCGCGGCCGGCCGAGCCGTACCGGATCCCACGGAGCGGTTTTAAGATCGAGCCCCAACCGCCCTCCGAGGACCATCCGTTCGGAACGACGGAGGGACAGTACGATATCTACTACGCGATGATCTGGGGGACACGAACCGCCCTGAGGATCGGTCTGATCGTGACCGGCATCTCCGTATTGAGCGGGGTGGCCATCGGCTCGCTGGCCGCGATGTTGGGCGGATGGTCAGACGAGATTCTGATGCGGGTCGTCGACATCTTCATGGCCTTCCCGTTCATCGTGGCCGCCATGGTCCTGGCAACCGTACTGGGCAAGGGACTCGACAAGGCGATGATTGCGATGGTGACGTTCGGATGGATGGGATACGCGCGGCTGATCCGGGGCGACATCTTGGCCGTCCGGGAGAAGGAATTCGTCTCCGCCGCTCGGGCGATCGGCGCAAGCCCCTTCCGGATTCTGATTCGACACATCCTGCCGAATTGCATCTTCCCCGTTTTGGTGCAGGCAACGATGCAGATCGGGTCGATGGTGATCTGGGCCTCCACGCTCAGCTTCCTCGGCGTCGGAGCCCCCGAAGGCTACGCCGACTGGGGGCAGGTCATCAGCTTCTCACGAAACTGGATCATCTCGAGCGGCCCCAATCCGTTCGAGTACTGGTACACGCTCGTCTTCCCGGCGGGCGCTCTCGTGCTGTTCGTGCTGAGCTGGAATCTGGTCGGCGACGCGCTGCGGGACATCCTCGACCCGAGGCTTCGCCATGGGGCGAGCTAGAGGCGCGCATCGCGTTCCCATGGCGCACGCAATGGAAGCACAAGGAGAGCCATGAACGAGAATCTAGAGGGCCTTCGGCGACTCGTCCGGACGCCGCGGATGGACTCATCACAGGTGTCGCCGGATGCCCGGTGGGTCGCGTGGACGTGGTCCGGAACGGGAGAGACCGACGAGGTGTTCGTCGCGTCGACCGATGGTGAAGACGCACCGTTTCGCCTCGGAGAAGCGGGCCTGGCTGCCCGCCTGGTCTCGTGGTCTCCGGACAGCCGGTCGGTGCTCGTCGAACGCGAGAATGACGGCGACGAACGAAGTTGGCTGTGCCGTGTCGATCTCGAACGGCCGAGCGCATTCGTTCCGCTCTCACCCGTCAGCCCCGCGTATTTCGTTCGTGGCGGGTCGCTGCATCCGGACGGCCGGACGCTCGTCTACGGGGCCAACGTCGACCTGGCCAGCGGGAAGGAGATCGAGCCTACGTGCGTCCTGCGGAGGGATCTGCAGACCGGGGAGGAGACCGAGCTCGCGCGGCCGGCGCGAGGGGGAGAGAACGTGCCCGTGCTCAGCCCGACGGGAGCGCACGTGCTCTACTTCCGATCGGACCGACATCCGGCGGGCGTCCAGGCGTGGCTCGTCGACCTCGACGGCACGAACGACGTCGAGGTCGTGAACGTCGGGGACGACTTGAAGGTGCAGGCTTCGTGGTTTCCTGACGGCACCCAATTGCTGATCCTCGCGGAGACGGAGGCTCGAACGCACCGGAGACTCGGTATCTGGGACGTCAGATCGAGGACGCTCACGTGGCTGGTCGATGATCCTGCGGTCAACATCGAACGGGCACACGTGCCCCATGGGTCGGATCGGATCGTCGCCTGGGTCGCGCGCGACGCACGCACCCAGAGTGCGTGGATCGACCCACGGACGGGGCGGATCACGGACGCGCCATCGAAATGCGAGGAACTCCTCCTGTTGGCCCCGGTCTCGGACGACTTGTGGATCGCCCAGGTGAACGCAACGGATACCCCGAGCGACCTGGTCACGATCGCGACCCCACATGCGGAGGCGAGTTTGCGGACCAGCCTCGCACGCACCGCCCGTCGTGTCGACGGCGGCGAGAGGCCGTTACGCCGCGCGGAAAGCGTTCACTGGACCTCCCTCGACGGCTTCGAGATTCAAGGGTGGCTGTATCGCCCCGACGGGCCGCCGCGCGGGACCCTCGTCAGCGTTCACGGGGGACCGACCTGGCATCGCGGCGATTCGTTCCACCTGGAACCGCAGGCGCTCTGCGCCGCCGGGTTCACCGTTCTCGTGCCCAACTACCGAGGAAGCACGGGATTCTCGCTTCGCTATCAGGAAGCGATCCGACAGACAGGATGGGGCGGTCTCGAACAGGAAGATATCCGGACGGGCATCGAAACGTTGATATCGCAGGGCATTGCACAGCCAGGACGAGTGGGCATCACCGGTCTCTCCTACGGCGGGTACTCGACGTGGCATGCAGTGACTCACTTCCCGCGTACTGTGGTCGCAGCCGCGGTTCCGATCTGTGGGATGACGGATCTCGTCATGGACTACGAGCGGACGCGCCCCGATCTGCGTCCCCTCACCGATCGTATGATGGGAGGGACGCCCGACGAGCGTCCGGCGCTGTACAGAGAGCGATCGCCGATTCACTTCGTCGATCGCATCGAAGCGAAGCTTCTCATCATCCAGGGCAGACAAGACCCAAACGTGCCACCGGATCATGTCCACGCGATCGTCCCGCGCCTGGATGATGCCGGCGTGGACTACGAGATCCTCTGGCTGGAAGACGAGGGGCATGGTGTATCGAAGTCGGCGAACCTCATTCTCGTCCTTTCGAAAATGATCGCCTTCTTCACGGAGGCGCTATCCGAACAGGGATCTGTCGAAGGGGAGTGCACGTGACAACCACCATAGAGACGGCCGTCGGGCCTCGCGCGATCATCAATGGGAAGCAAGTCGACTACTTCGGCGGGACAAGCTACTACAGTCTGCACGCGGATTCACGATTGATCGAGGCAGCCAGAGACGCCATCTCACGGTATGGCACCGGCCCGGGGAACACGTACGATACCCCACCGATGCAGCGGCTTCGCGGCGAGATCACCCGCTTCTTCGGGACTCAGGACGCACATGTCGTCGCCTCCGGCTACCTTTCCGACATGATGCTCGCTCACACCCTGGCCCCTCGGTTCGACGTCGCGTTCGTCGATCAGAAGGCGCACTACAGCGTCTATGACGGCCTGAGAGTGACGGGAAAGCCGATCGTGTCGTTCTCTCATCGGGATCCGGAGGACCTCGAGGCACGACTCCGCGAGAGCCTCCCCCCACGTCGGGTCCCGCTCGTGATGAGTGATGGCGTCTTTCCGGTCACGGGAGCCATCGCCCCGGTCAAGAGCTATGCCGACGTCCTCGAAGGCTATCCTGGAGGGATTCTCTGCATCGACGACTCGCACGGCGTCGGAGTGCTCGGCGAACAGGGCCGTGGGACGTACGAGCACGGCGGCGTCTCCGGGACGAACCACTACTTCGGAGCGACGCTCAGCAAGGCGTTCGGCGCCCTTGGAGGGTTCGTTACCGGAACCCACGAGTTCATCGAAGACGTTCTCCGAAGCGACCGGATCCCCGAAGGCGCCAGCCCCCTCTCCACCGGAGCCGTGGCAGCCGCGGCGGAAGGGCTTCGTATCCTGACGGACCATCCGGAGTTGCGGGCACAGCTTCGCGCGAACGTCTCACATCTACGGGCCGGGCTGTCCAAGCTGGGGATCGACACGCCGGACACACCGGTCCCGATCCTCTGCATCGTCGGCCGCGACGGAATGGATCTGAAGACCGCTTCAAAACGGCTTCGTGACCGTGGAATCGTCGTTTCGCACATCGGCCCGAGTGGCTACTCGGATTCCCCGTCCGTCGAGGTGCTTCGAATCGCGGTGTTCTCCGGCCACACGGTGGAGCAGCTTGACCGGTTGCTCGGATCTCTGTCGAAGGTCCTCTAGCGGCTCTCGCGGCCCTCGTCTCGTCGGGAGGATGGAGCCAAAGCGCACGCGTCGGCCACCGCTCGATCCAGGATGTCAAGACCGGCTTGCAGCAGTCCCTCCGGCGTCGTCAGCGGTAGAAGCATGCGCACCACATTGCGGTGGTAGCCCGCGCCCGCAACGATCAACCCCCTGTTCAGGCACCCGGAGATCACCCGACTGCAAAGCGCCGGATCCGGTTCTTTGCCTTCACGGCTCTTGACGAACTCGATGGCGCGCATAGCTCCGACACCTCGCACGTCTCCGACCTCCTCGTGCCGACTGCGCAGTCGCTCGAACCGCTCCTCCATGACGCGCCCGATGGAGGTTGCACGCGCCAGCAGGTCTTCCCGATCCATGATCGATAGAACCGCCAGCGCAGCGCGGCACGCGATGGGGTTTCCGACGTACGTCCCCCCCAGCGAACCGGCGTCCAAGCTGTCGAAGACCGCCCGCGACGCAATCACCGCGGAGAGCGGGAGCCCTGCAGCGATCGACTTCCCGACGGTGAGGATGTCCGGCGAGATTCCGGCATGCTCGATCGCGAAGAACTTGCCGGTGCGACCGAACCCCGACTGGATCTCGTCCACCACAAGCAACGCGCCATGGCGCTCCGTGTAGCCGCGCAACGCGACGAGAAACGCCGGCGGAGCAACGACGAACCCGCCCTCCCCCTGGATCGGCTCAATGACCACTGCCGCGATCCGCTGTGGATCGACCTGCTTCTCCACATCCGCTGCAAAGGCGTCGAACAAGCCGTCCGATCGATACGGATCCGGGTACGCGACGCGATACACCTCGGGGGCAAACGGGCCGAACCCAGCCTTGTACGGGGCCTCCTTGTGCGTCATCGTCATCGCCATCATCGTTCGGCCGTGGAACGCTCCCGAGAACACGACGATCGCATCGCGCCCCGTATGCTTGCGCGCTGTCTTGACCGCGTTTTCGACCGCCTCGGCGCCGCTGTTGAACAACGCGACTTGGACCGGCTCGGAGCACGGAGCTCGATGAGCCAGGCGTTCCGCGAGCTCGACGTAGGCCTCGTACGGAACGACCGAGAAATCCGTGTGGGTGAACCGATGCGCCTGGTCGCAGATTGCAGTGACAACCTCGGGCGCAGCGTGTCCTGCCGCCATGCATCCCCATCCACCGGTGAAGTCGATCCATCGATTGCCGTCCACATCCTCGATCACGCTTCCTGAAGCCGATGCAGCGTAGGCCGGGACCAAAGACGAGATACATCCAGGAACGTACGTCGTACGGCGTTCCTGTAAGGCCGCCGACCGAGTCCCCGATAGGTCGACACTCCAGCCGTTCCTGGCATCCATGCGGTTCTCCTCTCGTGCCCAATCCGGAACCCGACGTACAGGACGTCCAGCTTTTTAAGCATTATGCATAATATCAACCGGGGAATCCAGTTCATCATGCAAACGCCGTTGGGAGCGGCCGAATCGGTCTAGGGGGGGACGGGGCGAAGCTCAGAAACGCCGGGAGTCAGCGGACACATCCTGCGTGGGAGGCTTCCAGAAGAGGGTCTGTCGTTTCGGAGACAGTTTTTCGATACCGCGAAGGCCGTGGCCGGCTACGATCCCGGCAGAAGCCCCAGCACGGCTGCGACCGCGACGAGCACTCCGATCCCTCCGAGCACCAGAAGCCAGGGCGATGCTCCCCAGCCTCGCTCGACGGTCTGCCCGGGGTCCGCCTCCTGCTGCCCGTGCGCGGGCATCGCGCCGTCGCCGGTCGGCGGATTCGCTGCTATGTCGGGCTCATCTTCCCTGTAGCGGATCTCGTTGGTCTGCCGCGAGACGGGCTTCCATTCGGGCTGTTGTTGAAATCGCACCGAATAGACGTGTCCGACCTGGTTGCCGCGCTCGTCATACTGATATGCGTATCGATAGTCGAACCCGTTCGGGTTGTAGTGCGTCTCCTCGAGAGGGCGACCGTCGGCATCGTACACGGCGTCATAGACCGGCACCATCGAGTCGCCTTCGAGACTCGTCTCGTGGATCAGATGCCCGTCCTCGTCATACTCGGCACGGTGCTGCGACGTGACCGTCCCGTCCTCCGCATACGATATCGCTTCGACGAGGTTGTCCAACTCATCGTACGTCGCCACGTAGCGGGATAGGATCGCGCCGTCCTCTGCGAGATTCGTCCCTTCGACCAGGTTTCCGCGATCGTCGTACGCATAGTGGTACTCGTACTCCAGCTCGCCGTCCTCGTTGAAATGCGTCTCCACGCGTAGGTTGTCGCTCTCGTCGTACTCGTACCGATACTCGTACTCCAACTGGTAACGCTCTTCCCCTTGGTACTGGTAGACGACGTATTTCGCCTCCATCGACATGTTTCCACGTTCATCGTACTGGGCGACGTACTTCGATCCGCGGCCGTCTTCTTCCAGGATATCCTTGCCCTCGAGCAGGTTGCCCCGCGCATCGAACCTCGCGGTGTACGTGGAGAGGATGGATCCATCCTCCGCGGTTCGGACCGCCTCGGTCTGATTCCCGCTCTCGTCGTACTCGTACGAGTACCAGTACGGGATCATCTCGCCGCTCTGTTGGCGCCGGCCCTCCGCCGAGATCATGTATCCCTCGGCGTCATACGCATAGGAGTAGTCGAACGCGAGGTTCCCCGTCGCATCCTGCCGCGTCTCCTGAAGGAGGTGCCCCCCGGCGTCGTAGCGCGCCACCATCGTGTCGACGGGGACCCATTCCTCATCGAACGAGTATGTCGTGATCACGATCGTCTCGACTCCGGTCGGGTCGACCCGTTCGATGTATCCATCGATCCATACCGCGCCACCGCAAACCGAGAATACGGCGATCGCGACACCGATCAGGGCCAGAGCCCTGGTCGGCAGGGAACGTTTCGTCTTCATCCGGGCCATGCGCATCCTCCTACGACAGCCACCCCTCCACGACGCGCCGAAGAATCACCGCGACAGCCTTGGCCCCAGCATCATAGTGGCCGATGCTCCGATCCCCGACGTAGCTGGCTCGTCCCTTCTTCGCGGAGATCTCTTTCGTCTTTTCCGCCCCACCTTCGGCTGCGTCCACACACTTGCGCAACGCGACGGCCATCTCCTCGTTCGCCAAGGCGCCGTTCGACAGGGCTTCGGCGGCAGGGATCAGCGCATCGAGCAGCGTCTTGTCGCCCAGCGCCGCCCCCCCGACTCGTTGGACTCCTTCGACCATCGCCTGGACGAGTTCCGAGGCCTCCTGCAGATCGAGGCTGCCCTTCTCGTTGGCGTATCGTCCGGCTCTGCGGAACGCCGTACCCCAGATCGGGCCGGAGGCACCGCCGCAGGTCTCCATGATCGTCGCACTACAGCTCTTCATGAAGGCACCGATGTCGGTCCGATCCAACTGCTCCCAACGCGCTCGCAACTCTCGAAAGCCCTTGGCCAGCGAGCTGCCGAAATCCCCGTCGCCGGCGGCGGAGTCGAGTTCCGAGAAGTACGCCTCGTTCTCGACCACCGTATCGATGACCGTACTCATGCCATCGATCACATCGGTCAACGTAATGGTATCCACTTCTTGTTACACCTCCACCGGAGAAGATTCCACCGAGCTGAAGAACCGTCGTGTTCAGCAGCTCGTCCAGGCTGCCGTATCGGCCGGATCATCGAGAAGATCCCGCAACTGATCATCGAGCCGCAGCAGGGTGACGGACGCCCCTTGCATGTCGATCGACGTCATGAAGTTGCCGATCAGGGTTCGGTACGTGGAAAGCCCCCGGTCGTCGAGAATCGTTGCCACGTCCCGGCTCAGGATGAACAACTCCTGAAGCGGAGTTCCCCCGAGACCGTTGATCATCACCGCAACCTCATCGCCGGTCGAGTACGGCAGATCGGGGACGATCCGATCGAGGAGCTGCCGTGCGATCGTTTCGGAAGGAGCCAGCTCGATTCGAGAGACGCCGGCCTCCCCGTGAATGCCGACACCGAGCTCGATCTCCCGCTCGCCGAGGTCGAACGTCGGCTTCCCCTGGGCAGGCACCGTGCACGACGTCAGGGCGAAGCCCATCGTCCGCACGTTGGCAATGACCTTCTCCGCCACGGCCTTCACCTCGGACAGGCTTGCCCCTCTCTCCGCGAGCGCCCCGGCGATCTTGTGCACGAACAAGGTCCCGGCGACACCACGACGCCTCGCCGACTCCTCGATCGCCACATCGTCGTTGACACAGACCTTCTCCACGACCATGCCGTCATCCTCGACGGCCATCTCGGCGGCACCCTCGAAGTTGAGCACGTCGCCCGTGTAGTTCTTGATGATCAGCAGGGTTCCCGCATCCGACCGGTTGTCGACGATCCCGTGATACACCTGCATGATCGACGGAGAGGCGAACACGTCGCCGCAGACCGCCGCATCGAGCATGCCCTTCCCGACGAACCCGCCGTGCGCGGGCTCATGGCCGCTGCCTCCACCGCTGATCAGGACGACCTTCCCGCTGCTCCTCGTCTGCCGGGAGATGACCATGTGGTCCCTGTCCCATGACAGCAGCTTCGGATAGGCTTTCGCCATCCCGCCACACAGCTCCTCCACCACGCTTTCCGGTCCGTTGATCAGCTTCTTCACACTACCCGCCTCCCCACTACACCATATGTCGTACCAGCTCTTCTTCGGACGGTTTCCCGTCTGATGGGGCTTCGATCGTCGAGGAGATCTTCCCGTCCTTCATGATGATAATCCGGTTGCTCAACCCAATCACCTCGAGCAGGTCGTCGCTGATCAGCAGAATGGACACGCCACGATCGACGATCTGCCGTATGAACGCGTAGATCTCCTCCTTGGCTCCGACGTCGATGCCTCGGGTCGGGTTGTTCAGGATCAGGATGTCGAGGTTCTTGACCATCCACTTCGCGACGACGACCTTCTGCTGGTTGCCTCCGCTCAGCGAGTAGCACAGATCCTGGCTCTGGGCCTTGACCGCGAACCGATCGATCGCGTCACGGATGAGGCTCTTCTCGGATCGGTCCCGGATGTACCCCAGCGGACCGCTGCTGACCTTCTTGAGGCTCGGAAGGCTGAGGTTCCATCCGACCTGGAGAAGAAGGATCAAGCCGTGCTGCTTTCGCTCGGCCGGAACGTAGCCGATCCGGTGCTTCATCATCCTGCCAACGGTGGGCCTGTGGATCGTCTTTCCATCGATCGCGATCGTTCCCGCATCGGGCCTTCCCATCCCGAACAGCGATTCGCCGACTTCCGCCTTTCCGGATCCGAGCAGTCCGCCGATGCCCAAGATCTCCCCTTCGTGCAAGTCGAAATCGACGTCCTGATACTCCCCTCGCTTCGACAACCCCGCCACTTTCAGCACCACCCGCTGTCGAGGCGTCTCGTTCTGCTCATGGACGCGATACAGATCGGTACTCAGCGTTCGACCGACCATCAGCGTATGGATGTCGCTCTCGGTGCACGAGGACGGGACAACTTCGCCGACCAGCTGGCCGTCCCGCAGGACCGCGATTCGGTCGCAAAGCTCCGTCAGCTCGGAGAGGCGATGCGAGACGAAGACCGTCGAGGCTCTGCTCGAGTAGACGCGGATCTTCTCGATCAGCACCTCTCTTTCGCTGTCCGGAAGCGCGGCGGTCGGTTCGTCGAGAAGGACCAACGGCGTCTCGACACCGTACATGTCGGAGATGATGAACGCCCGGATGATCTCCAGCATCTGGCGTTCGTGGAACGAGTAGCTGCCAAGCGTCCGGTTCGCTCGAACGTCGAGTTCGAAATCGTCGAGGTACTTCTGCGTCTGCCGGATCATCGCCCCCCGGTTGAGGAACCCGTACCGCCGGAACTGCTCTTCATGCGACAGGTACATGTTCTCGTAGACCGTCAGGTTCGAGATCAGGTTCTGCTCCTGGAACACCATCGACACGCCGAGGGTGTTGGCATGCCGGAAGCTATGGGGGTGGTACACCTTCCCGTTGAAGTACATCGTGCCGGAATCGCTGGGTTGAACCCCCGACAGGATCTTCAACAGCGTCGATTTCCCGGCCCCGTTCTCGCCCGCCAACCCGAGGATCTCGTTTTTCCCGATCGTCAACGAGAAGTCCTGCAACGCGTGGACTCCGGGATACTGCTTGTCCAGGCCTTCCGTCTCGAAGTACGCCCGCGTCTGCGATTGAGTTCCGGAATCAGCCATGCCGACGACCCCTTCTTCCATCATCACTTGACGGGAACCTCACGGATCCTATCTTTCGTCGAAACCGCTCCCAGGATGATCAGAACCCCCATCGCGATGCTTCGGACCTCGGGGGTCACCCCCATGAAGTTCATTCCGCTCGACAGGACCGTGATCAACGCCGCTCCCAACACCGTTCCCAGCGCCCCTCCGCGCCCACCGCTCAACGGGGTCCCGCCCATCACGACGACCGCAATCAGAGACAGCGTATACGTGCTCCCCATGAAAGGAGATGCCGCTTCGAGGGAGGACGCCTGCAACGATCCGGCAAGCCCGACGAACGCTCCATGGATCACGAACGCCAGCACTTGGATGCCAACCACACCGATGCCCGAGTACTGCGACACGTATTCGTTGGCGCCGATCGCGTACAGGCTTCTCCCGAAGGACGTCTTCCTCAGAACGAACAGCGTCACCAGGATGATCGGGATCGGAATGAGGGTCAGGTTCGACACGTTGCCGATCAGCGTCCCCTTCGTAATCGCCAGGAAGGGTCCGCAGCTGATGTTGAAGGGCGAGCCCTTCATGATCAACGCCGAGGCCCCATCAAGGATCCCCATCATCGCGATCGTCGAGAGGAACGTCGGGATCTTCATCCTCGTCGCGATGAGTCCATTGGACAGACCGAGCAGAGCGCCCACCGCCATGCCGATGAACACGGACGTCCAGCCGAGAACGGGACAGGCAAGCGCCGCGATCGTGGCACAGAACGTCATGCCGGCCCCCGCAGAGACGTCGATGCTGCCCATGACGATCAGCATCGTCATGCCCATCGAACCGATCAGCAGGATCGCCATCTGCCGCAGCAGGTTGTTCAGGCTGGCCGCAGAGAGAAAGCTGTGGTACTGAAGCCCAAAGAACAGGAGCAGCCCGATCAGCAGCGCAAGGCTCCAGTACTTCGGGATCGGGCCTCGACTCAGTGACAGCCTTTTCATTGATCGCATCCCAGAAACCTACTTCGTGAGCACAAGCTTCCCCCGCCGCTTGGCGGACAACACCGTCAAGAAGACCGCCACGATGAGCAGCACTCCCTTTGCCACTTCCTGCATCCTCGAGTCAATCCCCAACAGAGCCGCTCCGTTGTCGAAGATGACGATCACCAACACGCCGATCAGCGTTCGCCGAAGGCCGCCCGCCCCGCCCATGATGGACGTCCCTCCGATGACCACCGCGATCAGCGCGTTGAACAGGTATCGATCGCCCAGCCGAGCCGGCGCCATTCCCAAAAACGACGACAGCAGGACACAGGCGATTCCGTTGAGGAGCCCCGACATCGCGAACGCGAGAACCCGGTATCGGTTAGCGCTGATCCCCATCGTCCGCACCGCGGGCTCATTGCCGCCGAGTGCATAGATGTACCGCCCGGCACGGGTTCTCTCGCTGACGTACCAGAAGATGACGAACGCGATCAGCGCCCACAGAATGATGTTCGGAACTCCCGGGATGAGCTCGCCATGGGCGATCGCGCTGAACTGATTGCTCCGGATCGCGATGTTGTAGCCGCTGGTCAGTGCCGTCGCGATCCCCTTGTACGCGAACATCATGGCCAGCGTGATGATGAACGACGGCAGCCGGAGCCAGACGATCAGGCACCCGTTGATCAGCCCGGAGACCAACCCCAACCCGATCGCGGCCACGACGGTCTCCCAGCCTCCATACGGGAAGAAGTACGCCGCCATGATCGCGGAGGACGAGAGCATCGCACCGATCGACAGATCGATGCTGCCCATCAAGATCACGAACGTTTCGCCGGCCGCAACGAGCAGCAGCACGGAAGCAATCGTCAGCATCCCCGTGACGTTTCGGAAGTTCGCAAAACGCGGATGGAGAATCGCGAAAATGGTAAACAAGACCGCAATGAGGGCATACGGCAGAATGACGATCAGCTGGTCCGCGCCGATCCTTCCGAAGGCCGACCTGCCCCGTGCGAGAAGCTCCGTTGCGTGTTTCTTTGCCATATCCGCCCTATCAGTAGACAGGGAGGGGGGTGACTGTGTTTCAAGCCGCCCTCCCCCCTATGATTAGGTTCTACCTATGGAGAAGTGAGCTGCTTCCTCAATTCTCTTCCCCGGACGCACCGAGTTCGAAGTTGTACGGCACGTCGATCGTTTCCAGGACCAAGACATCGCCTTCCGTCCTGCGAACGATGTCGGCCTTCAACGTATCACCCAGGTTGTTGGCGGTGAAGACGTAATTGTACGGATAGGACTCTGGCGGCGGAACCACCCAGGCCGCCGTGAAGTGATCGATGTACAACTCGCGGATTCGATCGTAGGCGCCGGACTCCATGGCCTCCGCGTACTCCACCGGAACCTCGTAGCCGCGCGGCTTGTCGAGGTAGATCCAGTTCGTGAAGCGCTCGGGATAGATCGGCGTCAGCAAGCCCTGCGGATCCCAGTCATCGGGATGCAGAACGCGGGACATCTGGGTCCAGTCGAACGCGTACGGCTCATCGCCGCAGAACGTCTCGACGAACCAGTCGACGTTCGCCGGTGTGATCGGGGCCTGCATCGTCGACATCATCGTCTCCGGGACGGTGGGTCGCCAGCCGTGCGCCAGATCGTAGACGGTGACGGCTTGACGTCCGGACATCCAGAAGCCGTAGATCGTGAAGACGACATCGAGGCTTCCGTCCTGCAGGTCTCCCATGTTGGACTTGTTCGCGTCGGTCGTGACCTGATAGACGTGGTGGTCGAGGTTGGCTTCTTCACACGCGACCGCGGAACCCACGCTCATGCTCGTGTTCGCGCCGAAGATCCCGTCGATCTCGTTGCCGAACTGAACGATCCAGTCTTGCGTGATCGAGTATCCCTTGTCGCGGATGAAGTCACCATACTCCTCGGCGATGATCTCGATCCCCGGGTAGTTGTCCAGGATCGCTGCCTTGTAGCCTCGCGCTCGATCGTTTCCGGCCTTCGAGCCCGGGAAGCCCAGCAGGACGCAGGTCTTGCCTTCGCCATTCAGGAGCTTGCCCATCTCGATGCCGCCAAGGTATCCATCGACGTAGGCATCCGGACCGATGAACTGCCCGTAGTACTCGCCCGCATCCAGCGGAGTCCACCAGTCGGCGATCTCCAAGATGTTCGCGTACCAAACCCTCTCACGGTTGACGAGCCTGGAGGCTTCGATGACCGATTCGATGGTCGGCGAGTACCCGAAGATCATCTTCACGCCAGCGGAGGCGTAGGATGACATCTGGGCAAGGAACTTGTCAGGACTGCGCTCGTCCGTTGCAGCGATGTACGTGTTCCCTAGCGCCTCAACGGCTTCTCGCGCTCCCTTGTCGAACGTGAGGAAAAAGTCATTGGCCATCTGTGCATACGTGCACACCATCTGTTCGCCCTGCGACAATGCGGTCACCCCAACTGCAACCACAAGGAGTGCCACCAACAGCAGCCGTTTCGCCATTGCCTCTGCCTCCCTTTCGTTTTCTCCTTCAGGTAGGGATCGACGTCTGCTACGCGTAGATCCTCGAACATGCAGTGCGCTCACTCGGTGACGCCCTGCCAGGAGCTCTTCGTGCTTCGGTCACACCACCTCCCTGATGCGGGGTACGAGAAGAGCACGTCTCGGACTGATCGATCCACGGAGAGGCCGCTTACATCACCAGCCTGATGTTGTACTCTCCCCCAAACCCCTCTCCGTAGTAGTCCGTCTTCAGCGCGTGGAGCTGCCCCTTGAAGTACCGGTTGCCAAGCGGCGTTTCGTACTTCTTGCCGAAGGCCTCGGTCACGTCCTCGTTCACCTCTCCGAGATGCCCGAATCGAGGCATCAAGCAGGGCGTCACACCGGACGGGGCAAACGGCGGGAAGTGCCACGTTCCCTCATCCAGCATCACGCCTTCATCCGGGCCGACCAAGAATGCACGGGTCTTGTTCGGATCGGGCACCGGCGATTTCGGAGCGAGCACGAAGATCAGCTGCTTCCCGCCGAGTGGGAAGAACCATTCGTAGGTCTCGTAGTGGACTTCCGTCCATGTAATCGGCTCGCCGAGGGGTTTCGGCCGCAGAAACAGCATCCCCATCGCAAACCGGCCGTCCGCTTCCTTGAACGGAGTGAGATCCCAGTACGCCTTCAGCATATCGATCTCCACCGCCGCCTTGGCGTCGATGGGGTGTAGGTTGTACTTCCCTTCCTCGGTATCCTCATCCCGTCCAACGATTCGTCCGAACTCGCTGAACTCCCTCATGCTGATGTCGCACAAGGGTTCGACCTTCACATCGACAATCGCCACGGTTCCTCCCTTCCGCATATCCGCCGCGCGTTCGCGGCTTACGTACAGCCACCCTGGACCTTCGCCGATTGGTGAAACGTTTTTTAGTCTGCCATGAAACGACATGCATCTCAAGTCGCGTTCGAGAGATCCCTATAATGCCCTGATTAATAGGATTACAATGGTATCTCTGCGATGGACCAGGCGCTCTTCGGTACGGATCGGCCCGCGATATGGCAGAAAAAACAGCCACACATTCAAGGTTTTTCCTTGGCCTTCCTGGTCGGCAATCCGCGAATCATCTCTGTCCGTTATGCTTTAGGATGCATCGGATGCAGTTGGAACAGTAAAAGAGAATGAACCCTTCGTTCCACGCCGGGCATCGATCCGGTCTGCAGTAAGAGAGAAGATCGCCGAGGAGAATGAGAAATTCGACACTTCTGTTGCCGCACGACTCCTCAGAGAAGATGTAAAACGTATAACATCGGCCGGAGGTTCACAGAGCCGAAGCCGTCACGCCAAGCAGGGCTCCTTCAACCTGTCGACGAGGCCAACGGACGGCTCTGCACAGCCGATGGACTGCGATCGAGCGACCTCCCGCTCAGCCGGAGCGCTTTGGGGAGACCGACGAAACCGAGTCGCGAAGCACCAGCTGGGGCGGGATCTTCACGGTTCGGGCACTGGGATACGGCTTGCGCTTCGCCTGGATCCTCTCGAACAGCATTCGACCGGCCGTGCCTCCGATTTCGTACGGCTTCTGATCGACCACCGTGAGATGCGGTTGGACCACCACCGCACAGTCGAGGTCGTCGAACCCGATCAGCGAGACCTCGCCGGGGCACGGGATGTTCATCTCGTTGATCGCCTTCAGGGCTCCGAGCGTCATCGGGAAGTTCGTCGCGAACACCGCGGTCGCATCTGTATTCTCGAGGAGGTACCGCGTTGCCTCGGCTCCTTCGCTCACGTGAGAGTACGCATCCAGTACGAGGTCCGAATCGAACGGAATCCCGTGATCGAGCAGCGCCTTCTGATGCCCGAACAGACGCTCCTTGAACGTCTGGATCTCTCGGACCCCCGTCAACAAGCCGATCCGCTTGTGCCCGAGTTCGACGAGATGGCTTGTCGCCTGGTACGCGCCCTCGACGCTGTCCGCGAAGACCTGGTCGACTTCGAATCGCTCGATCTGACGAACCACAAGCACGACCGGCAAGCCTCTCTCCACGTAGGGACGGAGATTGTCCCGCCCCACCGGAGTCGGCGCGATGACGATACCATCCACACCGTGCGCCACGATCGCGGCCAAGCACGCGCTTTCCGTCGACCCCTCATCGTGCGTGTTGGAGTATAGGACGCTGTAGTGGTTCTCCTTCGCCTGCTCCTCGATCCCTTCGGCGACGATCTGGAAGAACTGGTTCCGCGGATCGGGCAGCAGAACCCCGATGGTATGACTCTTGCCCTTACGGAGCCCGCGCCCAAACGCCGACGGCTGGTAGCCGAGCTCCTTGACCGCGGCCCGGACGCGCTGCTCCAATTCCTTGCTCACGGACCGTTTCCCCGTAAGGACGTTGGAGACGGTGGCGATCGAGACCCCCGCCAGCTTCGCCACGTCTTTGATCGTCGGCGTTCGGCTCTTCATCGTCCCCTCTCCTCATAGGGCAGACCGTATGTGGGCTCTACTGTGAAACGTTTTTCATTCTGCCCTGGCGGGAGCGCGGTTTCAAGCCACGGGATTCTCGGTCGATTCTCGAGCGCGGAACTCAACCAAGACAGATCGGGATGCCAAGCGATCTGCGGGTCGATCGAGCACGCTCATGGACGCCTCGTGCCGGGAGGGGGTCGGCCGGTCACCGAGCGTTCGGTGTGAAGTCCGCGAGTCGAACTCGCCGGGCTCCGGCCGCTGCTCGTCGCAACATGTCGCCAGCCCCAAGGCCGCCGGGGCCGCTCTGCAGCGGCGCTTGCGACGTTCTAGGGAGAAACGGTGATCCGACCGAGCGCGTACGCACGCCAACCTGCCCTAGAGCAGGCTGGCGAAGCCCAACGGCTCAGCATCCGACTCGCCGAAGGCGAGTCAGATGCCCGGGCACTCCGCCACCACGGCGGGGTCGATCCCCTTGTCGCCGTACGCGGTCTCGAAGTGAGCGGCGAACTCGGCGGCCAGCCGCTCGGCCCGTGCGCGATAGGCGGATGGATCGGACCAGCTCCGTTCCGGATTCAGGATCTCGGACGGCACCCCGGGGCACGATCGCGGAATCCCGACATGGAACAGCGGGTCTTCGTCGTACTCGACGTCGCGCAACTGTCCCGAAAGGGCCGCGTGGACCATCGAGCGAGTGAGCGTGATGTCCATTCGATCGGCGTCCCCGTACGGACCTCCGCTCCATCCCGTGTTGACGAGGTAGACGTCCGTGCCGTGCTCGGACAGCTTCTCGCCCAACATACGGGCATATACATCCGGATTGCGCGGCATGAACGGCTCGCCGAAGAACCGCGAGAAGGTCGTCTTCGGTTCGACAATCCCCGTCTCCGTTCCGGCGAGCTTGCTCGTGTAGCCCATCAGGAACCACAGCATTGCCCGCTCCTTGCTCAATCGGGAGATGGGCGGCAACACGCCGTTTGCATCGGCGGTCAGGAACAGGATCGTCTTCGGGTGTCCGCCGACCGAGGACGGCTTGATGTTCGACAGGTACCGAAGCGGGTACGAGCCGCGCGAATTCGGCGTGAACCGGTCGTCGCACAGATCGAACGTGCCGTCGGGATACACCATCGCGTTCTCGACGATGGCGCCATGTTTCTCGACCGCGTCGGTGTGCATGATCGCGTTGAAGATCTCCGGTTCCTTTTCCGGGTTGAGGTCGATCAGCTTCGCGTAGCAGCCGTTTTCGAAGTTGGCGATTCCCTGGCCGCTCCAGCCGTGTTCGTCGTCGCCGAGTAGTGCCCGCCGCGGATCGGCGGAGAGCGTCGTCTTCCCCGTTCCGGAGAGGCCGAGCAACAGCGCGATATCGCCCTCCGGTCCCTCGTTCGCCGAGCAGTGGAGCGGCAGGACCCCCTCCGCGGGCAGCAGGTAGTTCATCACCGAGAACATCAGCTTCTTGACCGATCCGCCGTAGGCCGAGCCGTACACGACGCCGCGGTTGCGATCGAGATCCATCGCGATCGCCATCGTCGAGGTCCCCCCAATGCGCGGATCGACCCGCAGCCGCCCTTCATAGCGTGCCGGGTCGAGCTTGTCGTACGGAAGGACCAGCAACGTGAACGGCCGATCGTGGAAGACGCTCGTTCCGATGGCCTCGGGGATCGGGCGGAACATGTTGTCCGCGAACAGCGCCGTCAGCGCGCGATCGCTAACGACCTTGACCGGCAGTGCGTACGCGGCATCCGCGCCGATCACGCGATCGATCTCGTAGACACGGTCCTTCGTCGCCAACACGGCGAGCGCGTCGTCGACGAGCATGTCGAATGTCTCTTCGTCAATCGGAAGATTGTTCGGAGAGTCCCAATCGATCGTCGCCTCGCTCTCGGGACGGCGGACGGTCAGCGTGTCCTTCGGGCTTCGACCGGTCGACTCCGGTGGCGTCCAGGTCGCCAGCGCGCCGCCGGCGCTGACGTTTGCCTCGCCATGCTCGATCGAGGCGTTGATCAACGCCTCCCGAGCTGGGTTGCGACTCACCGTATCCCGCTGAAGAAGCCCGTTCAGCTGCTGCTCGAAATCCATGCGTCTCACCCGATTCGCGACGGCCGGACAGGCCGGCCCACGCAGATGCCGCATGGTACCCAACCAGCGATCGGTTCGAAAGGGAGCCGCGAGCACGCCAAACGAGAATCTCGAAGCCCCCTCAACAGACGGAAGCCTCCACGCGGTACCCGATACGGGACCGACCGCAAAGGCCTCCGTTCCGTCGTCCGATGCTCTCTTCGCAGAGGACGCTTCCTTGACTTCCTCAGCACACATACTCTAGCAGAATCCCGAAGTCCCGTCAAACCGGACACGTTATTGGACGTTCTCGGCACGCCTACCAGATTGCGGCACCGGCCTGCAGCGTCCGGCGGGGAGCGCGTCGCTACACCGCCAAGTCGAACAGCCGGATCGCATTCCCCGTCGTCGTTCGAGCCAACTCCTCGACGTCGATTCCGTGCAGTTCGGCAACGGTCTCGACGACGTAGCGAACGTACGACGGCTCGTTCCTTCGACCCCGGTACGGGACCGGTGTGAGGTACGGACAGTCGGTCTCGATCAGCAGACGGTCGAGCGGCACGCCCCGAACCGCCTCGCGCAGTATCTCGTTCTTCGGATAGGTGATCGGCCCACCGATGCCCAGGTGGAAACCGAGGTCGAGAAACACGGCCGCGAGGGCCCCGTCGCCGAGAAACGAATGCACGACGCCCCGATGTTTCGGCCCCGCCACACGGAGGATCGCCACCAGATCGTCGGTCGACTCACGGTTGTGCAGGCAGACCGGCAGGTCGACCCGTTTCGCCAGATCGAGTTGGGCCTCGAAGACTTGCCGCTGGACCGATCGCGGCGACAGGTCGCGATAGTAGTCGAGGCCGATCTCGCCGATCGCGACGACTCCGTCACGGGCGGCGAGCCGTTCCAGCGCGTCCAGCACGCCGTCATCGACCTCCTTCGCGTCGTGCGGGTGCACGCCGACGGTCGCCCAAACCGTCCGATGTCGTCCCGCCAGGCGCACCGCCTCCCGGCTGGATTCCAGATTCGTTCCGATCGTGACGATCCCGATCCCGTCGGCGAACGCGCGTGCGATGATGGCCGCGCGATCCTTCGCGTACGCCCGATCGTCGAGGTGCGCATGGCTGTCGATCAGCCGCATCGCTCGACCTCCCACAGCGTCCGAGGCAACAGGTCGAGCAGGTCCGTCGGCAGCAGCGCCCGCGGTGACCGGCCTCGAGCGAACAGCTCCGCGGCGAGACCGTGCACGTACGTCGCGGTGAGCGCCGCATCGGCGAGCACCGCGCCGGCGGCGGCGAAGCCGGCGATCAGGCCGGTCAGCACATCGCCGCTTCCACCCGTTGCCAGCCCGTCATGGCCGGTCGGGTTCAGGAAGGCCGTGCCGTCGGGAAGCCCGATCGCCGTCGGCCGCCCCTTGAGGACGAGGACGACGCGGTGTTCGGCGGCAAACGTCGCCGCGCGGTCCCTCCGCTCGGCGTCGATTTCCGACGGGGTCCCGCCGACCAGTGCGGCGAATTCCCCCGGGTGGGGGGTCAGGATCGCGCGCTCGGCCAGTCGGTCGAGTCGTTCCGGATGCCCTTCGAGTGCCCCGAGTCCGTCGGCGTCGAGAACGATCGGTCCCGAGAACCGGTCGAGCAGATCGGCGACCGCCTCCATCGTCTCGTCGGCACGGGACAGGCCCGGACCGACGGCGACGACATCCGCCCGCGACAGCGCGTCGCGCAGTCGTTCGTCGTCGAGATGCTCCACCCGGCCGGCGGCATCGGGGATCGGGATCGTGATCGTCTCGGGGAGCGCCGCCTCGAGGATCGGATCGAGAGACGCAGGAATCGCCAGGTGGACCAGCCCCGCGCCCGCGCGCGCCGCCGCGCGGCAGCACAGGATCGCCGCCCCGGTCATGCCGATCGATCCGGCGACGACGAGTACGCGCCCGAACGTCCCCTTGTGGCCGTCCGGGCGGCGCGGAGGAAGCCGGTGCGCGATACCGGACCGCTCGCAGACCCGTGCCCACGGCGCCGCGTCCCGCAGGATCGTCTCCGGGTAGGCCACATCGATCATCGCGGTGTTCCCGCACTGCCCGGCTGCCGGATACAGCAAATGCGCCGGCTTCAAGAACGCCATCGCCAGGGTGATCTCGGCTCGAATCGCCGGTCCGATCGCATCGCCTCGATCCGACGCGACGCCGCTCGGCAGATCGAGGCTGATGACCTGAGCGCCACAGGCGTTGATCCGCTCGACGACCTGCATCGCCTCCCCGCCCAGCGGTCGGCTCAGCCCGGAGCCGAACAGGCCGTCGACGACACAGTCGGCCCGGTCGAGCGCGTCGCCGAGCGACGGATCCACGGTCGGACGGATCGTTCCCCCGACCGCGGCGTATCGATCGGCCATCCGCCGCGTCGCCTCGGAGCACCGCTCGATCGGAACGAGGCAGAACGCCCGCACGTCGGCCCCCGCATCGAGAAGCCGCCGCGCAACGACGAGCGCATCGCCGCCGTTTCCGCCGGGCCCGGCGACGATGACCGGACGACGGGGATGTCGTCGTCGCTCGATCCAATCCGCCGCGTTCGTCCCGGCACTCTCCATCAGCGCGTCCCGAGCTATCCCGCACGACACGGCCCGCTCGTCGAGCGCCCGCTGCTCGTCGGCTCGCAACACCCACTGCTCGTCCACTCGATTCATCGTTCCTCTTCGCATCGTCGTCGCCACGCCGCGACGACCTCGTCCGCGACCTCCCCGGCCTCACGGCCGGTGACGTCCCACCAGCATACCGTCTTCTCCCGACGGAACCACGCGGTTTGCCGCCGGGCAAGACCCCATGTGCGGTGGACAATCTCCTGCGCCATCTCCTGCTCGGTGGTCTGCCCATCGAGTCGCCGAACCGCTTCGGGAACGCCGATCGTTCGGTACGCCTGACACGCGGGGCCGAGCCCCGCCTCGCGCAGCCGCCCGACCTCGTCGACGAGGCCGTGCTCGATCATCCGCCGGACGCGCGCCGCGATCGCGGCACGGTGGTCGTCGCGCGCTCGACGTAGACCGACGACGAAAGTGGAGAGGGGCAGCGGCTCCGCCTCGGCCTGCCACGCGCTGATCGGCCGTCCGGTCGTCTCGAACACCTCGAGTGCCCGCGTGATCCGGAGGCGATCGTTCGGGTGGATCGCTGCCGCGGCCGGCGGATCGACCGTCGTCAGTCGTCGGTGGAGTTCGGCGACGGGGCTCCGCGCCATCGACGCGCGTAACGCTTCGCTTTTAGCCGCCCCGTCGAAGATGCCATGCAGGACGGCGCCGAGGTACAGCGTCCCCCCACCGACGAGGATCGGGACGCGCCCACGATCCCGGATCTCCGGCACGAGCCGCGAGACATCGGTGCGAAAGGCCATCGCATCGTACGCACCGCACAGCGGCACGCAGTCGATCAGATGGTGCGGGATCCCTCGGCGTTCCGCCTCGGACGGCTTGTCGGTCACCACATCCAAGCCGACGAAGAACGCACGCGAATCGGCGGAGATGATCTCGCCGTCGATCCGCCGGGCCACTTCGATGCCGATCGCGGTCTTCCCGACGGCCGTCGGCCCGAAGACGACCGGGATCGGGCAATCCACGACGCGCCTACTCCTCGGCGAGAAGAAGCTCGCGGAAGCGCTTCAACTCCGCCCGGCGGGATGGATGCTTCAGCTTCTCGATCGCCTTGATCTCGATCTGCCGAACCCGCTCGCGCGTGATGTTGAACTTGAGCGAGACGTCCTTCAGCGTCCGCGGATGCCCGTCCTCCAAACCGTACCGCAGCTTCAGGATCTCGCGCTCCCGCTCGTCGAGCTGGTCGAGCGCACGCGAGAGCTGCTCCCGCAGGAACATCCGGAACGTCTCCTTCGTCGGCGACGGCGAGGAGGGATCTTCGATGAAATCGCCGAGCGTGTCCTCGTCCTCGTCGCCGATCGGCCGCTCGAGCGACGCGGTGTACTGAGACACGCTTTCGACCTTCTTGATCTTGTCGATCGACATCCCGGTCAGCTTCGACAGATCCTCCAGCGTCGGCG